>Ga0041059_1002237_pt1 | contig 14680 bp, 12 predicted proteins | sample AraColnosormetaG_FD_56232 | JGI IMG/M metagenome (GOLD analysis project Ga0041059, IMG submission 56232) | Arabidopsis roots microbial communities from North Carolina, USA - Col MF nosort | ecosystem: Host-associated > Plants > Roots > Unclassified | place: USA: North Carolina | collected...
AAAAAAAAAAAAAAAATCCTAGAACAAGTGGGTAGAGAATCTCTAACAAGTAAGTTTCAATAAATATACAAGACAAAATAAATTATGTGATAAATGATAAAAAGAGACAAATTAAGCGAGTTTTATGGATCAACAGATGATTTGTCTGATAAAAATAAAATCTTTATACTGGAAATAATTCGGACGGTGTGCAAAGCCAAATCTAAAATACAAAAGAAGTAAAGTGTTACACATTTGAAAAGAATCCTAGAATGTTACATTATTGCAATTTTAAAAATTCCTTATAAAAAGGATATCAAGTAATTTTCGAAATCAGTATCCTGAAAATGGAAAATGTAAGTGATAGAACTAGTCTCCTTTTTAGGAAGGGTCTCTTCTCAAATTTGGTTATATGATTCAAACGATGGGCTCAACTAGTAAACTTTGTCATTCAGAGTTGTTTCGAAATACTTGAAATCTCTCATTATTGTTCTCTTTTTTCGTAAATTTTTCAAACTATTTCGAATAAAATAACCCCAAAAGGGAAGAGAAAAGAAACCAATTGAAGTGTATAAATAGAGACCCAAAAGGAAAATGCCAAATGAATCAATCTCTTAAAGAAAGGAGATGGTAGGGGTCCATCTATGATGTGCTCACATACATGCTCCACGAACTCTTGTTTCTTTTACTTTAACTTCTTCTTTTTTAACAATTTGAATGAAACATATTTATACATCTTATCTATGACTATGACTCGCACATATTTTCTCAGAATTTTATTTATTTTATTGAAAGCCAATCTCTCTCATTTGCGCCTATAAATAGCAACCCTCTCTCATTCTACAAGTCTCACATCAAAGCAATTAACAAATACACAACTTGTAACTTCAAATAGATTACTTTCAAAGAAGAGAGAGAGAAAGAAAGATGGAGAAGAACATGAAGTTTCCAGTAGTAGACTTGTCCAAGCTCAATGGGGAAGAGAGAGACCAAACCATGGCTCTAATCAATGAAGCTTGTGAGAATTGGGGCTTCTTTGAGGTACATACACAATATCTAACATATTATTGTTTGAAAAGATTTGACTATAGCTAGCTCTTAGTGGTAAGGTTGATCTTTTGTTAATTTCATTTTTCAGATAGTGAACCATGGATTACCACATGACTTAATGGACAAGATCGAGAAGATGACAAAGGACCATTACAAGACATGCCAAGAACAAAAGTTCAATGACATGCTCAAGTCCAAAGGTTTGGATAATCTTGAGACAGAAGTCGAAGATGTCGATTGGGAAAGCACTTTCTACGTTCGTCACCTCCCTCAATCCAATCTCAATGACATTTCAGATGTGTCTGATGAATACAGGTACATAATGTTTTTAGAAAAATACTATTTTAGATCGAATGTTATATTCATTTAGTGATAAATAATATTTATTTTCTTCTATGAAAAAAATTAGTCACCACACAAAAACTCCCCCTTAATCATAACATCTCTTAGGATACATGAATACCAATAAGGCCAGTTAATTATCACTTATTTGTAGGACCGAATTTAATTCTATTTTTCTTAAATAAATCTCAAATTGACTGTAAAAAAATTTCAGTTGTACACTCTACCTCTTTTACCTTTAATTATAAATATTTTCTTACTTTTTACTTTTTCTCACATGCATGAGTTTAAGAATTTCTGACTTTTTGTGATATTTATTGGTAAATATTTTATTGTTAAAACCCATTTAAAAATTATTATTTTACTTAAAAGTAACTTGAAACTTGCATAGTGAAGCATAATCATTTTCTTTTTTGGGAAATATTATGTAATATATTCTGATTTGGCAGGACGGCCATGAAAGACTTTGGTAAGAGACTGGAGAATCTTGCTGAGGATTTGTTGGATCTACTGTGTGAGAATCTAGGGTTAGAGAAAGGGTATTTGAAGAAAGTGTTTCATGGAACAAAAGGCCCAACCTTTGGGACAAAGGTGAGCAATTATCCACCATGTCCTAAACCAGAGATGATCAAAGGTCTTAGGGCCCACACTGATGCAGGAGGCATCATCTTGTTGTTTCAAGACGACAAGGTCAGTGGTCTCCAGCTTCTTAAAGATGGTGACTGGATTGATGTTCCTCCTCTCAACCACTCTATTGTCATCAATCTTGGTGACCAACTTGAGGTATGTCATGTTCACACCACATTTTCAAAATATCTTTTTGCTAACAAAACCAATGTGTTATGGTTTAGTCTCGGTTTGATGGAACTATAGGAAACGGTTAGTAAATGTTATAACCGAGTTAAACCGGAAGAACGACATGCAATCTTAATTGAGTATGATTCGGTACAGCTAAACCGATCTGAATTGTCTGTAGGTGATAACCAACGGGAAGTATAAGAGTGTGCTGCACCGTGTGGTGACTCAACAAGAAGGAAACAGGATGTCGGTTGCATCGTTTTACAACCCGGGAAGCGATGCGGAGATCTCACCAGCTACTTCGCTTGTCGAGAAAGATTCCGAGTACCCGAGTTTCGTCTTTGATGACTACATGAAGCTTTATGCAGGGGTCAAGTTTCAGCCCAAGGAGCCACGGTTCGCAGCAATGAAGAATGCTTCTGCAGTTACAGAACTGAATCCTACAGCAGCCGTAGAGACTTTCTAAAAATGGATTTGAGATTCAAGTGAAGCAGAGAAAGAAAGATGAGTTTGTGTTGTGTGTTATGGCAATAAGTTAAAACTTGTATTAGTGTTGATTAATTGTTGGTCAATTGGTGTGTTTTAAAGTGTGGGGTGTTTATGTTTATGGAAGATGATAATAATTATAAAAATCTAAATTCTAAGAGTTCTAACGTGGTCATCACCAAATCAAGTCAAAACACTCTGTTTCAGAACTTAACACAAATGAAGCTAAAGTAGCTTTTATCATTAAAGAAGAAGAAGGAAGTTCAGAAGAATCAATCACTAATGCAAAAACAACACAAATACTTAAAAGGTTGAAACTTAAACAGAGTTTACAAATTTATCTAACAAATGCCCTGGAAAATTTATCACCTTTGAGGTGAAGAAGATAAACTTAAAAAAAACATCTGAGAATCATCAAATCAAGCAAGATTCAGTAGTCTACATCTTCAGGGTTATTTTCCAGTCACACAACCATTCATTAAGCGAGAATCGGTTTTTGTTTCATAGCTTTTGATATCGTAATTCTTGTTCGGATAAAGGGTTTCAAGGCGCAGGTACCTTTTTCTCATCTCCTTCGGTAGCAGCGGCTTCATTGGAACAATGGTTCTTGACAACTGTTGCTATGTCAGCTTCAGAAGCACCTGCAAGTTTGAATCTTTCAACAGCTGAATCAAGATTCTTATTCCAACCATCCTTCCCGATTTTGCATTCAACTTGCGATCTTTCGAACAGCATGTTTCCCCAAAACAGATGGATCTGTGATCTCATTGCAGTCGCTTGTTCTGCTGCTTCCTCAGCTGTGATTGTCTCTGAAACCTCTTCATTCCCATCTCCTCCTTGCTTCTTTCTCCTCTTTGAAACTTCCTCTTTCTTGTTCGAGTTCGGGTTTTTTAAATCATCCATCCTCTGCTCTTCAAGCTTCTCCCACATCTCTGTAGCATCTTTCATCTTCGCCTCTGCACTGTCAAAGAGATTTAGGGTTTCCGACGGATCCCAACCTGAGATATCGATCTTCTGAGCTAGCAAGTAAGACCAGTGTAGCTTCGCCATTTCAAATTGCTGCTGTCCTAACGCAAGCAAACCTTCGTAAAAATCTGGTTTGATCGAGAGAGCCTGTTCATATTTCTCCTTTGCCAATGTGTATCTCTCTTTCACCCACTCGTAAGCGGTTTGAAGTTGTGCAGCAACCACTTCTTTTCCCGCAGATTCGTCTAAAGGAATCCTCTTTCTAGCGGCACACATGTGAACATTTCCCCAGTTAAAGAAAGCTAAAGCAGCGACTTCTTGGAATTTCGCAGAAGCTTTATCGAATAGTGGTTGAGCTTTCTCGCTTGTCACAGTTTCTTCAAGCGCCTCTGAGCAAAGCTCCATTCCCAACTCATGTAAATCAATATGAGCATCAGGGTCAATACCGACATGAGTACGGAACAGATGAGCAAAATCAAACAACCAGTCGTCCATCTCCAATTCCTTGGTCTCAGGATCTTCAGAAGAACTTGCTTTCTCCTTTTCAACTTCCTTATCTGTCTTCTCAGTGTTGATCTCTGTTTCCGATAGTGATTCTGTAGGAGATGATATGACTTCTTCTATAACAGGCTTCTCTTCCACTTCCTCCTCTTCTTCCTCGAGCAACATCGGCTCTTGCTCAGGACTCACATCAACAACATGCAATCTCAACATCCCAACAGAATCAGACTTATCAGTATCAGGCTCTTTCGTCAAAATACAATCAGCAGCAGATTCCGCCAATTTCAGCTCTGCAGTAGAAGTTATAGTCACCAAATCTCCGTCATTGTCCTTGTACTTAATCAAAACCGCCTTTGAAGACGGGAAACGACTGCTCACAATCTCTCTCAATTCCTTAAACCTACAGTTCACAGGCATCTGACCCAACCTTATGTCATGGTCATAAACAAACTTCAACGGCCTCCACCGAATCCTCTTCTCTTGAACCTTCCCAACAACCGCCACAGAAGAAGAACCCAACTCCTCAACCTTCGACCCTTTTGGCGAATGACTAACCGGCTTCAACACAACTCTCGACGCCTGTCCCTTACTCACCGAACCACCATTTTCAGTCACAGGATTCACCACCTGTGGCCTCTCAACCTTACCATTACTAGCATTAGGCAACGAAACAGACCCAACAGGCGAAGTAACTCCCTTTTTATGAACATTACGAGAAGGCAAACAAGGACCAAGTCCAGCAATAGGACCGCCTAAAGCAGCCGAAGCACCAAGAGCTGCAGGTGAAGGACGGCTCTGCAAATCTTGGTGAGGACCCAAAGCAGTTTTTAACCGCTTCGAAATCTCACCAGCATCCTTATGATTAGGATCAGAACCCAACAAAACATTAACATCCTGAACAGCTAAATCAAACTTGCCAACAGCTTCAAAAGCTCTAGCTCTTCTAAGCAAAGCACGAGTAAAACCAGGCTGAGATTTAAGAGCCATTGAACATTCAGAAATCACAGATTCATAATCAATTGGTTTCATCTGCATCAAACAAGCAGCTCTATTGCTATGAAACACAGCTCTATCTGGATGACTCTTAGGAATAAGCTTAATACCATTCTCGTATTGTTCAAGAGCACCAACGTAATCTCTTGCTTGAAACTTTTTATTACCTTCTTCCTTAAGCTCATGTGCACGTTTCAAGAATATCGAAGCATCGAAATCAACACCACCATTAACAATCGTTGACGGTTTGGATAATCCTGAAGTTTCAGATGAATTGACTTGACTCGAATTCGAATTCGAACCACCACTCTTCTTCTTCCTTCCTCCAGATTTCCCCATTTTCAATCTCCTCTATCCCAAAAAAAGCTTCAAAATATTCAAAATCTAAGCGCAAATTCCGATGAATAGATGGAGAAAGGGAGATACCCAGATGCTTAAAGATCGAAATGAAGGGAAATTAGTCGGAGAAATGAAGAGAAAATGGTCAAATTCAGATAAAGTTGAATACTTTAAGGGAAGAAGAAGGTGCTAGAAGAAGATGAGCCTGACGGGGTTTTGAAAAACTAGAAACCCTAGCTCAAAGGGGAATCATCAACTTGTTGTCTCTCCACTATTTTACCAAGTCGTGAGATAAATTTTGGGCCGAAGATGGAAGATAATGGGCCTAGAGATTTTCAGCCCAATGGCTGAAAACATTTTATGCATGAATGGATTTGTAACTAGTATCGGAAACCATCCAAACATGTGATGTTGTAGACTAGATCATCTATAAAATTGTATGGTCTAAACTATACAAGCTATGTAAATGGTGTCTGTTTCTAATACTATGTAAACTAGTTAACAAGATTTCGTTAAAATAAACTATAATAACCAATGAATCAAATCGGTAATTGGAACTAATTGAGTGTCCAACGCTCACAAAGCCAACCCCTAAATCTCATAAACCTACAAAAGGACAAAATGTATTAGAAGATTGTGAATCGCAATTTTGACAAAAAAAAAAGAGTGAGAAAAGAAGAAGTATAGTTATCTTTCTAAGTCTAGTTAAATGATCTACTTGTTGGAACTTCAATTCTAAACCAATGACTTCTGGTGAAGTTCATTACCAAAATGATCGGATCTTGAAGTCATTAGATTCTCTGCAATGAACATTATAAACTAATGTAACTACATGTAAAAATTGAAGTCATATTACATAAGAAATTGAGGTCTTAGTTTGAAAGCTTATAATAGCAATGAACAAATATAAACATTTATTTCACATTGGAAAATGAAATATTTTCCTCTATATATATTATACACTTACTACAAGTTTCACTAGCTTTGTGAAGAGGACATTATGGTATAAGTGATGAATAGACATGCAAAACAAACATCGGGTTTTGGTGAATGTGCCCACAAAAGATTTATGAAACATTTGTTTTTTGAATTTAATGCTAAATTATATTCAAAATAAAAAAAAACGTTTTTTACACAAAACTGGAAACTGATTGAAACTTTTTATGAAAAAAAAACTTCTCTTCTCTAAGCTCTCGATGCAAACCAAACTCTCATTTCATCCTTATACTTCAAAACACCACAACCACTCATCGTACTTAAACGATTTCTGACGTTTTTGTCTATCATTTTTATAAGTCTCTCCGGCAGGGATGGGCTCTTCCCGTGTCTTCTTTGGTTCCTTTCATTCCAAATTGAGTGTATGAAACATTCGTCACATATTTTTGGTCCAAGATCAAACTGTTTTCTCTTCGGATTTTTATTCAACATTTGTCACATATTTTTGGTCCAAGATCAAACAGTTTTCTCTAACGGAACAAGATTCTACAGCTTCTCAGCTTCCACGTGGTCCCGATCATGGATTGCCACGTGTACGATTCCACTTGGTAAACATGATTTTTTTTTGGAAAGACAAGTTGTATCTGTAAGATTAAATAATTCAGTACGAAAAGGCATCGAATCCTCACTCACGGATTGTTCACAAATGTTGTCTCCAAGTAGTGTAAAATATTTCGCTTTTTACACATTGCCAAAGATCATCTCCATCCATTAACGTTACGTTTATCTCCGAATATACTTTATGAAACAGTTTGTTAATTAATTAAGTTCTAGATATCAGGTAGAAAGAGAGTTTATGACACTTTCTGTCATTTTTAGTCATATTTTAAGGGAAGGTTTTTGCAGAGACTAGAAAACTGCAAATCATATAGTGTTTCTAACTTTGATATATTGAAGATTTTTTTTTGTTGATATATTGAAATTTTGATGTAATATTAACATGTCTTATTTATGTTTCTTTATCTCATTCGGATGTATATATTTTTTATGCCACAAGGTTTTCTGTGACCTAATATCTTATATGATCAAATCAATAGTTTCTATATCCAAATATAACATGATCTAATGGTACACCAATAAAAATGCTCCAACGATGATCGTGAAAACCAATAAGAATGTGATCTGAATTTGGTTTATTATTACGGTGTAATTTTGTTATTTTACTAGCCAGTGTTGTATATGGATGAATCAAAGTGTAATTTTTTGTGTAACTAATTATTCGTCGATCGCGACAATTCCCTTTTAAGATAGGATAGTTTATTGATATATAAAATAATCCTAATACTAAAATAGAAAAAGACGGTCAGATAACAAATATTTTCGCAGTCGCGTCTAATGGTTTTTACGAAGTTGAATACAGTGTGATCTTTGGATTATTTTTGAAGTCAATCTTCATCTATAATTTTTTTTTAAATAATATTAGGATAATAATAGGTTGAAGAGAAATAATTATATCCATAATTTTCTGTAAATAAATACAGCTTTACTTTATATTTATTATCATCATCGAACCAATGATATGAAGCAATTTTAGTCGGTAACTTGGCGAGTCGTTAATTCAGTTCGAATTATAAAAAGACTTCTAAACACGAACCGAACACGATTTGATTTGTTCTCAAGAGAAAATATATAAATAGATTTATAACTCTTTACTTCTCAAAAGGCTAACTTTTGAACCAAGCAATCACGAGAAACCTTTGAAAATCTCTTACTTTGGATCCGTTCCCTTATTCACTTGGTTTCTTCTTTAACTTCCAAAACTCAACTTGTAACCAAAACTTTCTGGTGCTTTTCTTTCTTCTCGTGTCCTTTATTTCCCCGGAAAATTTAAGCTCCTCTTCGTTAGTTTCCCCGGAAAGTTTCATCATTGTTATACACTAGGAAAAAAGAAGAAGATGAAACCCATTTGTTTCCTTCTCTGTTTCTGCTTCCTTCCTGTGAAAGTCTCTTCCTTTTGACACAAGTCTCTTCTGTTTCAAATTTTCTCTGTTGGCTTATTTCTTCTTTTCCCTGATTCTGTTTTGTTTTCCCTAGAAAATTAATGAAACGACGGTTAGATTCTCGGGAGATCCTATCGAACCCATGTTTTTGAATCAGTTCATGCACTTCCTGAAATCTATTCATACTTTCAGAAGGAAAAACCTAGTTTAACATATCTTTAACCCTAATTTCTCTGCTTTCAAACCCTACCTTGTGAACCAAGCAAAACTCTCCTTTGATCAATATGTCTGGTTTATGTTTCAATCCGTTTCGTCTACGTTGGTCTCTAAGATCCAAATTACCTTTAGAGCCGTCCCTCCCGAATTTACCCTGTAACCCATCTTCCTCCAAAACCAACCGGTATGCAGAAGCAGAGACGATGGAGAAGAAGAGATTTGACAGTATGGAATCTTGGTCGATGATCCTCGAGTCCGAGAACGTGGAGACATGGGAAGCTTCTAAAGGCGAAAGAGAGGAATGGACCGCAGATCTTTCGCAGCTATTTATCGGAAACAAATTTGCTTCCGGAGCACACTCTAGAATATACAGAGGGATCTACAAACAAAGAGCCGTTGCCGTGAAGATGGTGAGGATCCCAACACACAAGGAAGAGACAAGGGCTAAGCTTGAACAACAGTTTAAGTCCGAGGTTGCTCTGCTTTCTCGTCTCTTTCACCCTAACATCGTTCAGGTCTGTATTGTTTATCTTCTTATCAAAACATGTAGCTTTCATTATCAAGAAGTAATATCATTGAGGGAGAAAAAAAACAGAGCAAAGATCATTGGCTTTAGAAAATATGTGTCTCTACAAGGTTTAAAATTCTTGCTAATTTCATCTTTTATTTTGATATATAGTTCATTGCGGCGTGCAAGAAACCGCCGGTGTACTGCATTATAACAGAGTACATGTCACAAGGAAACCTCCGAATGTACCTAAACAAGAAAGAGCCTTACTCGCTTTCGATCGAGACCGTACTAAGGCTGGCTCTAGACATCTCAAGAGGAATGGAGTATCTTCACTCGCAAGGTGTTATCCACAGAGACCTAAAGTCCAACAATTTGCTTTTGAACGACGAGATGAGAGTTAAAGTTGCAGACTTTGGGACATCTTGTCTTGAGACGCAATGCAGAGAGGCCAAGGGTAACATGGGAACTTATAGATGGATGGCTCCAGAGATGATCAAGGAGAAGCCTTATACCAGAAAAGTCGATGTTTATAGCTTTGGCATCGTTCTATGGGAACTCACCACCGCGTTGCTTCCGTTCCAAGGCATGACTCCTGTGCAAGCCGCATTCGCAGTCGCTGAAAAGGTCAGTCTCCATTCATCTTATTTACCAGATTGTTGTTTTTCTTGGGATACAAGTTATTGATTTTTTTGGTTTCTTTGATGAGCAGAACGAAAGACCACCATTGCCGGCGAGCTGTCAACCAGCGCTAGCTCATCTAATCAAGAGGTGTTGGTCAGAGAATCCGTCGAAGCGGCCAGACTTCTCAAACATAGTGGCGGTGCTAGAGAAGTACGACGAGTGTGTCAAAGAAGGACTGCCTTTGACGTCACACGCAAGCCTAACGAAGACAAAGAAAGCTATTCTTGATCACCTTAAAGGCTGTGTCACATCCATTAGCTCACCATTTTCTTCCTCCTCTGTTCCTGTAAATGCCTAGTAGTAGATAAAAGTTATTTGAAGTACCTGTAACCTGGTCTCATTCCAAAGTTTACAATTCTTCTTTTTCTTTCACTAGTTATTTGATTGTATATTTGCATCTACGTGATGTTATGATTTGATATACACGAACTTAGGCTAACTAATTTGTATGATATATAATGATACTTATTGATCACTGGTCTCTCGTTTAAAAGGGAATGAGCTCAAAAAGAATACGTAAGTGTCTAATTATCTAAATGTGTCGAAAGTGGATAACTTGAACTCACAAGAAGTGACTTCTTAGTTATATTGACTCATTGTTTTTAACTTTTTTTTTCTCAAGGAATTAAAATCATAGGCTATTACAATGTAAAGGCAGACTTTTTCAGTTTATAATGATATTAACATTCATAACTAGAAAAAAAAATGATTTACATTGGAAAACGGAGACCATCTACATTTATAATAATATCATTATTTCTTTTCCAAATGTAATTCCATTTTAACTAATCTTAAATAAAAATTAAACAATAAATTTCGGTCGCCGACGTTTCAGTTTTCTAGGCTCGATTTTTTCTGAACATTGACGCATGGGGAAATATTCCCCATTATCAATTTTGGACACGTTTCCACCATGCTGTGGCCATTCCTTTCTTATATATTGTAGATTCTTCTAAGTCTTTGCACCCAAAACGTGTCATAATTCATAACTACAGATGACAGAAAAATCCATTGAAGAGGCTAGGTTGGCTTGTATTCGATCTACAGTATTGTTGCAAGATTGGATAACATTCAAAGCATTGGCTTTGGAAGGAATAAGCTGGTAATTTAATTCCTCTATCCGCTATTTTGTACAGAATATATATAGATATATACACTTCTGATCTCTCATATTGGCATCATTATGTTATTTAACTTCCAAACATCAAATCTTTAGATTTATCTTTGTGTTTTATACTTTTCTTGGGCAGTATAACGAACCAGATAGCCGAAGAGAAATATGGTCGTCTCATGACCCAACTTATCAGCTCTTGCAATACATCTGATATCTTAAAAGGTGCATGCTCTTACCATATAGTAATATATATAGATTAACTTTTATATAATTATCTGCCAGAATTAGTTCTATATATCATATTTGTTAAAATTACATTCGTTTATACTACATATATTAAAGCTCTACGTAAATTATTTTCTGTCGGGGTTTTAGCTATGGGGAAAAAAGTCTGAGCTAATTAACCATGTATTAAGTTTTTTTTTCTTGGTTTTTAGTTATTTTTTTTATATGAATAACACTCTGATTTGAACTGAAAAAAACCCAACGAACTTAAGAAGGTTTGGTTATGGCTTATGGGTTGCATCTTCTCTTTGCGTAATGAGTTATCTATCTTCAGTTTCGTGAATATGGCTAATTTGTGCCCTTTTCTTTCACTACAGCGTTTGACAACCCTTATTTTCGACAAAGCAGTCCTTGAGCCGACCTTTTGCCCTATGTACGCTCAATTGTGCTTTGATATCCGCCACAAAATGCCTAGGTTTCCACCTTCAGCGCCTAAGACTGATGAGATCTCATTCAAGAGGGTTTTGCTGAACACATGTCAAAAGGTGTTTGAGAGAACTGACGACTTAAGTGAGGAGATTAGAAAGATGAACGCGCCAGATCAGGAGGCCGAACGGGAAGACGAAGTAAGACTGTTGAACCTCCGGACTCTAGGAAATCTTCGTTTTTGTGGTGAGCTTTTTTTGAAGCGGATGTTGACAGAAAAGGTTGTTTTAGCCATTGGTCAGGTTAGGAAGATGACTGTTTAACTTTCTCTAGTTCCGGTCTGATGGGACTACATGCCTAACACTTGTGTTAGTGTGTTATAATTTAAATTTACTTTTACCATACAGAAGCTTTTGGAGGATGCTGAGCAAATGTGTCCATCAGAGGAAAAAATTATAGCTATTTGTCTCTTTCTCAACACTGTTGGCAAAAAGCTTGATTCATTGAACTCAAAACTGATGAACGAGATTTTAAGACGTTTAAAGAATCTGTCAAATCATCCTCAATTGGTTATGAGCTTAAGATTAATGGTTGGGAAGATCATCCATTTGCACTCCATTGGGGTCCCAGCGCGAAAGAGTTGTTCTAATACCCTTGAAAACATCATAAGCTTTCTGAGTTACGAGATTAAGACTTTGTTTTGTTGCTACTTACAATTTTTTTTTTTAATTCAATGTTAAATTATATTCAAAAAAAAATAAACGTTTATATATGTGAATGCAAAGTTTTCTTAGCATACAGATAAAGTCCGATCCTATAAACATGTGGGAGGACTCCAAGTGTGGTTATATCCTCGGTATTATCTCGATGTGAACCACACTTGGAGTCCTCCCACATGTTTTTCTACCTTCCCTTTCCTTAGAGTACTCAATCGGTTTCTCACATTTTTATCAATCAACTTGACAATTTTTCCGTTGTTGAGGGTCGCTCTCCGTGTCTTTATCATTTCTCTCCCTCCATATAGAATGTATCGCATTCTAAAACACAAACATAAGGATGAATCTCTTAGTGTTTCATGATCTTTGCTTTTTAGTTCCTTCATCACTTCTAGCCTTAATGATAGCCTTAAAGGCAAAAATTTTGTTTGAATCCATGGATGTCATCATATGAGAATGATAGAATTAATAAGATTTCTGGAAGATTCAATGCTAAGTTAAAAAACGAAAACCAAGCATCACTCACCAGTCACGAAGATGATGATTCGAGCACATAAATCTCGTTTTTTCTCGACAACTATGTTTACTCTCTTCTAAGCTCGTTGAAACAAAACTAGATGCTCGTCAACCGATGTCAGTGGGCCTTAAAGAACTAGACCCAAATTAAGAATTGAACCAGAACTTAACATGAGGTAACATGAAACAAAGACTAAACCGAGAACCAATACACTTTGGTTTCGGCTTTCAATTGCATACTCTATATTCTTATTTCCTTCATAGTGATCTTTCCACAATAAAGATTCTCTATTTCCTCATTGTTCATTTGTTCTTATACGTTTTATAGAATTTTTTACCGTGTTCGAATTTACCGATAACACTTGTTTTTATCAAACTTCCATAGAAGTGTGAATTGTAAAAAAAAAAAACATTGTGCTACGAAGTCTCTGATTAAATGAACATTCATGTGCTTGGTTATTTTGAACATTATTTTTGCTAAACATAGTGTACTTAATATCATAATAAAGATCCGCAATTTCATACTGAATATCTTTTTCACATCTCTTTAAATTTTACGTTATGAGTTATTTAAGCCTACTTGTATCGATATTTAAATTGGTAAAAGAATAAAGTTAAAAAAGAATAAAATTGGTAAAAATTAATAGTACTCTATATATGTTATGTTTTTCTATTTAGTATGAAATATTTTCTTTTTAAAATAGATTACGGATATTAATAATATCTATTGACAAAAAAAAACAGATTAACGATATATAATTTAAAATATTTATAGCAAAGTTCACATTTATTTTATTTGTTTGGTATCTCTATAGACTTAAGTAAAGCACGTGAGATCATTAACCATCGAACTTATTTTTTTTTCAAACATAGACGCTAAAAAGCAAAGTTCTCAACGATATGAACAAGAGCTCACTACGTAAGCACGACCTATATATATCACCTCAAATCCTTTTATTATTGAGTTAGCGTTGATCAAAGAATATGAAACTCGACTGACTGTGAAGTGATGATGATAACAATAGATACCTACCAAAGAAAGTTTTCTTAACTAAGGGAGAAGATAGTCTAAAGATTCTTAGTAACAAGCATATAAGTTCTAACTAATCTACCTAATCCTATATTTTATTTATTTATTTATTAGGTTTGATGTTAATTTATTTCATTATTTATTGCCTTTGTAGTGAAAATTTAAGGAATCATGGTTTAATCCCTTTTGTCAACACTCTTAGCTAGGCTTATGATAATTAAATATTCATCTCTATTCACTAGTGATGGTAGCTCGTATGATGATTTAACTTTTCATTAACGCCAAAATTTTTAGCATTTCTTAATGGTTCGTTGGTGAGAAAAAAAAAAAGTCAGAAGAGAAACATTGAGCGATAAACTCTTGACAGTAATTTAGTATATAGGGGTCAGTGTTTTCCACTATTTTGTTTTTATTCTTCTAGCATATATAAGAGTTTCTAAGTCAATATTATCACATTTGGCCCTTTTTATGGTCCGAAAAAATCTCACAAATTGAAATGTATATGTAAGTTACAACTTACAACGTAGTAGCTAGTTTTTCAAGGTTGACTTTTTTATATATATAGTATTACAAAAGTTTATAGTAGCGATTTCTATTTGGCGAAAATAAGATCAATTCCAAACTAAGACATGACGTCGTTAACAATATTCACCCAAATATATAAATCTTTTGTAGTGAAGAAAACAAATCCAAATTTGTCTTTGCCAAATTTATTCCAGATTCAGATATTTCCTGGTATAGTTCACAATAACTGAAAGTCTGAAACAAACGAACCAAAATTGATGTGTTCCACGACTCATAAGAAAAAAAAAAAAAATCTTAAATACAATATTTCAGGTGATAAATGTATATAGT
>Ga0041059_1002238_pt1 | contig 14675 bp, 9 predicted proteins | sample AraColnosormetaG_FD_56232 | JGI IMG/M metagenome (GOLD analysis project Ga0041059, IMG submission 56232) | Arabidopsis roots microbial communities from North Carolina, USA - Col MF nosort | ecosystem: Host-associated > Plants > Roots > Unclassified | place: USA: North Carolina | collected 2013-09-02
AAAAAGAATATTCATTTGTTACATTAATAATTTACTATTTCTTTAGTAATCACTACTTTTATTGCTAGATTTAGTTCCAAAAAAAAACTTTATTTTGAAAAAAAAAACTTTATTTTGAACTTTACTAAGGAAAAATCTTGATTAGTAATCCTAGTGATACCAATATATCATTAGATAATATCTAATCTATATGTCTAAACACACGTGGACCTTTGGAATCAAACTCTTTTCTACCTAAAACAAAAACAAAATTCAGAAGATTTCAAGATGCTTTATTTCTTACGTTTTCATTATTGTATTCGTTTCAAAAAAAAATAAGAATAGTGCAAGTTAGAATGATGTTACGGTGGGACTCGGAAGATGGTATTTTTACTCAAATATCATGATTCACCTTTCGATACATGAATATTAGCTTAGTGCGGAAGGTAAAATTGTGAGAAACATCTATGTGTAATGAATTTGAATTGACTGTCATTTGTTTAGTACCTATAAAATGCCAAAAGGCAAACATCATAGAAAAATAAATAAACAGACCAACGAAAAGGTTTCTTGCCTAACATTCTTCTTTTATAGAAGATCATCATTGGTGGTTTGAATGATGCTTCAGACACAAGAAAATCTAGCTCAAACAATTACTCAAAAGAAAAAGAGTTAAAAAAATGCTTTTAGGTACACATGCAAATCTCCAATGTCATAATAACCAAACATAGCTTTAAGATTTTGCGGTTGGATTGTGTCAAAAATGTCCTATGCCATGTTCTAACCTAACTAGTGAAACACAATCTAACTCAGAGATTAAGAGAAGTTCAAAAACGTGCACAAGAGTCTGCAGCAGAATGATCTCAGGCAATCTAGTGAAGTTAAATCTGTTCCATATGACCAAAGTTAAGAAAGATATGCAAAATATTAATACACTCATGAAGCCTAGATAAGTTTCAGTTTCTCTTTCAACAATTAAAGACTCAAATCTAAAATATATCAATTACGACACTGCATCACTAAATTCTAGTTATTACCCAAATCGTTGTTGTTGTTGACAATCGCATTGATGTTGTTCTTGCGGCTGTGATGATGATCATTACTGGTGTTTCCCATTCTCCTCCCATGTTGCTGCTTAAGTTGTGATATCTCCAATTGAGTCTTCACAAAGAACTGCATTCTCTGCAACTCAAGCTCCTTCAAGAACTTCATCCTCTCTTTCTCCATCTCAACCACCTGTTGCAGTTTCGCATTCTCTGTTTGCTCATAAGCTTCACCGAATCTCATGATTGCCCGAGTCAGCTCCCTCCATTTGTTCCCCACTCCATCACCATCTTGCTTCTTCTTCTCCTCCGTCTTCATCCTCTTCGACAGAGGAGGAGGTGGTAAACTGTCACCGGAATCATCTGACATTGCTGCTTCAGATTCCGAGTCTGAATCAGAAGCGTTCCTCTTCCTGAAACGCCAGCGTTTCGACTCACTACACCTTTTCACCATCATCCCTTGCTGCTGTTGCTGTGGCAGTGTCCTACCTTGCTGTGGCAGAGTCCTCCCTTGCTGTCCAAACGGAGCTGAACGGCTACTCATCGGAATTCCCATAGGTACATTGACAGATCCTCCTCCGCCTCCTCCACCACTGCCACCGAAAGAAGCAGCTGAGACTCTAGCCGTAGCTCCAATTAACCGGTCAAGATTATTGAAAGGCGGTGTTGCAGCCTTAGCTTGCTGATGGTACAGATTCGAACGACTTCCCATTGGAATACCCATAGGAATCTTATGCAATCCTCCGACAGGACCGCTGACTCCAGAAGTTGCCGTCGGGATCTTCGCCGTTGATCCAATCAGACGGTCAAGCTTGTCGAAGAACACCCATCTGCTACGGCCACCGCCGTTAGCGATTCTCACCTTCTCTTGTTTATACTTCTTCTTCACCGTATCGATCCTATTCTTACACTGTATATCAGTTTTGGGAATTTTACCGTAATCCTCTCTGCTGCTCACAATCTCAGCCACCTCTTTCCAGTGCTTCTGCTTCAGATTCCCTCTGCTAAGCTCCAAGTATCTCTCACCCCACGCATCAATCAACACAGCCGTAGCTGCTTCGCTCCAACAATCCTCCCTCCCGCCGCCGCCGGTTGGTCTCCCACTGCTGTTATTCCCTCCACCGCTGGCCTGAATCGGAAGCAGCGCCAGAGCCAACGCATCCGGATCCTTCTGCGACGAATTACCCGGAGGAGTCAGAGAATAAGAAGGCGGACCTGCCGAAGCCACCGTAACCGTGATTCGTCCCGCCGGCGGGGAGGAAGACGGATCAGGTGAATCGGAACCCTGAGATCGGATGTCTTCATCGTCCTCCATGGAATTCGATATCGCCGGATCTGAGTCAGAAGCTCGTGAAAGAGGGAGATAGGGTTAGGGTTTGGGTTAATATTCTGTTCGGGAGGGGTAAACGGGAAGGAGACGGCGTCGGTGAGTAGAGGGGACACGTGGAAGGACGTGAGAAGATACGGGGAGATGACGTGGAATGACGTGATTGGTAGGTCAGAGGTAAGATTCCGTCACCGGTAAAGTTGCCGGCTCGGTTTAGGGGTAAAAGATGGGTTTGTATCGTAATTTCCCCATTTCTTCGTAATCCGATGAGGAAGTGTATTGACGGAAAAGCCCATCTAGTTTTACTATAATTACCGGAACTATCCCCGTGAACCATTTTTCCGGTGATGTACCGAAATTACCCTTAGCCTAACCGTCAGTTTCAATATCGGTCGTAGACTTTTTTTAGTCCGTCGATAGTTTCCAGTTGTCTTCCTTCGTTGTCTTGCTTCATTCGTTAAATCGATTCGAATTAGTCTCTCTTTTAACAATAAGAACGGTGACGTGGATGTTATTTACTTTGGGCATGGGTTTTTATTGGGCTTTCCATACGCTACGTTAGCATGTTATCACTTAGTATCATTTTTTCTTTTCACCATTGTCAAAGATACAACTTTAAACATTCCAGAAATACTATGTTTCAAAAAGACCTTATATAATCTTCGTGAATTGTGAAACAAACAGAAATTTAATATTTCTCAAATCTCAAAACACCAAAAGCGACCATTATGTTATGTACACAGCAAATATATATATACAAAGAAAAGTAGTTTGGGATACTTCTTCTTCTCGTAGAAATACCTTGTAATATTTTTCAACGGTCCAATGCGTTTAGCACAATCCTGCAGTATTACCGGACGTTAATTAGATATGGTGGTACTAATGAAAGCGATAATGCGTTGGATAAAATGAAGTATAGTTTGAGAGGAAAGAAAAGAGAGGGAGATCAAACCAATCGCAAGCATTGAGACTTGTAGCATGTGTTTCACTTGGTGTTCCAGCTGCATACAAATGATTTTGGTAATCATTAATTTACAAATCCATAATACTCTCAAGCTAATAATGATTATGGATGTCAAAATAAAAAAAAAAAATAATAAAAAAAAGCTTATAATGACTATGAACATATGTATCACCTTGCAAAGTCTTTAATTTACATGAATATATAGGGTTTTAACTGCTCATAACACAAGCATAGAAGATAAAAAAAAAGTGGATCAGAAAGGATTTTTAAAAAAGGTAACATAAGAGTCAAAGGGGAAACGGGGTTGCTTGAACGGTCAGGAGAATTCGGGACACGTTTCAGATCCACCATCAACTTCCGGTTGGCACTTTCACCGGATATGTGGTTTCTCAACTTCCCGAGACCATTTTCCGGCGTTGGACCGGCCAAAGTTTCATCCCACAACTTGTGCGAAAAACCCATATCTCTGATCAAATTATTAGAAGGGTTTTTCTTGTTAATTGTCTCTAATGTGTTTTGAAAAGAGTTTTTTTTTTGTTAAGTCTTCTTTATGTGAGGATAATGGTTTTATATAAGGAACAGGAACGAGAAGCGTTGAATATCCTTGGTTAGACTAATTATATACACTTTACCTATAATTTAACCTTCCAAAATTAAGGAGATTTAATCAAGGATGATGATAAATCTAGCCGATAAGAAGATAACTTAGAGAAGTGTGACATGTTTTGCTTCTATCTTACATGATAGTTTGATGCCGTCAATTTGATTTATGTGATGGGCCTGTACCTGGGCCAATTCTTGATTAGGCCTGCATTAAAATATTCTGCCAACGGCTAGAAACTTTTTCTCTTCTTCTATAAATTTACTTTTTTTGGCCTAATCCCGGAGGTTCTTCATTATTTCGTCAGAACAACATTGAAAAGTTACCGTTAAACACTCTAAGCGCTCTTCTTCATCTTCTTATACACTTCTCTTCCAACAAGAATCTCACCAAGAAACTTCTTCACTTTTACAAAGGTAATCTCTTTCTTCCTTCTGATTTAGGTTCACATTATAGACTGTTCTTCTTGCGATTGTTTGTTCTTCTTTTCGTATGTCGCTACTTGATTCGTTCTGGGTTTCTGGGGTCTGTGGTGTTAAATTTGCTTGAGGATCGAATTGGGTTTTGTGAAAAAAACGATCTTTGTTTCGATTTCGAGTTGGGTTTCTGTTACCTTTTTTAGGGTTTCTAATTGCTTAAAATCGTCAGTTCTGGAATCAAATCTTCGTTTCTGCAATTGGTTCTTTGATGATTCACAGTTAAAACCATATGGCGAACATGAACGCTCTTCAACAAATGATCTTCCCAGACGAGAACGCTCCAATTCATCGCAAAAGTAGTTAATCTTTCTCTACTCTCTTTAAATCATATTGCTTTGAAACAAAGATTTAACATTTTCTTTCTTGGCTATTATTTACAGAGTCTGTCACTGCTGCTTCTGTGAAATCCAAAGGGACTGTACTTGGTCAGAAGAAACCTGGAGGAGCTCGTAAGGCTCTGAATGATATTACAAACAAGTCTGGGATTCATGCGAAAGCTGCTGCTTCTTCAAAGAACAAGCAAATTGCTTCTGCTGCTGTGAAAGAGATTGATATAGCTGGGGAAAGGTTTTTACATGATCACAGCAAATGCATCAAAGAACAGCAAAATCTTTGGGATGATCACTACTCTGCTGATCTCATGCTACTTCATCATGGTATTGTATTTAGATCTTCTAAGCTATGATGTTTAACCAATCTTTGCGAGTAAGCTTGTGCTAAACTTGATCTTTTGTACTTGCAGGTTCCAGCATCAAGGAGAAGCATCTCAATTGGGACATTGAAAAGGTACTGTACTTAAAAAACAATGTCTATCTCTCTGTCTTTGATGGAGATTTTGGTGAGACTGCATCTTTAATCTAGTTTTGGAACTTAAAGTGACACTTTTTATGACTCTATCCTATGTGTTTTTGGTTTCAGATGGATGCTAAGGACGATCTGACTTACGAAGAACCAGAAGAGATGGCATCGCCCAAGTTTTCTGATTGGCTGAAGAACTCGACTCCATGGCGCTCTCCAATCCGTCATGGCTCTATGATGCCTTCCACTCCTCTGGCTTGGCGGTTCGATTCATGCGAATTCACACTTAAAGAAGACTCTGACGACCTCTTCTGAGTTTCTGTTTCTTAATGTCTTCAAAATTCATCCTTCAGATGAAGTAGTAATAGTAGTAGTGGCGTTTATCTTTTGTTCAGCTCTTCATGAATCACTCTGTGTCTATCACTTTGTAACTGGTTTCAGGAAATAAAGTTGGTATCTTTTCAAGTATTTTGACTATTCATCAAATTTGTGCCATATTCAGAATCTGAAGTTTCGATTTACACTGTCATGTTTCAAGCCACAATCCTAAACATCATCAGAATTCACTTTTACAAACATTCATCTCTTCAACTGTGAACTTACATTGCCGTTATCCTTGACACTATTGGTGACTTCTGACTCTTCTCTCACTGTCTCTATCCTCGCGACTGTTCCGTAACACCTCTAATTGAGCTTTAAAGGACTGCATTTTCTGCAACTCAAGCTCCTTCTTCTCCTTCTCCAGCTCCACCACTTGTTTAAGCTTTATACCACCTTTTCATAACTTGCTGCAAATCCAACTATTGCCATTGCCACCTCTCCAAGCTCCATCTCATCCACTTTTACCCGCGGTGGCAGCAATAATGGTAGTTTACTGTCGTCAACTGAGTAAGCAGAAAGTTCAAGTTCAGATTCTAATTCAGTCTCAGAAGCAACTCTTTTCCTGAAATGCCATCGTTTTGGATCACCACTCGTTGTTCAGATTTTGATTCAAGTCTCAGAAGCAATTATTTCTCACTCTCTAATGGTTGGTAAGATAAGAAAGGTTCGACCAAAATGGAACAAAAAATAATGTAAATTTTTATGTAATCAAATGCTGAGACAATCAATAACTAATAAGAATATAGAAGGAACTGTGTTTGATCAACATAAAGCAATTGATTTCATCGATCTCAATGATCTTTAACGATTCTTGCTTTTAGGAGACAACAATTCAATGACAGCACAGGAGAAACAAAAATAAAAATAAGAAGATTCTAGAGAAGGAGGTGGGTAGTTTTACAAAACGACGACCCTTTGAGTTTCGATGTATTCCTCATTGAGAAGACAACAACCACTCATCTTGTCTGCGACTAGTCGACAAATGTGGGGAGATGAGTTAGCAAAAAAATATGGTGTGAAGTGGCTATGAGGTGGGGACTCCATAGTTGTTTGACGACGACGTTTCGTGACCAGCCGATGGAACATTGTTCTTTCTCCTGTTTCTTCTTCCGCCATTGTTTTTCCCTTTCTTGAACTCTTGCTGATGGTCCACCTGCTGATCCACCAACACCAATTCATCATTCATCAAGAAGAGTATTATAAAGTGACTCTGAAAAGGAAGAGTTTGAAGTGGTTTCAGTTCCTTACCCCTAAAGAGAAGGAATGAGCTCTCGGGTCATATCCGAAAGGATCATTATTCATCCCCATCGAACTTGTCGCAAACGAAGATGACCGCTGAGAATTTGTATCGAATACAAAACTACGAGATGAAGTGAAATTTGAAGTGGAGCAGGACGATGATGATGGGAATGCTGCAGCGTCTCCTTGAAACATCTCATTAAACAGATCTTGTAGTTGTTCAAAACTGTCCCCTGTGTTATTATCCTGCAAACCAACATCTCAATCATCAGCAAGTTGCAATCGATGGTTGTGTAATACATTGATGGGAAATTAAAGCAGGCTGCTTACACTAGGCTTGGATTGATTCATCATAGTCGCCATTTCGTTCAAGAAATCTCCCATTCCCTGCAACCATCAACAAATGATTTCCATCAATTACATGGTTGATAGGTTCAGAGTTCAATCAGACAAAATAAGAAGTACGTGGTGTCACACTTGACCCGTTAAAAGCATTGTACTTTAAATGCAATGGAACAAAAGTAACCAAGGCTGGAAAGTGAAAATCTTTATGAAGAAACAAAAAAAGGGAGATTTACGTTTTGGTCATCATCATCATCAGTATTATAAGCACCAACATCATACAGGAACCTCTTGTTGGAGTCAGACAGAACTGTGTGCCCATAAAAAAAAGCTTAATCAGGAACATTAAACAAAATTTGTCAAGGAGCAAGGAAATACTAGAGGATCTGTATCCAATAATCAATTCACATTTGTTCAATGAGAATAATAGAGCAATAGGATGATGTTGATGAAATTACCAGAGTAGGCTTCTTGGATTGCCTGAAATTTCTTCTTTGCTTCTTCTACAAACTCCATTGACGAACAACGATCTGGATGCCATCTCTGAATCCAAAACAAAAAGTTCTCAATCAATTTTCAGTGTCAAAAGGAAAAACTTTACAAGTGCATACAAACCTATCACAGCTAAGGCAAGATCAAAGGAAACACAGAATCAATTGTTCCATCGATGTAACATATAATGCAGCTAACAAATTCAAATCAAATTGGTTATTACATGCAAATACTCCAAATCAGGGAAACAGATACAATCATTGTTCTGTACTTCAATGAACAAAAACGAAATAAACAAATTTCGAAAATAAGGAAACTTACGAGAGCAAGCTTCTTATAAGCAGAACGGAGCTCCGTCTTAGAACATTCCTTCTTCAAACCCAGAACAGCGTACAGATTCTCGTTGATCTTCTCGCTATTACTGGACGCCATCGCTAATTTTCTCCTTCCAGATCAACAAAAAAAAAGAGAAACCCAATTAAAAAAAAACTCGTTTTTCCGACGAGTTTTCACCGCTCAAAAACAGAGCCAACAAACTTGGGATGTTTGGTGTGTGTATAGGTTTGAGTATCGATACTAAAGAGGTTCGAAACGACGTCTTCTTAAGGGCAGAAAAAAAAACCCGGAGAGATTAGGGTTAGATAGGTGTCGATCAAAGAAGAAGAAGTAGAAATTTGGAGAGAAGAAAGGAAAGAACAAACAGGTTTTTTTATATGTTTTTTCTAACTCTGCCTTTCTCTCTCGTACAAAGATGGAATGGAACTCTCCAGAACCTCTCTTACCACTTGTTTAGATCTTTTTAATTGGTCCTACTACTTTCTTTTTTTACTACTAATAATTTATCGTATTCTTCCATTTTCGTCAAACTAATAATAATACTTCTTAGAACAAAAAATATCTATTCAAATAGTACTAATCACTTCATTTTTATTTTCATAAAAAAGACTAATAAATTTTTCAAAGTAAAAATATAAATAATAACTGTTTCTTTTACCCCCAACTTATAAACCTTTTCTTTTTGGGCTTCCACCACATCACCCAAACTTATAACTTACGTATCAGTAAATTTGGTAATTAAAACGTTCATTTAAATGTTTGTTTGTCTCTTTTTTATAATTTTCGTTGGTCAAGAAGTTGAATTTTTTGTTTAATTTTTTGGAACATTGGACGAATAATAGTACAGTCATGAGAGTGCGGCTGAGATTTTTCAGATGTGTCGATGATATTTTTATGCCTCACACTCGCCAGAAGGTTCTAATGAATGTGGCGTTTTCGTAAACTACAATAAACTATGAGGTCTTTGCGTCACCGTCAATTTTTTGGAAACGTGTGCTTTTTAACTTTAAACGCGTCAATCAATATCCACCACGTACGGGACCCTTATACTATAAAAATCAAATCACTAATCACGATTACGAGTGCTTTTGTTCATTTCATTTTTGCCGCCCCCTCCTCTCCCCTATTTTGAAGTTGACCTCATTCATATAGCTTGAGCTTGTAATGTAATGTTAATACACTGATTACTAAAGCTAATAAACAAACCAGTAACTTGGCCTCGTTATAAAGTACTAACTAAGATGCGTTTTTTGCATTTGCAATGCTCAAGTGATGATTCGATAACATTAGAAACACACACATAACATGTATATTATATAGTGTGTGTGCATATCTAGTGTCCACTTTATTGGAGTCGTTGAAGATATAATGAAGAGTAATGAACTTGTATGAAGGTACTCACTCTGTTTTATTGCAATCGATCATAGTTCTCCAGAAAATTAAAGTAATATGTCAAAAAGAAAAATGGAACAAGATGTAAGTCATGTTCAATCTCCATGTCTTTTTTTATAAATTATTTACAAATTTGTTGTGATCCTCTCTTTCTTTCTCACCTTTTCACCCTTTTTCTTCCAATTCTATTAACCATAAATTAGCGGCGATTAGTAATTCTTTTTCAGTTTTTCTTCTTTCTTTGTCACCCACTAAAGACTAAAGAGTATGCTCTTTCTTGTTTTTGTTTTGCTTTTTTTGGTTTTGTTTCATATGGCTTGTAGGTGTTGTTGAAAAGCTTTGTTCTCTCATCACCAGAAATGACCGTCTTCATCCATCACCCACCTCACATAACCTTCAGGAATCCCGGAAATGGCTTCTTCTTCTTCTTTATTTCCCTGTAGTTTATAAAGGAAAGCAGAGTTTGTTATTATTAGCATTGCGGTTTTATGCATCATCAATGGCTGCTTTGTATTTACCTTTCTACTGTTGGAACCAACTGTTTCAACAACACAAATTTCTGACTCTATTTTTCTACTTTCAGGGATGGTTTCAAAGGATCTAACCACTGTGGCTCTGCACAAATGAAAACATGTCAAAGACTTTCTATAGAACATTTCTGGTTTGATATTAACATTAGCCACATTAGATAGATTCGAAAAGACTTTTGTTGGTTACCTTCCGCAACTCTCATCTTCACAAGAGTTTCCTGAAGAAGATACCCAATCCATATCAAAAGCTGCACATGTACATTGCTCACCATTCCCATCACAGCAGAAGCAATCGTTTTCAAGAATATCATCTAAACCTAATTCCTCTAATATCGGTGGTGGAGCACTGCAAAACAATAGCCATTCCTCAGGTTTAGCTGACAGCAACCCCTATATATTTAGAAGCTTTCTTTGACATAGATCATAAGCTTTTTTACCTCAAACTAGCAGCAATCTTGGCAGTTTCAGACGTTGAGATCTCCGGTGCTGAATCTGAAAGACCTTTAACTTCTTCATCTTTTTCAGCTAAACCATGTCTACCTACTGGTCCCAATGCGGCTGGACTGCTCTCGCTAATGATGCTACTTTCTGATAGAGATCGTTTCATCGTCGATCTAAAGGCAATAAAATGGAATGTAAGCATCTCTAATGAAACATAGAATGTATCAAACTTCTCTACAAGTGTCTCATTAAACAGGAAAGAAAATATACCTTGAAGTCTCTGGTACAGAATTGGCAAGAAATCTTGCTGCGTTGTAATGCTGATCAGAACCCAATTCCCATAGCGCTGGCTTATCTGATTGTGGCTGAAAGTATCCCAAGAACCTGTAGAAAGATACAAATCAAAGTCATATAATTTTTCATACCATAGAAAAAGAAAACAGAGAAAATTTAACCCAGCATACACGTTAATTGCATCTTGCTTTTCGGCATCCATATAGGCGTTACTGTAGTAACGTTGTAAAGTTCTGAAGAATTCCTGTGATTGAGTCGCTGCTCTCCATTGACCACGCCTTTCACAAAATATCTGGCCACATAAGTAAGATCATTGGTTAACAATTATGTCCTAAGATTTTTATCTAGCGAGACAAAAACTTATGGCCAGAGAAGTAAAAGAGACCTTGTTGTGTGCCGCGGATCCTCCATACTGAAGTGCAAGTGTATCTCCCATCGTCTCATAAATTCCCATCAAATCTTCAGCGAGGGGATTGTCTAGATCAATATTAGTAGACTCTGTCAATCCCAAAGCATGGAGTTGACGCCCAAATGCTACCAACCCATAGGCATATTGAGCAACATTGGTGCGATCTAAACAGTCTATGCAATTGGTCCTCAGGACTCCTTTCTGCAGCATGGTAACTTCCTTTTGCTGATCTTCCTTAGCATCCTTACTATCATTACCGTTTTCCACCACCAAATTTGGTGCAGTTTCATCTTTACTGGGTGGATCATAAGTAGAACATTCACCATCGTCGTTCCTGCAATAATTACCGGAAGAATCAAATTGATCAGAGCCTAGCTTCTAACAATACAAGAGAGATGAATAATGTGCTAAGCAAGAAACCTATTGGTAAATAGAATACTCACTCCAAGGTGGATGGATTCTGGTTCTGAAATCCTTCTCCTCTAAGATCTGGAGTTAATTGACAGTAGAAGATGCTGGTCAAGTTCAGAGCATAAGTAGCCAACCTGCCGAGAATTGCCAACACGTTTGTGCCTTTTCTGGAAAAGTAAAAACGCTAGTGTGTTAATAAAAAGATGCAATGAAAAGAAAAGAAACAAAGAAACATATGAGGTTATCTCCATCACGTACTTTCTGGAGTGTTTATGCAAGTCCCAGTGAAGAGGCCTTAGACGATCCTCTTTGCTTAACCCTTTATTAATAAATCTAATTGCATTTGCAAACTCTGCACGCAGAATAGTCTCCCGAGGCCTCTTTTCACGCGTCTGTTTTTTCAATCAAGTGAATTAGGATTTAGCAGGACGATATATCAAAATTTGTATCCTCTAGATTACCGAGGAGTTAGAATACCAACCTTTATCAAGTTCAGTATGATGATTGGATTCCCATATCTCCTTCCAAGATTTTCAAAATGCAGTCTGGTTGCCTCAAAGTTGGGGTCTTTCGGTGACACTTTACACAGACAAGAGATATCAGCACAAAAAAGCAAAGAAGAAGAAAAATGACATTGGTAAGAATATATTATGCTGAAGAAAGAAGATCATACATATTATATCAGGTTTGATATTCAAGCGTGAGGTCTCCTGAGACCAGAACAAAGGAATTGAACCCCGATTCTGAACTACAGAACTTATTCGGCCGGGATTACCATCTTGAGCTTCCTCGAAAACAATCTGCTCTGTCTCAACATCATTAGCTACCCTGCCTTTCTCGTTTACACCACGTTTCAGATATCTGGAGGACAAGATAGAAGATTATGATCCAACTAAAACTTATCCCAGTACAGCTTAACTAAATGAATGGCAGAGATAAAACAAGCTCAGGTGGAGAGATTGTACCTTGTACCAGCATAATGCCGAGATCTGCGAGAAATTAGAGTCAATCTAAAGTTCTTCTCAGAAACTGATAGTTTGACCTATATATTGGACAACAAAAAAAACCATTATAAAGGTTAACAGATTTTAATGTGCGTAGAAAGAAAAAAGAATGGAGAAGGCATCCACATAGTGGGGTTTGGGGTTCACTCCTAATTCTTATGAGAGCTTCTTCTCTCATGCTGTACAAATTTTCAAAATCAAGCAACATGGACACGGAATTTTCAATGTGAGGTTAAAATATCTAAACACCTGTTTGTAATATGCATATCTCTGAATGTTAGATAAAATTAATAGAACCTTTGGACAAATTAGTACAAGTGATACCTGTTTGAAAAATCCATATACCAAGGCAACTGTCCACATACAGTCCTTCACGTTATTCCGAATCCTTCGAGTTAAGTATTCGTTCCAGACAAACATCGATTCGTAGTAAGTGTGTCCTTCCACATTGTTAGACAGATTCCTCTGAAGTGTATGCATGATGTGATAGGAATAGCTGAAGAAGAAGTCCTTTGTGAGATCAACAGTGCAGAGCAGCCTCTTGTACCTACAAAATTTCCATGGAAGACAGAAGAAAACAAAAACCAAACATGATTTAGAACCTGGATCAGTATCTGAAAAAGAAGGAAGTTAACAAGATAATACAAAGTTCACAATATAACAGATTAAATGACAGTAGGAGAGAATAAAAATGAGCTCTCCCTTTCTTGATAGTACCTCTGTCATATAACATATCAAGATAAATACAACAAATAGAAGTGTGTCCACTGTACAAACAGAGGAGAAGAATACCTAGAAATAGTAAAAAGCAAAAATGCGCAACAAAAAATTGTCCCACTACAGACTAAATAAGATTTGAAACTCTAAGCTGCTGGATTATCTCCAACAGCGATAGACAAAGTAAAGAGGAACATGTAACGAATTCAATCACAGTTACCTCAACAACTGTTAACTTGTCTAATAGAAACCTGTGACACTATTATTGTGCAGATCAAAGAGGGTCACAATAGAGAGAAAAAAAAAGATAGCAGAATGGTCTTAAAATCTAAATACAAGTGATAAAGCTTTATAATTTCGAAAAGTAATGTAAGGATAAAGGTAGCAAGGTACAGGTTTTCCATTTTACAAGCAGAAGTAACATAAGAAAACCTTTTCTCGTCCTTAGAATAAGCCACATTGGATAGCACAGAGGCATGTGGAATCGTGATGATCTTGCTCTTCGCAACACCATAAACAGTGTGCCCACAAATTTCACCAAGCTTCTTTCTTTTAGTGATTATCAGCATGTAATAAGGTCCCAAGAACCTTATGAATCCTACACCAAGAAAAAATTGAGATTATAAAGAAGAAGAAACAACTAGTATAGAATCAGATGCTACAAAGACATTTCATTACCGATGATCCCGTAGCAGGTGGTGACAAATTTCAAACCACCAGATGATCTGTTTCCCTCGTGTATCCTTCTCAAAGTTTCAAAGCATTCAGCTTCTGTGTAAGCCGTTGAATCTTCGTAGATATTGACCTCTGCTGGCTCTGTCCTATCTAACTTCAGGACCCTCCAAGACGTTCGATTTTTATCTCTTCCAATCATATAGAAGCTCTGTTCCACAAAACATAGGTTAATCAGATTAGCAAATCTACGGATTTTATCAAATTATGCCCAAAGAAGAGAATCAATAGAGAATAATCACCGAGCGGGTCTCGTAAAGCCTGAATTTTTGAAGAAAGGAAGAACCCATGTCGACTTCTTTGTCAATCGATCTCTCTGACGCCGCCATTTGGAAAACTCACGTCAGACCCGGAGTTCCGATAAACTCGGGCCGACGATACAACAATAAACGAATTCACAAGAGAGAAAAAAAGGGAAACCAAAACCCCCCAAATAGATCACACAACGCTATATATATACCCCCAAACCAAATCCGAACAGCTCACGAAACTGAATCTGACTTCACACACAAATATTCAAATTTTACAAACTGTAACCAGAAAACACAGACACAACGATCCTAATTTCACAAGTCACTGTACGATACAGATCGAGATTTTAAGGAGAAAATCACAAAGAATCTGAGTAGATTTCAGATTGGTAAATGAAGAAGAAGAAGATGATGACAGAGCTGCGGTGACCGGAACCACAGAAAAATTTAAGAACAAAAAAAAAGGAAATGTACTTTTTTTTTTTTTGNTGATTTCTGGGTTTAAAAGTTTTT
>Ga0041059_1002239_pt1 | contig 14665 bp, 11 predicted proteins | sample AraColnosormetaG_FD_56232 | JGI IMG/M metagenome (GOLD analysis project Ga0041059, IMG submission 56232) | Arabidopsis roots microbial communities from North Carolina, USA - Col MF nosort | ecosystem: Host-associated > Plants > Roots > Unclassified | place: USA: North Carolina | collected...
AAAGGTTTTTGAAAGTTNAAAAAAAAAAAAAAGACATAAACCAGTCAGACCAAAACATGGAGGAAGAGAAACAAACCCTAGAGACGATTCTCTCCGCAACTGTTAAAAATTTCAGTTGCAGAGAGATTAATATAAGACACTGAAATTGAAAGACAAACTCCTAAAAGAAAAAGTCTTCTCTTTGCTTTGTTTAAGATTCGGACAATTTGCTAATCGCATCCCAATCAATCTCCACAGAAGGAAACTTCTCCAGCCCGAAACTCCCAATCTCATCAAATCCAGAATCCGAAAAGTCCAAGAACGTAGTAATACCAGATTCCGGCGAAGAAGATTCCACATGAGACTCATCTGAAAACGAATTCTCATCAGATCTCAAGAACCCATATTCACTTTCTTGATACTCTGTTTTTGGCGGGAAAAGCTCTGTTTCAGAACAGGGGAGGTCAATATCCTCTGTTTTTCTCAAGCTCTGACAAATCTCTTGGAGCTTTGCGTCGACAGAGGAATGAAGAGGATTGAAACAGCTACCTCCTCCGTAGTATCCATCCTCGTGTCTGAACTGTGGGAAATTAAGTCTCGCGAACTCGCCTCTTAGCTTGTAAGCAGCTAGGTCATAAGCCATGGCTGCTTCTTCAGCTGTGTCGAAAGTTCCAAGCCAGAGTCGGGTCCGGTTCTTGGGTAAACGGATCTCAGCTACCCATTTTCCCCAGTGCCTTTGTCTAACTCCTCTATAGAGTTTCTGAGCGGTCATGTTCTTCATTGGGACAGGCTTTGGGGCTAGATTTGGAGAGATTATGTTACGTCTCTGGTTAAGCTGGTTTTGGATTTGGTGGATTTGGTAAGGTGTGAGCTGGTTTAGACCGAGAGATGTGGTTTGATTGAAACCGAAGACTGTGTTTGAATACGTAGGAGAAGAAGAATCAGTGTTGGTGGTATAAGGTTGAAGTGCTTTCATGAGCTCTTCTTGAAAAGGATCTGTGTTGCTATTGAACATATCTATGGCTGCCATGGATCTTTAAAGACTAGGAAACAAAATTAAAACAGAGAGGGATTAAAAACACACCCTCTTAGTCGATTGAATAGAAATCAAAATCTCTGAAAGAACAAGAAAAAGGAAGAATTATAGCATTTTTTGTTTCTAAATATTTGTTTTTTTCTGTCGCTTTTGGTTTCGCTTGATGCCAAGTTCTTTGCTTATATAACACCATAAGCTAAGCCGCCCATTGAGATCATTATCATTTTAAAATTATATATAAATTTCTTCAGTAGAATGTTAAATTTAATAATTACATTGTTTAGATGCTTTTGTTCTGTTGACGATTTGTTTCTCGTCAGCTTGATAAAAATCTTTTATTCCATGGATCTAAGCCGTTCCCAGGGAATATAATACGATTTTATGGTGTGTACGTGTGTGACAAAACAATCATCTATCATGGTTAGACTAAGAGTTCTAAATTTTACAAAAATTCCCAGCTCAATTTTTTAAAAAAAATCATAACTATACTAGCTCGCAATAACTATAAATATCAATTTCACTTTCTATTGTGTTTATTAAGGATATATTTATATTGATTTCATGTTATATGTGAAGAGCGTGTTATATTTTTTTTTGAAAAAGAGAGCATGTTATAGTTTAATTAGGTTTACACGTTACACACACACCAAAAAGACGGAATTAATTTTCTTTAACTTCTCATATGATCTTTGACTCTAGTTTTGGAGCTATATTTAATAAATAAAATCGCCGAAATATAATCTTTTCAGCAATAATTTCAAAAATCGTAAGAGCCAAAAACTGACATTAGTTGATTCTAGCGCAAGTTGAAAGGCCAGTTTGCCTTCTTTACCACTTCTTTTCTTTTGCCAACATATCTTCTTATAAAATAATTTATATTTTACTCATGTTGAATTAGAAGGAAAAAAAAAAAGCATGGAATCAGTACTTGAAGTACTAAATAATATTCATGCAAACAAAAAGAAGAAATTGCAGCCATATCAAACATGAGAATATTGGTGGTCATACTAATATTCCCAAGTCCTAATGTGGTCCATTTTCAGAAATTTTTATTGAGTATACCGCATACAAGTAGATGTAAAAAGTGGGGTGGGGGGGTTGTAAATTAATAAACTAAGGGGTTGTTTGGTTAGCAAGATAAAATTAATTGGAGAAAGTGAAGAAAGCTATTGGAGAAGAATGGAAAGAGGTGAGAACTCAAAGGCGGTTAAAGTTTGCGTCACAAGGAAGCTAGTGGATCTTCTTCACCTTTTTTCAAGTTCCTTTTCAGATTTTAACCATTTAAAAATCCAATATTCTTCGAAATATTATGTAAAATTCTTTTGTGTTTGATTGTTGTAGAAAATAGAGAAATTGTATAATGATTTTATTTACGATAAGTATATTGTTTCGTTTAAAACAAAATGAGGTAGACACGTTTCAGATAATGGATTTACTTTTGTTTTCGTATATATTATTTTTCTGTTTTGATAATTCATTACATAGTATCAATATGAAGAGAAGGTTTTAAGAATTGCAATCAATATAATCAAAGATTCATGAGCTAAATTACATTCTCATTTCATTCCATATTCTTTTTCACACTTACTAGTAGCCATTTTTTATTTACCTAAATAATTTTTTGTTATAATATTCACAAATTTTCACCATAAATGATTGAAAATGGAAAAAAGTTAGGTGATATGAAAAGCTTTACACGGATACTACTTGCTTACTTTGTATATTCGTTTACCCTCCACGTTTTCCCCCCCCCAAAAAGACCATTAATTCCAACTTTATGAGTGAATTTCAAAAAATTTCCACGTAATGTATTCCCTTATTTTCTTATTGATTACTTATTTTGTATCAAATTAAATAAGATTCTTCGAACCGATATGAAAAGCCAAAAATAAGAGAAGAAGCAACTATGTGGGACCCACTCTGGCTTGTTCACACGTAAGATCCTACGTGGAAATCATTATCTCTCGGTTCTCTAAGACCTGACAACTGACAGAAGAAGCTAAAGAACATATCTTCAGAAACTACTTTTGATCTCATCGCTAATCTATTTGGTTAGAAATCATAACGTAGATTAGGAATAATTCTAAAGTTTTTGGAGATAAACTCGATTACACGTCTTACAAAGTATTCGTTACTTTCTTAACTTTCTAAATTTTCTTTTAATTGTTGATCGTAAATCTATGGATGACCCGAAAATCACAAAGAATAATAATAATTTTCATTTATAAACTAAGTTTTCACATGTTGATTATGCTTTTACACCCACCCAATGTAGTTCTTATTAAAAAAAAATGTAGTTCTTAATTCTTCTTAGAGCACAAATATATCGTAGACGTATAGAATAGCCAAAATAGAATGATTATGAAATTTATATAATAGAAATAGTTATGTAAGAATTAAGATGAGCTCCAAACTATAAAACAGCAATGCTTTTTGTTTGATTTTGAAAATTGATGAACATAGAAAACAGTTTATATACTTTTTCTTAAAGTTTACAAGATTTAGTTTCTAACATTTTGAGATATAGATTTTGTAAATACAAAATATTTAACGATTTAAACCGTAGTTCGTTGTATGTGAATTATCTTCTCGTTAAAAAAATGTAGCTGATTATCATTATCACATATATAATCATTATTTGTATCACAGGACACCCTCAATTTCTCAATAAAAATAGTTAATCTCAAAGTCAACCCACAAAGTGGAATAAATTAAATTTGCTATTGAAATATCGACAAGATCATGGTGATTTAGTGGTCACTTAACATACACGACACATTGAGTAATTATTATATAGCTTTGGATATTATTTTCAATTCAACGAAGTTGTTGACTTAACAAATGTCAACTCTTCCTCCACAATTGGAGGTCAAGATAAGATCAAAATAAAAGCTATATTCCCAGACCGTGATACAAATTTGAAATTTGTGACTACATTCTTTTCAGACCAAGATATTATCTGATCAAAAACTGTAGCTAAACCCAAAAAATTTCAATAACTCAAACTAATTAGTGTCTAAACATATTGGGCTTTTAAGTGTTATGGCGGCGGGAATCTATGGTTAACTTATCGGTCCTGTCGTAAGCCCAATGTATTCCAAATGGATGGAAATGTGTAATACTTATATTAAATCACCTGTACAGAAATTGCGAAGAAACACACATAATATAAATTAAATTTTAAGACAGTAAATGCCATAGGTGTACATAATTTTGTTCAACGTAATTACATTAATACCCCTCCTTCAAAGTTTCAGTACCTATCGCAGTTAGAATTATTTATTAGTGTAAGCAACTCTAGCTGCTTCACTTTTCACCTTTACATCTTCATACATTTTTAAAGAAGCTTCCGAAAACTTTTTTAATCTCTCTAGAAGCTTCGCCAAACTCGAATGCACACTCGACAAATCCGAAACCAACAGTGAACCGCCTTTTTCTTCCCCCAACATCTCCATATCCAAGGAAAACCCCTTGATTGACCCGCTAAGTTCATCAGACGGCAGTGTTTTGATCCCTGCAGACCAGTCCCGACACAGCACGAATATCGGTGGAGCCAGGACACGACGTGGGGACCATGGTCTTCGGTTTCTTGTAGAACGTTCTTGAGGGAGCAAGACACAGTTGTGAAGCCAACCATTCAGAGCTTCCACATAAGAAGCCATACTGTGAACCAAATCTACAAAGCTTAGACCAAAACACTCTGTTTCTTCTAGAAGCTCCGCCAAAATCCGCCTCTTAAGGACACTTTCGTGTGCTGTTTTGGAGGAATGTCGACAATGGTAAGCCAATGAAATGGTAATGTACTGTGTATGATGACATTCAAGCATCGCTTTCCACATTCTTATCAACCTAAAGAGAAAAGTAAGGATCAACCAACGAGTCTATATCCAAAAGTTAATAAGACATTTGGTTACTATATACCCTTGAAGAAACTCTAAGAGCTGTGGGTGGAGCTCATCGTCTCTGATTCTCTCAATCCGCTTTGAAATCGATTCAACAGATTGAATCGCGACTCTGATTCTTGAATGAAGATCTTTAGCAGCTGCTCTTGTTTTATCCATCGATTTAGCACTGTGATCCTTTGCGAATTGGTTCCTTAGCTGCTCGCATTTTCGATCATACTCTTTCCTAATCATCTCACTCGCCTGCATAAAAAGAAAAACAAATGAGATGTGAGGAAGCACAACACCAACACAGCCATAGAGTCATGATTTTTTTACCTTGACTTCATCATAGAGTTTTCTCTCCCAAGCGTATAACCGATCAAGCGAAGAAGAGTGACTTCCTGAGATCATACAAAACTCTTCGATGAAATCACTTCCACTTTCATCATCGTGATCTTCTTTTGATGTCTGGATCAACGGATTTCTAGAAGTGGAGGATCTTGACGACGATGTTCTCTTCCACACAATGACTTTAGTAACTTGATGACTCAATGGCTCTACATTAAAGTTTAACTCAGAACACTAAAACCAAAAATAGCAAAGACACAGGTAAATGATAAATCTTTACCTTGAGAAACTGGTGAATAACTTTTCCCTCTACAACAAGCTCGCTTCAAAGCTGCAAGAAACGCTATTGAATTTCCCTTTCCTGGTTAACAAAACAAACACTCACGAATCAACAACAGGTTTCAACAGCCATTTACACAATGAAAACAGAACTCATACCTGTCATATCGGCGAATCCGACTCTGATTTTGTTAACTTCAAGCATTCTTGAAACTTCTCTTCCAGATTCAGAAGCTCTAAAGAACTTATGTTCTATATCTTTCATACTCGACACAAAGTCTTTGGCTCTATGTGTGATAAACTCCGATGGATCTTCTCTTTCATCATTATCTTCACAACTCTGTTTCCTCTGCTTTGTTTTAAAACTCGAGTCTTGCAATGTCTCTGAACCAGATTTTGCTACATTCCCTTGACTAGTAATCTTCTCTAATCCTATAACTGCTGCATCACATTCACTATCAATCTCGGTTTGTTCACTTAGCCCTACAAATCTAAAGCTATCAAAATCGTCACAAGTGTCGAAATAGTCCCAAGAAGACGTCTCTGGCCGGCGAGGACGCGGCGGAGGAGGAGGAGAAAACGCCGGCATTGTCACTTCCAGATCGTCATCACCGTCGCTCAGAGGGTTAATAGTGAAAGTCACAGTAGAACTAGCCGTCTCCGTCTTCATGTAACTTAGATTGAAAAGGGGTTTAGGGTTAGGGTTTGGATTCGAGTTATGACTCAGTGGCGAGTCAACCGAATCGTCAGGGTAAGAGGAGTTATGAGAAGGAGATTTCTCAGGCTCAGTGGCGGTTAACGACGGAGATGATTCATGAGCAGTCTCCGCCTCCGCGTATTGACGAAGACAAGCTCCGATGTTACGGAGTGAACGGATGTAAGACACGTGTGCAGCGGCTAAAGCACATCTGGAATCCATAGCTTGTTTGACAAATCTCTTCCTTTCTTTGCATAGATGAAGCGGCTCGTTCTTCTTATTCATCGATGCTTTCGAGTTTGAACATCCCATTTTCTCCAATATCGAATGACCCATTGAGAAAAACTTAATAAAAATCGAAACTTTGGATTTGTTCTACCCTGAAATCTCTCACGGTGGTTACAAAACAGAACAAACTAAAGAACTCATTTCGAAAAAAAAGAAAATGACAAGTCTTTGGGGTTTTGTTTTGTTTTCCTTTAATGGCGTTTGTGAGAATTAAGAAGAACAGAGTGAGAAGTAGCTATCACCATGCGGAAAGGAGAGTAGTTGGGGAATTTATATATAAGGAAGAATCCAAAATACTTATTCAATGAGAGAAACCTGAAAAAGGAGCTTTGATCAGACAAATCTTGAACAAAATGGTCTGAGAGAGAGAGAGAGAGAGAGAGGGTGTGGAGAAGTTTTGTCTTGGTTGCATCGTTTTACGAGAAGAAGATAAAACATTAGTAAAGGAAAAAAAAGTGCAGAGATTTTAGTTCATTCCAAAACAGATCATTTACTTCAAAAGCTGAGCTAGAAAATAAAAAGTTAAAGCAGTGAGAAAATCCTAGCAGCAACAATTTCAGATTCTCTCTCTCTAGATGCTACAAAATCTGTAGTTATGGTCTTTACTCTTTATTGAATATGAACATGAAAGCTACACACTTTGAATATTTTTGTTTTCTTCTCATTTATTAACTTCGGTAATTGGATTACAGTACGATTCTACGAGAGTTATGTGAAACCTAGTTACTCTTTTTTTTTCGGTTATGGTTGTGAATGGACCGATTGAGCTGGGGAAAGAGAGGGAGGGAAAACCAAGTCAAAAGCTTAACGTATATATTCCTGCTTTTATTTAGTTTTGTGATTTTCGATTTACATTATTAAATCTTCCATAGTCATCTCTACTAAAGATTGGATTCAAAATTTTATAATTTAGGTTCAAAAAAATTAAAAAAAGTCTACGGCAAAAAGAAACGCTTATTAAAAATAATTCGGTTTAAGTTTAGGTTAAGCTACTTTAACGTAATTGGGCCACCTAAGGGAGGGAACTCTTTTGTATGGAGAATCGTGTAATTGTCTTTGGGTTTGAGCAAATCACTCTTGTTTAGTTTCGAGGGTCTCTCTAACGACTCCTTGAAACGTGGGCTTTATTTAGCCTCTCTACATATTAAAATTAAAATATCTCGACTTTATAACTTTCATTTAGAATGTGACAAGGGACAAGAAAGAATGGAGGTTAACATTTCTTAAAAGTGAGATATGGGCTGTTGCATATTGTAAGATGGTATGGAGAGTAATATAGTATAATAGTGTCTATCAAAAGTTTAAAACTTTGAAACAGTGAATGACACTATTCCCTTTTCCTAGGCCCAAATCCTACCATGACAATAACTGTCTCAAAGTTCTACCAAGTACTACTATAACTGAAAATAGTGGCAGTAACAGTAAAGGTCTAAAGGACACTTAATGAGTACGATACTGTTATAATCCCTACGATACATTTTTAGTAATTGAAGCAATCTTGCAAGCCTTGACTTTTCGTACGAATGCCTCTTAAAGACCCACCCACACCCCCCAGTATGTTACTTTTTCATTATAATGTCGACACTATTATTTTTGGGAAATGTTGCTCTACATGATTTTTATGAATTGAATCATATGAACACTCAAATACAAAGGTTTAGGCATTCTTTTGAAGATCATATATAAAAAATTCCTTACTCCTTGTACCATATCTAGGAGATATCATTTTATAAAATGAATAGAAATGGTAAAATCCATATTTAAAAAAATTAATAAATCACTTCTCGTCGAAAATAAAATATAGCTACGGAGGGATGTTTGGTGTCCACAGACCAAATATCTGAAATTATTGGCCTACCTATAAAGACCTGACGAATAATAATTGTATCTTTAATCATATCATATAAAATTTAAGCATTACAAGTAAATACGTAGGCACGAATTAAATAATCAATACACCATATGATTGCGTCTATATTTAAACTGATTGGCATCGTAACACACAATTCCCCTCTCCAAGCAACAATCTAAATTTTATAGAGAAAAATAAAAAAGTTTTTCTTTTTCTTTATAGAAACAATAATATGTTGTTAGGGAATCGACCACGGCCTCAAATGCAGAGAACAGCAAGCATAACGAGGATCACTATCGAAGTTGATGGTGATCAGACCGCCGGCCAAGACTCTGACGTGTCTATGACGGTGGTTGACGGCGGAGAAAATTACGCCCAGCGGTTCTTGTCGCCGGTAAATCACCAGAGGAACGAGAGAAAATACGGTGGGAGATCCTCACCGTCGTCTTTTCTTGTAAACTGTGGCTTTTGCAAACGCGGTCTTGCTCCGGGTCGTGATATTTACATGTACAAGTATGTTTACATATACTAACTACTCTTTTCTTAATTATTTTTCATTTTTACAAGTCTTCAGTTTTAAGATCTCAATTTATAATAGTTTAAAATAATTTTTCTTTTTAAATTTGAACAAGTTATTTGTTTTATATAATACATTCAAAATTGAAAGCGTTTTTTTTTTATAAATATAATCAAGGGAACTAAGCTACAACCAAGTTATGAAATTTATTTTTAACACCATATCTTTCCAATGGTAGGGATTCAATGATTTATTCCTCGTTTTCTAATGTATCACAAAGTAGTATTGATATATTTCTTTGTAACGTGAATAAATTGTAGAGGGGACGCAGCGTTTTGTAGCATAGAATGCAGAGAACAGCAAATGGAGCACGACGAGGGGAAAACAAGAAACCGCGTCGTACTATCACCTTCAAAATAAAAATACGCATGGCTCAAATTTACTATTACTCTTAAGTTTGTGTGTGTTTTAACTAGAGATTGTTGTTGTTAATCATTAATTAGTGTCATCATGTAAAATTAATCCTCAGAAAAAAATGAAATGAATCTATCTTTCATGTCCTGCCTATTATTTTAGTTTCACACTTCCTTGTCTCTTTTATAAACTGGGTTTATTTAGTTTGAAGATATGCTTTTTAATTACAACTTTTTTTTTTGTAATATTAAAACATTTAGCTAAAAGAAGTTAAAGAACGAGTAATTTATGCATACGTGATACGTTACTTTAAGAGCTAGTGAAGGTTGAAGTAAGCACACCATGAATCTCGTTTTAATAGTATGACTTTGTTAGCAAATAGATCCCAACACCATATGCAACTCACGGTAATTAAGATAATAATTAATAAAAGTATTTATTTTGATTTAAAGTCACATCATTTTGCATAATCTTATAACTAGTAGTACATGAATAGTAACAGATATAATATTTTTGGCCAGAAAATCATTGGTGGAAATTTAGAAAAAAGCGTTAAATGAAGGATTTAAAAATGGAGGTCACTGTCTCGTGACGACGAAAGCGTCCGGCGATTAGTAATGGGATGAAGAGGTGTAGAGTAAATTAATGCGAACACTCGTCATACCGATCAAAGCTTAGTGATGACCTAATAACCATTTGTTATTTTACTAATCAAAAAGATGTAATAAGAAAATATTCATACATACTGAAATGGTGTGTGTATGGTTTTAACCTGTCGTATCAAAGTTGATACTTATTACGATTTTTTTTTTTTTGAAATATTTCATTTATACATATATTTAAAGCTTTAGTCTTGTAAAAGACGTATACATGCTGTAAAATAGTTTTCTACATGCTGTGAAAAGGTTAAAAGTTTATAGATGTTACATTTCTTTCTTTGTTTTTCGGATTAGATATGTTTTATCCATCTTTCTTCCATCATAATTTTGTTTTAGTGTATAAGAATTTGTCCATGGTAACACTCATCTGAACTAACAATTTCTAAACGCTATCTATTAGTACTTGGAAAGTATGAACTCTTGTTCTCTATCATTTGAAATCACATCAGTTTTTTGCTTCAGTATAAATGTGTTTTGACATTTTTCACACGATTTTTTTTTTAATAAAAACTATATGCATGGACCGTTATGGTTTTACAAATTAAGTATTTTTATAAAATTATTTTTATTTACTACATTAAAAATTTATTTTGATTATAAAATTTTAATACAATTTTTAAGAACACAAAAATGCTTCTATAACGATACTTAAATTAAAGTACATATGTCTCGTTGCTCAATAATTGAAGATTTGTATATTAATGGTTTATGGAAATGGATAGTTATCAGTAGCTTATAGATAGGATTAGGTTTATAATTAGTCTATGGATTATTTATATATAATTTGTTTTTTTCTTCACTCGTTTTCTGAACTCCAAACTTCGAGGCTTAGTTGTTGGAGTTTCCGGAGTCATCATATTTTGTCTTCACTACTAATTATTGATTACTTAATTATCAATAAATATATAATTCAAGGGAAATAAGCAGATTCATTTGGTATCTTTAATTAAATTAATCCTCCCACATATATAATTAATTTGAATTATTTGGACCATCAATCTCATATTTTTATGAATAAACTCATTTGAGGTCATTGATGATGCCATGGTAATATTTTAAACTTCTTTTCGATGGTTTTTGAATGAAGAATCGGTCCATACACATTTTATTTATTCCTCCAAATTATATTATATTTAAAATAGAATTGTTATGAAAACGACCATTACGTTATAATTTTTTTGCTTGCCATCTTCTACTAAACTAGATTGAAATTTCTCAACTGTGATAAAAAAATAGCAGGGAACACAAATCAAAAATTTGAATGAGCAAGTTTTCAGTCAAAACCTACAACAATTTACACCACAACGTCTAACTAATTGTGGTATGAGCAAATTTGGTGACAAAAGCTGTCCATACACTTGTAGATCAATTGCTGAACCAAAACCATGATTATATATCTCAAAAGATAAGCTGTTTTACAAACATATGAAACAAAATCATAAGAGATATTGAAATTATGGTCCAACCTAGACACACTTGCAAAATATACCAACCCATCCGGATTACTACAAATACAAGTTACTTCACACCCTACAGAGACCAAACTAAAAGCTCTTTGGTCTCTCAGAAACACAAGCTTTCATAATTTAAAAACATTATATAAAAACCAAACAACGACACAAATTAAAGACTCTTAAATTATGAGCTAATTAAAGGTCTTAGATTCATGCTTCTTCATGTTCACTTGAATTCCATGATCATGTTGTTCTCCGGAGCCAGTCCAACGCACGCCCTCATAATATTCTCCAGCATAGCCCGCTGCTTCGACAGTGCGTTAATCACCGGAGTTCCCGGCGGTACAAGTGGTGCCTTGGTGAGGTAGCTGAGTATGGTGGCCACAGGATGGAAAGAGTGAAACTTTCCCTGCCAAAAAGATGTTTCAAAACATCAAAACCGCGGTTCAGTGAAAACAGAGAACCCAAAATAACATGTACTGTGAACTGACGAACCTCTCCCTCGGATTTGAACTGGATCCTGGTGCTGAGCTCCGCGAGGAGAACAAGATCCAAGATGATTGGAGCAGCTAAGAGAGAGTCCTCGCAGGTATTGTGCATCACAATTGTGTTCTTCCCTCCCATGAATATCTCTGATGTGTACTCGTCCATGGCTCGCTTACTATCCGCAACATACGGTACATACTACAAAACAAACACACAAATTGGATCAATGGGATCTCAGATTGCCAACAGAAACAGGTTTTGAGTGTCTGTCCGGTTCTCTATTTACCTTGATGACAACAACATGGTCCGGGTGTTCCCCAGGCTCAAAGAGGATACCATTGCTAGCAACCATATCGTCCACGACATTGCTTTTGGAGATCTCCTTAGATCTGAAAGTCTGTGGAGCTGAGAGATTCATTCCATCGTTGTTTCCCAAGTGATTGTAGCTCACAATTGAAGTAGGCTATAAACAAAAACACACAATCAATGAAACCAAAGTCTTGTGACAAATATTTTCAGTAACAAGAAAGAGTAACTTGATACGCAAGTTAAACAAACCTTGATTCCTGCGCCAACTAGGAAATCAACCAAGACAGATTTCATCTTGGTTTGACCACTCTTGAAATCATCTCCACCGATCAAAACATTGTTCCTGATCGCCATATCAATTAGACCTACAACAAACCCCCAAGAAAATCAGTCATGATTTCCAATATTGATTGATCAATGAGTGATTAAAACTCAACTACATGAAACCTGGAACAAAGGTGTTTTGAGGGCTTCCATTGATGAACGGGATTCCCTCAAGAACACAAGCAATCGCATAAAGTGTTGAAGGAGAGATCTCAGCCTCATCCCTATCCACAGACTCCATGAGATTCTCCATTGTATCGTTCATCCCAACGACCACATTGCTATAACGCTCTGTGTTAGCCGTCCAGAGAACCACAACCTTATCCACCTTATTCTTCTCCTTAAACTCCCTAAGATTCAACATCACACTCGATCACATCAATAATCAGACGAGATTCGATTCAACCAATAAGAATAATCACTAGAACAGAGAGTAACCTCATGTCCTTGATGATGTGGTCGACTTGTTCCTTCTTGGTACCTTTGATCACGTGGTTAGCACGTGACCCTTGATTAGCAGCTATGAAATCAGGATCGAAGATCCCAGGGAGTGGCACAATGTTCTCCATGTAAGGCCTGAGCTGTTTCTGCAAGTCGATATCAAGAACCCTGGCTCTAGCCATGGCATCTGCTAAGTTCATGTCACTTATATCCCATCCTCCAAACACAACATCATCCGGATTCACCTGTTTTTATTTCCACACAACGATCCCAAAATTAAAACACACTTTAAGAAGAAAACCTGTCTCAAAAATTTGTTTAAAAGCTAGCTAATCACCAACCATTGGAAGGAGACTCTTGAAAGGAGCATAGATCTCTTCACCGTTAAAAGATCCGACACGAATCGATGAAGCTTGAGTTAGTGACCCGAAGTAATTCGCTTGTTGCACTTTGTCCTTCGTTGCCCACGAGATTCCTCTGTTTTATTTATCCAATTTTCCGATTACAAAAAGACAAAATTATCAAATTTTAATATCAAGGACTTGATCAAAAAGACTCACTCTTTGTTCGCAATCACACCAGCGGTGAGAGTTGATCCATTGTTTCCTCCCAAACCCACAAGCATAACCCTTTACGACAAAATCAAAATTGATTCATCAACGACGGAGAAATCGAGGAATTATGAAACTTTGGAAAAGAGTGGTTTTTACCCTAATTTGGGGACACGAATATCGGTTTTGAAATCGTATTTGACAGTCTTTGGCTTCACAATCCATTGGTAAGTGCCATTGACGGTCTTCTCATGAACAACCTCCGTCGTCTCGTAATCGTACACAGAGTGAATCTCATTCTCTGTGTACTTCACGTTCGGGCTCTCAACTTTGAAGCTCTCAATAAACATTTTTGCAGAGGAAAAGGAAAATTTGGTTGTCTTTCTCGGAATTTGGATCGGTTTTGGGGTGTGAGTTTTGTGCTTCTAATCAGCGGAGACGTGCAAGTTTATATAGACGAGACAGCAAGGGAGATAGAGACACCGTGGCGTCACTTCACTGGTTGATGGTCCCTATTTGTCCAATGCATGTGAGCTAGTGATGCTTCTGGTTCATAGTGAGCCACACGTGTGGGGTCTCACACGTGAGGGAGGAGCGGAAAATTAAAAATAGTAATTGACACGTCAGATATCTGGTCCATACACGTGGCGTCGCTTTGTTATGATGATAGCAAAGTCTGGTTTGGTTTTTTTGTTTCATGGGTCCCACATTTTTGTGGGGAACGTTAGTTAGTTCCGTTAATTTGGTGGAAAACGACAGTGTTTCGTCAACATGGGACCTTTTGTTCCGTTACAGTTACTAAAAAGATAGTGTTTTGTCAGTTACGAAGGAAAGAGAGTGCACAACACGAACCACGTTTAGCTGTCAATTGGTCGCCGTAGGAATCACGTGTAGCGTTTGGCGCGTGAGATAGTTAATATCGGTGTTAACGGTCGTTTGGAACAAAAGTGCGACCGTTTAAAGACTTTTTTGTCGCCGTTTAAAAGTGGGTCCTATGGAATCTTGTTGACTGGGTTTGACACGTGAATTACCTTTTTTTAATTACGATTTTTTATGTTATTAATTGATACTTGCACTAATTAATTGGTCAAAATGCCGATGATTTCAAGGTACCTATGTTTTTTTTTTTTTTAAAGATTTTTGTTTT
>Ga0041059_1002240_pt1 | contig 14651 bp, 6 predicted proteins | sample AraColnosormetaG_FD_56232 | JGI IMG/M metagenome (GOLD analysis project Ga0041059, IMG submission 56232) | Arabidopsis roots microbial communities from North Carolina, USA - Col MF nosort | ecosystem: Host-associated > Plants > Roots > Unclassified | place: USA: North Carolina | collected 2013-09-02
AAAAAAAAAAAAAAACAACAACTTGTAGTCTCTTATTCTTAGTTTAGTAAAAAGATTTCTTGTATCCAACTCTGGAACATATATCTAATAATTTTCTTTTGTCATAATCGCTAAATTTGGAATAGGGTCCTAATTTTTGTGGGCTCGAATATAGCTCTTATATTCTCTCTTCCGAAATGGACTTGAACTAAAGATATCCTTGTCAGTGTTCGTGTTTTCTAGCAACGAAATCAATGGACCAAAAACAAACTTGATAGTTTTGATAATGTTTTTGAAAATTTTGCTTAATCATCAATGGAGAGAACCCAATATGTTGTATGTATATTAACTGAGGACAGAAAATAATGCATATGAATATGTTGAAGTTAGTAATCTCAGAAAAGCTAGTTTTAATATGTTTACATGTTATACGATTATATTTGCAAGTGTTGTATTATATTAACTTCGGAAAGTGTTCTTTTTCTTGTAGTGCGAAGTTTTTGGTTAAATTGTTGGTAACAAGTTTTCGAAACATTTACGATGCAAAAGTTCGTTATTCAAATAGTATCAAACTATGAATCTATGATATATTCTTATGGTCAGTAGATGAGGATATAATAAATCAATTAAGTGTTTGGCATTCATGATTTGTTGACTACATATGATATATTCTTCATTTTATATAGATCACACTTTCTCTTTTTTGTAAGTAAAAACGAAAACTCAACAAACACACGAGGTATCTTTTGGTCTAATAAATAACATGTAAACACCTACGCGTTTAAACGTCCTTGTTTGCCTTCGGAAATAACAAAGAAAAGTCAAAACAATTTGTCAAATAGGGCAGATGACTGACTGTTCTGTAACTTTAAGGCAATCACCAATGTATGTCAGTTTCTTTCAACATGAAATGAATTTCTCATAAATGTTGATACTAAGACATTAAGAGTAATTAGCAAAATTGTCAAGAAAGGATTAGAAAAATAGCAATAAAAAAAATCAATAAATATAAGTCCTATTCATATTATGTAATTTAACTTATGGAAAGAAAGAAAAAAAGTTATTTGGTAAGCTAAGGGGATATGTGTCTGTCAATGATGTCAAACTTTTCTATGTGAGAAAAGATAAACTAGCTAGACAGATGAGGGTATATTTATTAAAAAAAAGTGAAATTAATTGTTTGACACTAATGATTTGTTTATTTTTCATGTCAACTTCGTGCCAACTTGTAAATTTCACGGAAAATACAGTTCACTAATCACACTTTCTCTTGTTCAAATTTATTATTATAAAAATAGAAAACAAAACACAACAACCCCACGAGGCATCTTCTTGGTTTTTCTTTTCTCACCTTCTATAATAGTCAGATAAATTCCAAAATTTTCGAAATTTGAAAACTATAAAATACATAACACTAAAACAAATTAGAGAAATGAATAACTATCGTTATAGATATAAATTTTGGATATCAAAAAGAATAGCATGTTAAAACCAATAACATTTAATTCAAGTCTTAAAAAGTATTTCACGAAATATACAATAATTAACAAACCATTTCAATTCTGTATTAGATATATATATACTTCGTAAAACAAAACTCAAATTAACTGGTAGTTTTAAAAAAATTTAGTCGTATGTCTAACAAAGACATATATAGTCCTCTACACACCAAAAAAAAAACAAGACATAGTCCTTAAGCATTAATTTAGGACAACTTGTTTGCCTTTGACCTGAGTTGAAAACAAATCGAGACTAAAAATACTGTTTTCCAAGAAAGTATTTCATTTAAACTTATAGTTAATTTAGTAAGATATACTAAATAGAAATGCAGAATATTTAATTTTTAAAAATTGAGAAACTAAAAAATTTATTATTTAGAATTAACATAATGGTAAGTATAATAGTTTATGAAATTTTTGACAAAAAAAATAGTTTGTGAAATTTATGGGCTATTTTAATGACTATACTTTTACAAATATGTTCGTCTCATGTTTAAGTCTCTAAACGTTTTACTAACAAATACTAGTAAGCGAAGGACAAATCTTTTCTCTTACGCGTGAACTTTCTCTTTTGGAAGGCCAATCTTTTATTTTTGGTCAACCACCAAACAAATAATATATAAATCCATAATATTTGACCATTGGTCTAAAATGGTCAGCAGAAATATGCCAATGATCACTATATATTCTCACCATCTCTATCTCCAAGCATACTTCATCTATCATCGCTACAAAAAAATCAAAGCATCACTAATTCACTATATACACTCACAAAACGGAATTCTTCAAATTCTGAAAACTCAATATCTTTCTATTTCATAAGATTAATCATTAAGATTTATTAACTTTTTACTCGATCGGCAAACAAAAGGAAGAAGATGATGATGTTACCTGAAGCATGCGTAGCCAACATCCTTGCCTTCACATCTCCAGCCGATGCATTTTCGTCATCGGAAGTCTCTTCGGTGTTCCGGTTAGCGGGAGACTCCGATTTTGTATGGGAAAAGTTTCTACCGTCCCATTACAAAAGCCTCATCTCTCAATCTACTGATCACCATCGGATTTTTTCGTCCAAAAAGGAGATTTATCGATGTTTATGTGACTCTCTTCTCATCGATAATGCTCGAAAGGTTAGATTTCTATGAGTTAGCTTTGAATAAAAAATAGATATCGTTTTAATTTACTTGAACTAAAAATATCTTTTGTGTATGATGCAATTTCAGCTGTTCAAGATCAATAAATTTTCCGGGAAAATTTCCTACATTTTATCAGCAAGAGATATTTCCATAACTTATAGTGACCATGCATCGTACTGCTCTTGGAGCAATGTCTCAGATTCTAGGTCAGTTTTTTTTTTTTTCTTAAAATAACTATTTATGCTTGTGTACATATTGACAATGTTACATTGTTAATTAATCTCTATTAACAAATATATATTTTTCTTAAATTTCAGATTTTCAGAGTCAGCTGAACTTATAACAACAGACCGATTAGAAATCAAGGGTAAAATTCAAACCACAGTTTTATCACCAAACACAAAATATGGAGCATATCTCATCATGAAAGTAACTAACGGTGCTTACGGACTAGACCTAGTTCCGGCGGAGACATCGGTTAAATCTAAGAATGGTCAAAATAATAAGAACACAACTTATCTATGTTGCTTGGATGAGAAGAAACAGCAAATGAAGCGGCTATTTTACGGGAACCGAGAAGAGCGAATGGCGATGACTGTGGAGGCCGTAGGCGGAGACGGGAAAAGGAGGGAGCCGAAAGCTAGAGACGACGGGTGGTTGGAGATTGAGTTAGGAGAGTTTGTGACACGAGAAGGAGAAGATGATGAAGTCAATATGAGTCTTACGGAGGTGAAAGGATATCAACTGAAAGGTGGAATTGTGATTGATGGTATTGAAGTGAGGCCTATACCTCTGAAATAGGGATCAAGATGAGTATAGTATTAACAAATTGATTTTATTTTATTTCTTTTTTTTTGGTCCTATTTGATCTATTATTTAGTCTGTGTCACGTGTATGATAATATATAATCAACTATGTTTTAAATATTTTTTTCAAATATTTTTTACTTTTTCAATCGGTTATGTAAAGTACACTTATTGTGTGGTAGCCACAACACAAACACCTCTTGAACTTGTCATTTAATTCGCGTTTTAAGTACAAGTTGGAGTTACATTTAGGCAGAGAATTTGGTAGTAGTTTATAACGCTACTATATAACATGCTCTATTGCCAAATTGCCATTATTAGGTTCGGTAGAGAAAAAATGTGTTCATAATGTCAGCGGATGTTGTCATTATATTGGGAAAGCCTCTTGACGTGGATAGTCTCGCATTAATATGCAAATCACAAAGTGACAAACCTATATTGAAACTTAAAGTCAGTCAATCTAGTTTTCTTATACATCCTATATATTACATATTCCAAATTTCTTGCATAGGATTAACTATTATTTTCAATAAACAGTTCACACATTTAGCACAATTTTTTGTAACTCACTTTTTTTAACTACTTTATTTTTTGCTTGTAAATTAATGACACAACACATTAAAAATTGTAAAACTAGGTATCCACACATTAGCTTCATATTTTCAATATGGTTTGATAAGAAAACGAAACCTAAGAGAACGACATTGACTCCCATAGCTTTTAGAAGGTTCTTTGTAGTCCGGTATCTCACCTCAACCATATTCCTTGTTAAGATAAAACCCCAGCAAGGATGAACACGACAAAACTAGCTAACATGGCTAACATCAGGCCACTCGAATGTCCAATTTTGGCGACGCATAGGAGATGCATCCGAGTACAACGAGCACTTGGGGATGAAAAAAGCCTACGAATCTCAATTTTGACGCTTCTAAGAAAACCTATAAGGAATGTATAGAGAGAGAAATATAAGTGCAATGTAGTGAGATCGATCACACTCCCTACAAGATAGGAACTATACTTGACTTAGTTCACAACATAAATTATTGACTTGAATTACTCTTGATATAAATTATTGTTATGTTTATTTATCGAATGCGAGACAAGATTTGATGTCTAGAGACGTAACGATTATACTGGAGGTTAAAGATTTTGAAACTAATCAAAGAGCAAAAAAAAATAGTGTTTTTTTAAATGCATGATTGGTTGGGCTGTAAGTCAATTTTACAGCTTTAATTTTTTTTAAAGCGTCAGCATATATGCCAATTGTGTTGTAGTTTTTTTTTCTAAACTTACCGCCCAAAACTTTTTTTTCTTTAAAGGTTGTAGTAGAAAAAAATTCTCAAAATCTTATTCTTTTTGGTATAGAAATTTTAATTCATTAGATAAATACAAAAAATTGAAATTATCGACATAAATATATAACAAAAAAAACAAATATAAATTCTAAAAAAACTGGTAATTATCAAGCCTAAAAAAAGAAAGAAAACAATACGTTAAAAATATACATTGAGCTTCCAAAACTCATTACTTTGATAACATCATAAAATATTTATTTAAATTTGTAATACAAGGTCTTTTATTTACTATACACAAATCTTTTATTACAACTATTATATTTACTAATCCATTTTTTTTTATAAATATTTAAAGCAAAAAACTTACAACAATAATTCTACAGCAACAAAAGTTACAGATACATCCAACACATCTACAACAAAATCTCTACAACAATAATTCTACAGTTACAACCCACTAAGTGAAACACATGACATCTTCTTTAATGATGATGTCATTTCATAATATGTGATGATGCATCCCAAATATGTTTTGTCTTGGATCAGAAGAGATGGAATGAGCACCCCTTCATACTTTATATATAAAATGATTTACATAATTTCTCCCACTTTCTCCTCACCCATAACTTTAGCCTCTTTTTTTAACCGCGAAAGTTCCAAACCTTTAGTCCATAATCTCTTTCGGTTTTCGTAACCAGCTTTTTAGTCCATTCTAATTTAAAGAATGCCTCTTCGTCCCAATGACTTAAGACTTTTTCTTTCATTTGCTTTCATCCTCTTCTCCTATCTTAGCTACTAATTTAACTTCCATTGTGGTAAAACTTTTTGGAGGCCAAAATCTTGTTATCAATTTGTATGTATGGACTTTCGAATCGATATATGGTTGCTTTTTTCATCATTTGGGATGGTCAAAAACTCAAAATTGTTAAATGTGAACCATACCAAAGACTCTTACCAGGGTTAATCTTTTCAAAGTTTCAATACTTTTTTTTTCTCCACAAAGTTTCAATATTCTCTCATCCCTTTTGATACCACCAAACACTCCCACGAAAAAATCTAAGTGTACACAAAATAAACACGAAAAATATTTGGTTAAATGGTTAAAAGAAGCAGGTAAGCTGTATAGGCCAAATATATCCTAAAAGAGGTCCAACTCTTCTAAAATAAAATAAAAAAGATTTAGGTTAGTTACGGCGTCTTTTATGAAACCCTAGTGTTTCTCTCGTTTCTCTTGCCGTCTCTATAAATCACTTTTCTTTTCGACTCTCCCAAATCCTCCATCAGACAGGTTTCGATCTCTTTACTTCATAAAAATTGTAGGTTTAAGAGATTCGTTTAGATATCAATTTAATTCCTCTGGCTGATCATTTTAGTCGTTATCTTTTTCGATCATTTTTACTATTGTAGAATTAGGGTTTTCGAGGTGATGATGATAACATAAGCGAATAATACTAAACTTTAGAACCAAAAAAAATCGATAACCAAATAGATACGTACCAAAACTGTATGGATAACCGAACGCTCAGGACTACCAAAATTTATATACCTTGTACTCCAATTTTCTTTATTCCAATCCCGTTAATCTAACCGCGTATAAAACACCACGTACTCCATTTTGATTTCCTGTGAAACCACATTTTGTATGATTAGTTGTTGTTGTTGTTAAATAAAAAGATATGATTTATCCCTTTAGTTTATTAAACATGACCTTACAAAGACAATTTTAATTGCTGTGGAGGTAAAAATCAAGGGTACAAGAAGCTGCTAAGCTTTATGGGCCAGATATACCCAAAATAGGTCCAACTATTTAAAGCCCATACAAAATGGTCTAGGTTAATTAGTGCTCGTTATATAAAACCCTAGTTTCTCTCTTGCCGTCTCTATAAAATCTCTTTTCGATTATCAGCAAATTCCTTCATCATAGTCTCCATCGGGTTTTGATTACTTTGCTCCATGAAAATCGTAGTTTCAAGATTCTTTAAGTCGTATCAATAGGATTCAATGTTTTTATCGATTTGGAATCTGGGATTCTCTGTTTCTAGTTGTCTTCTAGTTTTTGGGTTTGCGAATTATACTATTGTAGAATTAGAGTTCTCGAGGTGATGATGATAACATATAATCCCAGCTCTATGAGACCTTTTGTGGTCAAGGAGTATAACTATGTTCATACATTTATCTGAGCCTTAGAATTTCTAGCTTCTTGATTGATAAAATCTTTGTTAGATTGGTTTGGTTTTTGTAAAATAGCGTTTTAAAATCAAATTTGTTAATGTGTGCTCTGTTTAATTTGGTCTATTCATTTGCGTATTCATGATTTTTATTTAGGGTTTTGATGTGGCGATGATGATAACATATTATCCCAGCTCATTATGAGACCTTTTGTGGTCAAGGAAAATAACTGTTTTCTATAACGTATCTGAGCCATAAAAACCCTAAATTCACATTCTTATTTTGATTTTATTAGTAGGAAGATTTTATATTTTGTTCCCTGTGATGATTTAAAATCAATACCATGCTAATGTATATCTGATAATTTTTATTTGATTTATAAGTGATTTGCTGAGGGAACTCTTGTATTTTTTAGGAGTTTAGGTTTTTGTTTTGCCATATGATCTCTTTGAATGTAAGGATTCCCTATGATGGTAATAACCATGCTAATACTGATGTCTTGTGACTGAATCAAAGTTATGTGTCTGAGGGAATTTTTTGTTTGCATTTTTTTGTTTCGTGAACTACATGTGATTGTCGAGGAGATTAATAAAACCTATAAAACTATTCTAGGCTAATCTTTAAAATTTCGGAACCAATTATTTCCATTTTATCGACTATAAACAATGGTTAACAAGTGAGCCAATATCGCCATGGCTGAATTATTTACATTATAACTAAACTCTATAGAGACAAAAATCATCTTGATCTCTGAGATTGATCCCGGAAAGGCCTCTTTATAATATAGATCCATCAACTCGAAAACTACAAATTCCAAAGTTCTTTGTGAACTAATTTGTTTTCTCACCCCCAAACCTTGCCTAATTGTTATGGAGCCCAATAAAGTGAAAACTCAATATTGTTTAGTATCTATGAGCCTAATGGGCTTGGGCCAAGACCACTAGATATTAAAGAGAAAATCCCCGCAAATTTCATAATCGAGTTCTATTGTATTGCTACAGCACCTTCTGCACATGTCCAAAGCCGGCACTGGTCTCAGCCCAGCGCTTTGGTCAGTGAACCTATATACATGTTTGGGTAACCTTCCAAACAACCATAGATCATGTATGGAAAGAAAGGAATGATAGACGTCTTGGCAACATAGAACGCCAGCCAGCACTTATAGTTCATCTAATTGAAACTATCAGAGATCGCACGGAAACCATATAATGGACCCCGTCTCCGTAATCTCCTGCTTATGTGGTTTCAAGCACGTGCTTTTATATTCCTAACTTTTTCATCTGAATTTATTGTACATAGCATTACATGCAATATTATTTTTTGTGTACTAGTCTACAATATACAGAATATTTGTAAAGGAAATGAAATAATATTTTTTAAAAATATTAACATAATAATCTAAGAAATATTGACCATATAAAATAGAAAGATTATAAAATTATGAATCCCTTTAAAACTTTAAAATTTATATATTTGTCATGGAAAGTTTATTATGTAATAGTTAATACTTTACTATATTGTAGAGGTTGTTGACCAAAAATAAAAACATGGTAGATATATTAATAATTGGAATCTATATATACAAATGTATGTAAACATGTATATATATGCATTCACAAGACAATCACAATCAATTCTTTGTAACTAGTATAATATCACAAAGACGAAAGGTAAATCAATGTATAAATATGTATGATTTTGTAGGAAATGTAAGAATAACATTTATTAAAGAAAACATCATATCTCTTATACTTACTTAAACTCAATGTTGATTTTGTACCTAATACTTTTATTGGTTTTGTTTTCCCTGTAGGTTAAAATATATTCTCAAAAAGTGGTTGTGAGATCTTCTAAAACCATAACTAATGACAATTAAGAAATTTTTACCTCTTCTGCTATCTTCGTTGATGGTGTACAGTCTCATCCTCCTGCCCATAATTTCAGGTAACATGTTTTTTTTTTTTTGGATTTGAAATCCTCTTAAGAAATTTGAGATTTCGTATGTGCAATTTCCATGATAAATTATATATTATTGACCATCAATTTCGTTACAATATTTCTATTTTCTTTACATATGAATCAAATAGGAAAAAGCCCAGTCAGCTGTGATGGCGCATGCACTAGCACACCACAATGCAATAAAATATGCACATCAAAGGGTTACAAAAAAGGAATTTGTCACGGGAGCGCTCATTTATTTTACATATGTTGTTGCTACGCCAAATTTGAATCTCAATATGATCCTTCCATTTCTAGTCCCCCTAATTACTAATTAACTCCTAAATCTATATGTACTCTCCTTTATATGAATAAAACACAAATATGAGATATTTACATTATGTCATCAAAAATTTATGTTGATCGCATTGTTTAAGGGTTACAAAAAACGAATGCAATTAAATATGCAAATTTCAGGGTTACAAAAAACGAATTTGTAAAGGGACCCTCATTTACTTTACATATGTTGCTGCTTCGCCAAATTTGTAAAGACCATCTGAGACTGAGAATCGAAGACCTCAACCTTAAATCATTTGCCATTCCCCAACACTATAACTTTGAGTCATATATATAGTTAGTTCTCAAATTCTTGTAATAGAAGTCGATTAGCGTGTTGTGTCTGGTGAATTCTAGGTCACACATCATGTTTTGTAAATTTGGCTCCCCGAGTCAATTTTTCGACTTGGAGGCTCAAAAACCTTGCTAAGAAGACGTAATATGAAATGAAAACAACAAAAAAGTGCACAAAAATAAGTAAAGACAAAAGAATAAAAACCAACTAAATATGAACACATCGATATTATAAATTTAAACACCAACTATTGATTAACATGCTCTAAAAACATTTCGAATCAATAAAAGTTAAAAATAACCAATGAAAATTCACTCATAATTTCAAAACTGAATTTTTGTCAGTATTCATATTCTTCCTCAAATCACACTATTCGATTTCATGAATTTTAACTAACCAAACACACCAAATTACGTTCTACAAGCTTTGAATAATTAACAATTACCATTAATGGCAAGAAATTAAATTATATGTAGGAAATTTTATACTAACGACTTAGATTGTGATACATGGTTATCATCAAAGTCGGCCCTGAGTAATAATGGATTAAGCCAAAAAAAAGAAGCCTCACGCATCCACACCAAGCAAACTAGGTTACTCAAGCTTTTCAACATAATTGGCCGCTGAAAGAGATATTATATCGAGGAGACCTTTCGGTGACTGACTGACCTCCCACGCCAATATTACTCGGAAGGTCTACTAAAGCTCAACAACATATACGGAAATAGTTAGCATCCGTCTTTTGTCTAACTGGAGGTTTAACATCTCAAATAACCTCGATCATATATCAACAATCTCCATTTTTTGAGCTTGCAATTTCCAACAATCTTAGAAAATAACCACAAGATAATTAGTATAATCTTGCAAAAAAAAATTAATGATTAAGAATCATGCACTAAAAACATTACTCAAAAAAGATAATGCTAGGACTGCAAAAGTAATTCAATAGCTTTAGTCAAAAAAGGATAAAAATATCCAATCATATAAAACACAAGTATAGCTAGTGGTGTAACCTAGAAATGATAACTTACCAACTACTTTATATCCATCCAACTAAAATATTTCAGGTTTGGTTTGTCATCACCATTTGGTGGCTTGTGCCTCGACATGATTCGCTGCTTTCTCATAAAAATTATTGTCTACCCTTTTATTATTTCACAAAAATATGAAATAATTGACAACAATTAAATACAAAACTAAAAAAGTAAAAAAAAACAAAACAAAACTGTTTGTTCACTTTATTCCTTCACGGTCTCCATACGCCAAATCTCTGTTTCTCATTCGACAAAAAAACCTCTAATCTCATGTCTATGTCTTGTCTTTAGATACTATCTTACTCTCTCTTCGAGAACTTATGTCTTTAGAACGGTCGGAGTTCGTCGACGGTGTTGCGGCACGGAGTCTCAGTGAGATCTCAGAAGTTGACGCCGTGAGAATTGGAGGTGATATTATATCTTCAGCGAGACGTCTCATCGCACTTTTAAGGTCCGTAGGAGATTGTCAATGGCTTCATCATCCACCCGTTATTGCTGAAGCTATTAGAAGGTGAGAAAAAAAAAACTTCACCTTTACTCTTTCTCCTGAGTTTTTGATCGGACGGTTATGATTCATTTGGTCTCTTTCTCACTGTTTTAGTTATCTTCTGGTCCCCAAAGTTTGGATTTTTATTGGTTTTGTATCTGAAAGATTTGATTTTTATGATCATGTAATTAAATGTGAGTGTTGTTGTTTGTGTGAAGGTATGATGAGCTATGGATGCCGTTGATTTCTGATCTAACGGTTGGTTTAAAGCCACCGATGATTTTGCCTCCTCTTGATGTTGAATGGGTTTGGTTTTGTCACTGTTTGAATCCAGTAAGCTCTGATTACTTCTCTTTCACTACAAAGATTCTGTTTTGATTTGGTATAATAGTTTGGTTTATCTTTGTTAGGTGAGTTATAGTGATTACTGTGAAAGGAGATTCTCAAAACTTATAGGGAAGCCTGCGATTTACGACGAAGAGAACGAGGATTACGCGGTTTTACAATGCGAAAAGATCTGGAGTTTACGATATCCTTTAGAGAGTTTTGAGAACAGAGCTGATCCTGATTCACTTGAGACTGTTTCTTTAGTTAATGAAGATATTAAAAGTCTAGTGAAGAAGCAGATGTTTCTTTGGGAGAAGTTTTCAGCTCCTTACATGTCTGAAACCGTTTACTTGATCGCTGCTCGGTTACGTTACAAAGGGTTTTTGTTGATACTACACAAGTTTAAGGATGAGGTTTCTAGTCTTATTCCAGCTTCTGATATACTTCTTATGTGGCTTACGCATCAGAGCTACCCGACAGTATATAAAGATGATGTTGATGAAATGTTGGAGGAGATGACGAGAAAGGTGGTACAAGTTGGAGAAAAGGTAGAGAAAACAGAAGTGGAAACAACAAAAGAACTGTGGGATAGATACTTCAATCAACCATATGAGAAAGCAGGCGGTGAGTTGTCGATAATAGCGAATGAGTCTGGTTTAAGTAACAACACAATGTTTTATTGGCCTGTCTCTGATATGGATGTTAACACTGCGTATAAGTCCATTCGACCTAGATTTGTCTTGGAAGTAAGTTTGTGCTTTGATGTTAATGACTTGGCTCTGAAGGAAGTGATTTTCATATCTGAAATGATTCTCCTTTTTTGTAGTTATGTATATTTTTAAGGTTGAATCCAAAGGCAGAGCAGAATGAGTCGATAGATCGGAGTTTTCTACGGTTGAGAGTTGCTAGATGTCATAGGAAGCTGCAGCTGGATAAGAAAATGACTGATTTGTCTAGCGAAGCGTCGTGGCAAAAAGCGTGGCATCTTTACTGTGAGTTTGGAACACTAGGGTTTATTTTGGAATCACATTGTGACCGTTCTCGTGGAATTTGTTTTAAAAGCGGAAAACCAGAAGGGATGATAGAGTTTCCGTGGAATGATCTGTTAAGAGCGCATTCTCTAGCGTCTGGTAGGTTTCTTGGTAAGCAAGTGAGTGTGTTTGCTTCAGTTACACCTCCAGTTCAAGCGCCCTACTTGCTGAGATTTGTACCGGATCGAGTTACCGATGATTCAGGTGCTATGATATCTGATTCAGTTCAAAGAACAAACAACTTCCGACCTCAAGAAGGAAGATGGCTTACTCGGACCGTGCTTGATCACGCTGGACGGGAATGCTTCGTTATCCGTATTCGGTAAACCGCTATCTATCTTTCTTCTTCTATATGAAACCTGCTTTCTTTGTGGACAATTTATATCTGATTTTATATTCTGTTTAGAGTTGGGAAGGGAGTGTTTAAACGTGGAGGTGAAGTTCCATCCCCGGTGAAATCAGAGGAGCGGATCACAGAGGTTCGAGTAGGTTCTTGGTCTTATGTCGAGGGTTCAATCGGTAAAGCTCCAGGTAAGTTAGCTTAGGCGACAAGAAGAAACTCTGTTTTGTGTTCTGTTTTGTGTACCGATCATTGTGTTTTCTCGTCTAGTACAGCGAAGGTGGTTGGAACCGTGACGCCTAAGGAACCAATGGAGGATTGGGAGGCAGCATGGGAATTTTCTACTGGTGATGAATTGTGCATCCGTTGGGACTCATTAGGAACTATCTCAGAACTTCGTTTATATTCAAGAAACCCCGGTTCGCTGGTACGACTATCAAGATTTCAAGTTCTTTTCGCGTTTTTTCAAACTGGTACTTGACATCTTTGATGAAATAGGTTCGGCTATTAACTGGACGGAGAATGCAATATAAAGGAGAAGATGAAGAAGACGACGAGGGTTTTGTAACAGTTGTTAGATCAACAGAAGAAGATCCAACTGAAAAAGCAACTGCTCTGATCGACTGGAAGCATCAAGCCGTGGAATTTCTTCCTGAGGAAGACGCGGTTTTCGTCTTGTTATTGTCGGTATCGATTCTAAGGAGTGTTACACATAAAAGAAGAGAAGATGTTGGTAAATTGTTGGTGCGGAAGAGGATAACAGAAGCTACCGGTGAACGGGATTGGGGATCGGTTATTGTCGATGCTTCGTCAACAAATGTATCTTCTTCTTCCAGTCCATACGTAGAACCGTGGTATCGAAACTCCGGTAAGGTTATGGCAATGGAGGAGAAAGCACAAGTTGCACGATATCCATATCCTGTTATGAGCTATTCTAACGTTGATGGTGGTGATAATTTGTACAAACATGTAATATTCGGGTGAAACTTCAAAAAGATTGCATAATTATTAGTCAGATGGATGGTGTAACCAAAAGTAATACGATGCTTGGGATGTCTTAATCTCTATAAATTTATGCTTGGGATATTGACGTTAAATCAACTACATCAGTTTACGGTACTAAACTGAAACTGGTTTGCTCAATGTCATTGTAACGACATGTCAAGGAACAAACGTATAAAAACGCCTGAAAGACCCGTTAACAATAAATCACCACATCAATGTAGTTACACCAATTTGAATGGCTTCTTCACTCACATTTTCTAATGGATAATGAAATACCACATTATTTTTAATATATGGCTTCATAAGGGATTAACTTTTCTTTTTAATAAGAAACTTAAATTGTATTAAAAGTTTACAAAATTTAATAAAAGCACAAATTTAATGTCATATAAGAATTGTGAAAGAGTCCACATTTATATAGTAGTGAAAGAGTCCACATGGTGTGTTCCTACCTTGCTGGTAATTTAATAACAAATGTGAAGCAATACATTAGTACATATATTTCACTCACTTATTATTTACCTAGTGTTTAAGCTTCATGATATTGATAACTAATTACTTATGGATAAGATGAAAAGTGTCATTGTGAAGTTTTATCTTTAACTATAAGACTTATGTTTACATAATATTTGAAAACTTGACTTTACAATATAATGTGTGAAACAGTCTTATTAGAAATATATAAATATGGTTTTACTTTTATGTCTTAAATATCAATAATTAAAGTTGTTTGGTTTTAAGAATTTACAACCGACTTTAGCATTCAAATATTCAATAAGAAAGTTTTGTTTTTTATTTTTTGGTGAACCACACATTAACTAAAAAATCATTCATAATTGATATCTCGGAAAAGAGTTTACAAATGAATATTCAGAAAATATAAAAGCTTTTGTTTTAGAGAAATACCCTATAATAACACTAAACTATTTTTTTTTTTTCCAAAAGTATCATTATTAGTTTTTTTTTTTTTTTTT
>Ga0041059_1002241_pt1 | contig 14651 bp, 3 predicted proteins | sample AraColnosormetaG_FD_56232 | JGI IMG/M metagenome (GOLD analysis project Ga0041059, IMG submission 56232) | Arabidopsis roots microbial communities from North Carolina, USA - Col MF nosort | ecosystem: Host-associated > Plants > Roots > Unclassified | place: USA: North Carolina | collected 2013-09-02
TCAGTTTTTGGCTTAATGGCTAATAGCTGAAAGGCCCAGCCCACTTTGTCAAAATCTGAAATTAAAAGTGGGTCAATGGCTACTGTGTGCAATTTACCCTTAAATCAAAGAATTTAATAGAAAGTACTTGAATTGAATTAAAGAGCTAATTAAGGATTTATAAGGAATCGTTTGGGTAGAATAGAAAATACAACCCAGACAACAAATCATCGTAATCTCTACGAAACCAACTAACCAAAAGTCAATGACTAATCACCATTGTTGATCAATTTCTTTTTTCTTTGTTTCTTAAATCTCACTTCCATCCATTCCATCACAAAAAAATCTCTGATTCAATCTCTTCTCTGCTTCCACCATCGTTGTCATGTTTCCATCATCATTTCTATGGCAAAATCCAATTAAAATCACAAGATCCATAAATGATTACTAACAATAAATAGCAGATCCGAATCTGAGAATGGAGAAAGGAAATTTCGTCATGGCCTAGCACACACATAAAAGAAAAAGAGGGAGAATTTCGTCATGGAGATAGGAGAATTCTAGGATAAGTGGTAACAAATGCCTGCAAAATTAGGGTTACAGAGGTTGAAGACGATTACAAAATTACCATTATACCCTTTAATAAATTTCTTATGTGTACGTATTTATAATTTATATTATACGTACATGTGAACATGTAAATATGTTAGATTATGTTTTATTGTAAAAGCGGCAAACACAACTATTTGTTGAGTTTTTACATTAGAAATCTTTGGTTATTTCGTTTAGGTGAGATATTTTTGGGGATTTTCTCATTAATAAGATAAAAGTTTTGGAAAATAGACAAGATTTTAAACTAAATCCATAGACGTACACGATAATATTGAGACACACGTACACGTGTACGACCTCTTCAAAGAGTTACATCTTAAACATGCGTAAATCACATAAGTCTTATACTATGTACGTACACAAAAATATATATTGGAGCGTACATGGTACAACATTAATCTAATTTTTTTATATCAAAATTAAGTTATTTGTATGACTATATATCTTAATATAAATTATGCAAATATGATATTTCAACAAATCGTACTCTGATTAAGGTAAAACCGATTTTCCAATACTTAATTGTAGATCTTTCATAACTATATGTATTCATGTACGTAAAATATTCACCTTTCTATACTGTACCGGATACAAAGTTAGTAGTGCACTTATATTATTCCAAAAATCATGTCTTACTTTCGGGTTAGGACTCACAAATGATTGAATGACTTCATTCTTTTTTAAATGAATGATTCTTTCAATCAAGAACATGTTCATTAGTGACACTCACGTGCAGAAAAGGATACTCAGGTTGAAGATGACTGAAAAATTACAGTTATACTCTACATCGGATTTCTTCATGTATATATATTTAATTATAATGTACATACACGAAATTATTTAGTGGAATTCTAATGAATATCTAACCACCAACAACAACAAATTTAATATATAAATATATATGTCAGTTTCATGTATTTTTTTTCATGTGTACATGATTTGAATGTTTTGCTTTTATGGTCAGAAAATATTTGAAACGTAATTATACAAGTTATTTAGATATTTACGTACATACATACACACACATTACTATCGTGTATGTACACATTACTGCCGTGTACGTACACATTACTGTCGTGTACGTACACATTACTGCCGTGTACGTATATAATATTACCGTTACGCACATATGTGTATATGATATTGCTAATCGTGAATTATTTTTCGATGATAATAAATAAAATATTATTTAAAATAGAAATAAACATGTTAGATTTTATTTTATTGTAAATGCGGCATACACAACATTTATTGAGTTTGTACATTAGAAACTTGTGGTTATTTCGATTAGATGAGATGTTTTTTGGGGTTTTTCCCATAAATCTATTCGTATATAATAATTAAATAAAAATATATGGTCAATGTATAGTTATTCCTCATACTTTTAAAAAATATTAGGTATGTACATATATAATAATGTACGTACATCTTTGTTGATGAGTTAACATTGTTGAGAATAAATAAGATTTTAAACTAAACCCGTAAACGTACACGATAATATTGAGATACACGTACACGTGTACGACTGCTTCAAACAGTTACATCCTAAAAATGTCTAAATCACATAAATCTAATACTATGTACGTACACAAAAATATTTATTGGAACGTACATGGTATAACATTAAAATGAGTTTATAAATTCTCTAACCACTGTCTATTGGAACGTACATGGTACAACATTAAAATGAGTTTAAAATTTTTGATATCCAAATTAAGTTATTATGTAAGTTATATGTATGTCTGTATATTTTAATATAGATTATACATATATAATATTTCAACGAATCGTACTCTGATTCAGGTAAAATCGATCTTTTAATACTCAATTGCACACCATTACCATTCATTTCACATCTACCATGCCTATATGTATTCGTGTACGTAAAACATTCACCTTTTATATAATTCACCAGGTACATAGTTAGTAGTGTACATACATATTCTTTGATAAATATACGTTAAATGTAATTTGGGTAATTAGAATATAAAAATCTAATTTAATTTATGCTAAGTATATAACTATATTTTGGATACTCATTTGGTTCTCAGTTTGCTTGGGATAAAATTTTGATTTTTTAACTATGGGTCAGCTTATTCAGGTATAGATATTTAATACCTTTTGAATAATTAGTACATGGATTGAATGTTTTGTTTTTATATTCAAAAATTATTTCAAACGTAAACATACAAATTATTTTGATGTTTATGTACATGTATGGATATAATTACAACCGTGTACGTACAAATCACAAATGTGTACAAGATATTGTTAATCTTGAATTTGTAAAAAGTTAATAAATAAATTAATAAAAGTGAAAATATGAAAGTGTGTCTTAAATGATAGAAAAAATGAATTTTAACTAAAAGTACAAAAATCATAAATATTTATAAAATAGAAAAGAAAAAAAAAACTGTAAAAACTAATGACAATGAAAAATATTACTTTTAATTTTTAATAAGCAAACTATCTACTGTACGTCCATTCGATCCTAACTAAGTCATCCGTTCGCACTTTACGTCATTAGATGGTTCAGGTCCATTTTCGTCCAAATTTGGCTGAATGACTTAATGGTGGAAGGCTCATTCTACTTTGTCAAATCCTAAAATAAAAACATGGTCAACGACGTGTATAATTTACCCTTTATTAAAACACAACTCTCAGATATAATGATCTTCATCAAATGTTTTAAACTGTTAACATAAAAGAAGATTTGACATCTATTTCAATATAACGAAGTTTGTGAAAATTTAAACTTCTTAAATCAGCCAGTTCTAATAAATAAGTAAATAACAGCCACAAGCCGACAACAAATCAACAATTTAAGTTTAAGAATCTCACTAATGGGCCTACTAAGCATAATTTGTTTGGACCAAACTGCCAATGAAAAGCTAAGTCTTCATTTAAATTCTGAATTGGATTATATAAAAAGGGCAAGTCTATCTATGTCTATCAGTACTGATGGGCCTTTTCACAATAGTTATTAAAAAAATTCAGAGTGGTAGAAAAATATGTTTTCTTCTCACTACAATAATATCAAGGAATTTGCAGAAAAGTGATTTAAAAATTTGCTAATGTACGGATGCCAGTAAAAGTGACTTCTATGTTTAAAATCTGGTTTAACTTTCATCATTTTTTTTTTGCTAAAAAAAAACTTCAATTCAAATATAATCGATTACAAGTTAGATAAGCATCATCCGATATATATCCAATATGCAAAACAAAAAGGTAAAACAAAAAGTCTACAAAATAGTAAAAAGATGGTTACACAAAAATTGATATACATAAGAAGAGTCGTCGTAGCTTCAAAGATGAGTTCTATCGAAAAAGCAACAAACTTCGATTCAACTCTTTCAAATGAGTTGAAAATAGTCAAAAACTCGTTTTTCACCAGAATGTGACATGTTGCATCTTATAAGTTTTCGTTATACATATCTTTTAAACTATAAAATACTGTCGTAGTTACAAAATAAATTACAACCAGGAGACTCAAACCCGTTAGCTGTCATAAGATTTTCATAATTGATCATTGAGAACGAGGGAATGTAATGTGTATTGCGCTTTAAGATGAATTTGATGGAAGTCTTTGTATATATGCTAAAGACCAATAATTCACATTCCCTATCAAAGGGAACAATTCAGAAAAATTAGTTTTGTTTTTTCTTTAACGGACGAGGACATAAGCACTAAAAGTCATGTGTTTTGATGATTTATTTATTTTGACATTCTAATTGGTTTTACTATGTAGACTTTTCTATTGTCATTAGAGGCTGTAGAGGTTACCATTTTTGGGCCAACAATGGCATTTTAAATATAATTAGACTAGGATATCCCTGTGCTAATTATTTAAATATATTTTTTAAAATTTGTAATACCAAAAAATAAATCTATAAAAACAAAATTCAAAAAAAGAAATTATCGTTTTTTTTTATAATTTAAAGTTGCTTCTTCAGCAGAATTATTTTAACATCTACATGTGTTTACAACCTACATGTGTTTATTTGTTCAACTCGATTTGGTTGTTCAGTATTTAGTAATATCTCTCATTTGGATATCACCATTCAAACTAGATTTGGGTAAATAAATCTACCGAATAAGTAAAAAAACCAAAGCAAAAAAAAAAAAACTCAATCGAACTGAATTGAAAATTTGAAAATAACCAAATGGATTCTAAATTTATAACCGAAACCGAATAAGTACTGAACATAAATATTTTGGATAACCGAAAATATCCAAAATAATAATTTTTTCAAAAATATTAGTTATTTCTAAACTAAATAACTAAAATACTTGAATTATATATATAATAGTAAAAATACTCAAAAATAACCGAAAATATTTTTCAATAACTGAAATATTCTAAAATATTTAAATCAAAATAACCGAATAAATACTAAATTTTAAAACCGAAATTTTAAAATAACAGAATGCCGAGGACTAATTCGAACATTTCAAACAAAAACTTGTCGTTAATAAATATACCGAATAGACAATAGTATTCGTATAGTAACGTGCACAATGACGATTGACTCATGTTGAATTGATCCTTAGTGTTTTATACATTTTTAGCCTTCAATAATTTTTGTTTTTTCCTGGAATAGCATGATACATGCATATAATATTATAATATACATTTTTATAATCAAGAAAATGAAACTAATGGAGTCATGATTCCTGCATAGGTCTAAAAGACTATCACTGTAACGAGGTCTCTCTCTTCCTAAATCTGGGAAAAAATAGAGGTGGTGGTGAGTGGTGACAAAAGAGGGGCCATTCAATCTTATTGTACACCGCGCCGGACAGAATTTACTCGATTCCACGTGCGAGTCCGGGACCACTAATTTACGTAAAGACGATGAACACGTGGCAAGCATCGGGTACTCTTCTCTAATACTCTGTTTAATCTAAACCGTTTATGTTTGTGTAGTATGAGAACATCGTACCAACCTGTCTGCTGTTTGGGAATACCTATTTGTGTCTATCGAAGAGGTTTTTGATCTTCTCTGATTTATGTGAATACAAAGGATAATTTTATTACTTTTTTGTATGGTAAGATGAAATTTTTGATTATTTATTGAAATATATCACGTGAAGAAATTGAATTCCATTTTCTGTGCATGTGTTCTTGTTTTTGTGTTTTGTTTCTAGATATAGATACATTTTAGGTTTAGCTGTTTACCTAAATATACTATCAGTATTCTTAAAATATCTTCATTCAGTTTGGGAAAGAGCACTATCTACACTACAATTACTAAACCAAGTCTAAGACTAAACCAACAATAACCGATATATTTGACCAATATAGCTAAACCGACTAATATATATTTTAATACTACATTCTAGCTACATTCTCTAAACATTTTTAATCATAGATTTGATTATGGATCATACACATTCTACATTTGGCAAACCTATTTGGTTCTTAATCTGGAAAGGTTCGTAACTTATGTACTCGAAAATTTTATATTAAACGACATTTCACATGTGTATATATAAAGAATGTCCATTTTCTTTTTGTTACAAAAATGGTCAAGTAAAAAATATATTTTTGTAACCAAATGTCCATTTAACAGAGAGATGTAAATAAGAAAGTCCATTTTCATCATGTTAATACTACAATTTAAAATAATTAAGTATGATATTTAGCTGCCATAGAATAAGAATTTCAGTACATTTTGAATATTTAACTTCAAAGGCAAAGTTTACTTGATTCCAATTCTATAGTGCTGTTTTCAACTTTACAGCTCTCTTTTTACATATATAATCTTACCACTTTTGATTATAGCAGAGCGTTACGTATTTGGAAAAGAAAAGAAAAAAAGTTAATGATCAAACACTATAGATGTTTTGGTGATATTTTATCTTTATAACCTATGTTTGTATTGTAAAATATCATTTGACCATGACTCATGACAATTGTACAGTAAAATGTGGAATCCGTAACATTATTATAATCTTGATTAAAGTAAAATTTTGCATATATTGTCCAAGACTCATAACTATAGGTTACGAAACTTTCTGATGCCGAACTTATCTTAACAGTAAATCATAGTTTCTCATAGTTTTCTTTTATATATTGTAGTAAGAAAAATTCTTGGGATTATTACAGATTTTGCCTTTTTTGCCTCAACTTCGTTTAGATATGTCATTTGCTTAATGGCATTGTGAATTTGCCAGTTTTTAGCACTTCAAAACCATAATAATGGGATTTTTTATAACATACATGTATTGTTTTTTGTAGAATTTATAAAATACATACTTAAAAACAAATACTATATCTTAAAAACAATTGGAACCAAATAAACCCAAACAAAATGTTTAAAATTATGTTTTTATAAATAAGCAAATGACAAATCAGAAATATTTTAGCAAAACTGACAAATTCTACAAATGCCACTAAAAAGGAGGACTTTTTCCTAATTGATCAAAATCCTTATATACATCAATCAATAATGCACTGAAATAAAATAGAATCAATAATTTATAAGGTGGCTAGCTCCTATAGTCCAATCCTAAAGCGACCTAGAAAGTCAAAACAGTGAATCCATATTCAAAACAATAGTAGGCATTTAATGAGAAAGGATGTCAGATGACTTCGCTCATCAAATTTTGGGACTACAAGACCTAACAACGACCAATCTATATATTCTAATTTCAATTAAAATTATCTGGAATTAACTTAGAGAGCATACAGAAACAATTTTTATAGTCAAAACATATCTGTGAGATGGTGTGTTTATTAGTATATATCATAAAGTAATCATACAAGAGACAGAAGATCATACTAATACATAAGTACATATAAGTTTTGACCTTTAAAATATAATTTGATTCATATACAAATCATTGATCATCTACAAAATGTTCCTAAAACCTCAACCATAATCGCATGGAAATAAATGATTATTATATGATCTAAATTCTAACAAAGTGATATTTAAAGATGCCTCCACTAATAAATCATAAAGCATGGTCACATAATACACACGAGCCCTAAGTGTATCAACTATCAAGAATAATCATCGAATCATCTTTCAAATGTTAAAATTGAAAACAAAAGAAAACTCCAAGAACATAATGGATCAAACACTTTATCGTAAATAATCGTAGTTTTTCTTATTCATAAACAACTAGTACAGAAACAAAAGCATCAGTAGATAATGTAAAAGAAGGTTTTACATTAATATCTTAGAGAAAGCAAATAAGAGACAATACATATAGAAAAGGGGAAATTATATAAATATGATCATACTGTTGCACCCGAGTAATTAGCCATCATAGACTGACCTTGTTGTGGCTGCTGTTGCTGTTGCTGAAGCTGTAGAGGCGGCTGCGTTTGCGGTTTCTGCCTGTTGACTCTCTTCCTCTTCTTCTCATAGCTAACACCTCGAGCTTTGGCTTGAAAGTCTCTGACTTCACGGAGGAATAACCTGACGGCGCGTGAGCCAAATGGGTTAGCTTCAGGTGGGCCACCGTTCTCCTCGTAGGCGGCGCGGAGGCGGCCGATAAGAGCGTCGAGTGAGCCCCAAGCTTGCCGGAGAGGACAAGGACAAGGAGCAGGAGGGTTAGGGAGGCCAAAGAAGGCACAGTTCTGGTGGTGAACTTTTGTTTTCCCGAACTGGTCAAGGTAGCGGAGGAACTCGAGCACGTGTGCGCCGCTACACGAGGGGAGAGAGAGCGGAGGACGGTGGTTCCGGAGGTATTGACAGAAAGTGTTCCAGTCACGGCGTTTTTGGTTCTCGTACCGGCTTGAGGAAGGTGGTGTTAGTTGTGTTGAGGAATTAGGGTTCTTGTTTGGTTGGTGAGAGATCAAATCCATGGCTTTTTCTTGTTCTTGATTTTGGAAAAAGCAGCCGGTGAAGCCAAAGCAGATGTCTAGCCGGAGAGAAGAGGATAGTTGAAGAAGATTGAATCTTGATTTAGGGTTTTGTTTTTCTTCTTTAATTTTATATGGATCAAAGAGAGATTAGGGTTCTTTTTTTGTAGATCTTGAGCTAAGATCAATAATTGCAGCAAATGGAGAAAAAGTGAGAAAGAGAGAGAAACTTAGCTGGTTGTGATGATGAGATTGATACTATAAAAGGTATAGATTCATCTTTTTCAGATCAAATCTAACAAACACTTGTGAGCAGAAATGGTGAGGCAAAGAGAGAGAGAGAAGTGAAGTTTATTTGATGCTTATAGAAGATTATAGAAGGGGAGATATATAAGTGGAAGAGATCTTTTTTTCCTTTTTATTGTTTTCTAGCTTTTCTACTTTGGGAGATGATAGAGAGACAATACACAAAAACACACTTGTCAAGACTCAAGAGTGTATAGTAGCTCCAAGAGAGGAGAGAGAGAAGAGAAGAGGACTAAGTGTTTACACATCGTAGAAAAGAGTAACTTCATAGATGAAGAGAGAGAGAAAAGAGAGTGTGACCAATGGTTAAAGTGGGGAACTTGAAGTTGAACATTGACATGACATGAGGAGGGAAGAGTCTGTGTTCTTTGTCTGCAATTTGCAGCGACATTTTTCATTTTTTTTTTATTATAAATATTGATTACTTTCTTTTTCGCATTATTCTTTTATTTTTTGTGGTTAAGGGATTGCATTATTCTTGTTTTCTTACTTCACTTTAATTTTTACTTTGAAAACGACCTGATTAACATATAAATATCTTCTCTTTTTTCCGGCAATCATGGGTTTATATAACTAGGAATACACTACTTTTAAACACAAACGTTTCTTGTGATAAACGGTGGATTATCACAAAACCTCTTTATTGACTATAGGCTTTCAAGTTTTATAAATTAACATGTGTTCAGTATTTAGTATATATTGATGCGTTAGTGTCCGTGCCCCATAAATTAAATTCGTTCTCAGAGACGATTTTATTTACTATAAGTATACGGCTTTGTCTCAATGGTAAAGGCTGCCAATTGAGCAGCATGTAGACATCGTGTTGATTTTGGCAATAACTCCGACTATACTTTTAGCACCAAACTATTTTTAGCATCGAGAGTAAACAAATATTTCACGAAGAATAAATTTTAAATAACTCTATTCTCTTTTTGTCAAAAACATGCATCACAACCCTCGTTAAAAAAAACTGTATAGGTCTAGCGATTAGTCAAAAAAATTGAATTAAAATCGGGTTATTTTAGATTTATTTTAATGTTTTAAAACTTATTAATCCAATATTGTTTTCAAAATTATAGTAAATACATAAAACTATATTTTTAAGACAAAATTTCTGTTTTTTATTTAAATTTTGAACTTAAGTTGTTGTAAAACATTAGAAATTTTCAAACTAAATGATTAATTAGCAAAAAAGAAATTTTTTTTATACTTGCAATCTAAAAGTAATTAGGATATTCAAGATTAGGCGAAAATTAATCAAAAAAAATTGGATTAAGCAAAAATTAATAAAATAACTGATTTTTAAAGGATTAGTTATTATTCGAGGTAGAAAGGGTGGACCTAGCAATTAAACAGGGATTAATCGGATTAGGCTGGGATTTTTAAAAAAGGGATCACAACTATTGTAAGGTAATGCCTTAATGGTAACAGAACGACGATATTATCACAAGTCATATACATTTGTCTAATAAAAACCATTTATTTGAACATTACTAACTGAAATCTTCAAACAATTGCTATTAAAAATTTTAAAAAACTCTTGCGTTGGATAATTAATATTTAGCATCTTTATAACCAACTCTTTCGTTATTGGTTTTTATCAGCGACAAATCGTTAGTCTACAATTTTTTTTGATCGCAAGTGTTTGCCTCTTTTCTAAGATCTCATTTTGTACACATGTTTGTATAACCTTATCTCTTTTTTTCCATACTATGATCACTAAGAATAAAGTATAATCCGGCTTGCCTCTTGATAGAAGCAGCTTGGATAATTTATCTTTAACTACGAAAGCAGTTTGACGTTTCCAAAATTTTAAGAGGGCTAGGGAATTTCAAACTTTTTCGAAATTCTTATCTCTTCAGTTTATATAATTGAAAATTTTAAAGTAAATTTTGGATGAAATTCATGTTTAGTCAGGTTTCTAAATATAATATATATATATATATATATATTTATATCAAATTTATGAATTTGTTCTCTCATATTTATTTTTTCTTTTTTGGGTATATATATGTTCAAGTTAGATTATTTCTTATATTTTCTGTTGATTTTTCCGGTGTGTTCGAAATAACGATAAAACGTAGGATAAGTGATTCGTCTACTAGGTGAAAAACCGAAAAAAAACTCGTTGTGATGTTTGATCGCCTTCTAGAAGAAAAAATGCGATCATAGCATGGTCAAGACAACACATAGAAGGATAAAAATAGGTTTTTCTCTTGATGAATCTCGACGCTTTAGTCATGATGAATATTGTGGTAAAAAAATGTGTTTGAAGAATGTATGGGTGAAAGATAGTGGTACAACTATCTTTTGCACATATTTCTACTGATATAAAGTAAAGATAGAAGGATAATAGCATAGTGACAATGTAGAAAATGCATTATTTGATTGGGATTACATAGAATCCAATTTGTTTGAATATAATTTGTTAAGTTTGATGAATTTACAATTCAAATTCAATGGATAGTTAGTGAACTAGTTAACGGGAAAAACGGCCAAAATCAATCTGTACTATTTGATGGCGGTCTTTTTCAACTCAAACTTTGATTAACGATTGACTAACACTGTCAAAGTCAATGTTGAATTTTGCGTAACATATATAAATTTAGATTTAAAATTAGAATTTAACAATAATTCGGATAGAAAAAGACAAGGGATCGAAATTTGGGTTGGAAAAGGCCACCAGCAAATAATACATGTTGATTTTGGCCGTTTTCCCCTCGTTAATGTTTCTTATATATATAGTATTATTAGTTTTTTCTAAATTTTGATGCGAGATAATTTTATTATAGGATAAGTTTCAATCTAATTTTAGATTGAACTGATTTCACTTGGGATAGGTTTGCATATGTTTGAATTCTGATATCATATTAAATTTTGTGAACATATAATTTTATTTTTTGTATTGTTTTTTCTTCTTCTTATAATCAGGGGTGATCCGGGCTTTTATCACCCGACTAATCCTCCAAAGTGAATGTAACCATTGGCTAGCCCACTTACCACGTTTTTTAATGTGCTTCAAACATGACACTGCTTCGACTACCAAATAGAATGATTTAGTAATTTTTGCGCTTGAAGGAATTGATGTTTGGCCTACACCTACATGGCGACTCCTCCTCAAGTACTAATAGACCACTATCAGTTGGTTGTTTAGTTTCAAACAAATTTGCGAGAAGTTAATTAATTAATTAATCGGTATTGATATATGTTTCCTACACATTATTCTAGACTATTTTGTAATGTTAAGTTTATTGAAAATAGATGTATGACTCCGCATAAAGAATTACAGTGAACTTTATATAGGCTTCAAATGGTGACTGAACTGCACAGTGCGGTGCATTTCAAATAGTAACGAAATTTTCTGCATATATATATGTATGTATATATTTTTGTTATTATTTGAACCGCACTGTCCTTTATCCGTAATTTAACCGCAGATTTCCTTTCGGAGCCATAGTTTACAATGGTATTTACCCGAGACAGGTTTTGCATCAATAAGATTTGAGATCGAAGATAAAAAATACAGTGAATAGTCGATAAGGAAATAATTAAAACAAAACAAACAAAAACAAAACTAACAATGAGAGGTGTCTTTTACAGGAGAGGTAGAGCCACACGGGTTGCGCGTGAGAAACCACGCATTTCGAATCCATCTCTGTCAGTGGAAAGCAAAATAAAACAGTGTTTATGATTTGACACCAACGTCCCCATTTATTAATTTCTATGCAACTTCGATTATTTCTATTTCTGTTCATATTAATGTGATTTATTTTGGCCAAAGAGATGTTTCTAGGCACATGCTTTTTTTTTATAAGTGTTTCTAGATAACATGCTCATCGACCAAGTGTAGAAAAACATTATTATATTAGCCTCATCTATTTGGTTGTTCGGTTTAGTTTGAGGATGGATATATTTTGATTTTTGGATTTTTTGGTTGTTTGGAAAATTCATGAAATTAATAGATTTTAGTATGATATAATTAATTATACAGAAATATATTGAATATTTTTTAGAAATAAAAAGATAATATTTAAGATAGCCAATTGAATAATATATTTTTCAAAAATATTAAAGTTATGCTTGGTTACCCATTTCCGCTACAAGAAAGTATTAAACTGTTTTTGTTGTTGTTACCATTTCATTGAGATAGTAAGAAAATGAAGAAAAATAAACGGTAGAAGATGGGTGGTACATAATAAAGGATAAACAATAAGAATATCAGTTTAGAGGATAATATCAATAAGAGTATAAATTAGAACGTTATATAGTTGGTAAAAGTAATATTATATTTTTTTTCAAATCAAAATTGTTTGTTTGTAATTTAGATGTTTTTTTTGTTGTCAACTAAATAATAATTTAATTAAGCGATAAAAATAGCAGTATGGTAACGTATAGTGATTTTTACATAAATTTAATGGATATGTAAGTATTCAAAAAATATTTCTTATAACCTATTCAATTTTAAGCTATTAGAAAATTATTAACCTTTAAACAACTAAAAATTCACCAATGTAGATTATAACTAAATTGTGATTTTTACCATACCACTATTTTCTTTTCACTTCTAAATCTATCAACTTCTGTTACTGTTTTTTTTTATACCGCCAAAACAGATTTTACCACCTTCTATCACTAATTCTTCCCTATCTAACAACACACACATGTATCGACATGTATTTTTGTCTTTTGAAATCTCCATAGGATATATGATAATAGGGAGAGAACATTATACGGGGAACAGAGTTCCAGCATTTGGAAACTAAAGCCCTATCATACTAGTATATACTACCATGGATCTATAGGGTTAAGCTTTTAAGAGCTTTAATATTTTGGTTAACCCAAGACTATGTATTCTTTAATATCATCTAGATGTTTCGGTATTGTAGTGTTCCCTTTTAGCAATATACCATTGTTCCATATATGGCAAAGATTATAAGACTTCTCACATGTCTCTATGATTCCCTGCCTCCCTTCTTGTGTCTCTCTCAGGGTACATTCACTTGGTTATCAAAATCGGGATAATATAATTAATTAGCTTACTTTTTTTTGTTTTGTGGTTAAGAATTGTGACATTTTCCTAGTCAAAACAAATGTTCTGCTGGTACAATATACGGACATATGTATCAATGTATGCGTTGCGTTACTTGCGTACTCCTATTAAATGAGAAATTGCAGTATTGCAGAAATATATATACATTTTTAGAATGAACGAAGCAACAAACAACATGTCACAGCTACGCGAATAGATGTTTCTTAGTTTCTTACACACATGTCACAGATATTATTTTGTGTTCTTTCAATGCTTTGAAACTACTTTAAAAAAAGTATTAGTACTGAAAGTACTCCAGTGCTCAATACTGTAACTCGGGTTTTAAAAATATGTGTAATATTTGGCTTTGATACGTTATCCATTTTAATTTAATTCATTAACTCATATAACCAAAAACATACGAAGCAAATAAATTTTTAAAACTTAATATCAGCTAACAGCGAGTTACCAATTATGAAAATTTGAAACCTACTTTATGCTCTATATATACTCCACATATATAAACTATATATATGTAGTAAAACATTTAAAAGAATTCAATGAATTTTTAAACACTAAGAAGTAAAATCTGAAATATGGGTTTTTGATTTATCTATATAGTAGCTGTTCCTTTCTGTATTTTTATTTTATTTTTTTCTATATAGTCTAAGTTGTTTTTTTAAGAAGTATTTCAAAAAGTTTTAAGTGTAAATAAATATCCGGATTAAAAAATAATATTAACCACCAAATATCGTTGATTAGCTTTAAAGCAGATACATGATTAAAAAATGTAAATTTTAAAAACAAAATGAGGAGAATCACAAAAAATGATTTTTCCCTCCCTATCTCTAATTGTTGGTAGAAGTGATCTCCATTTTGATTTGATTTTAGTTTTTTTTTTTTTTTTTT
>Ga0041059_1002242_pt1 | contig 14650 bp, 11 predicted proteins | sample AraColnosormetaG_FD_56232 | JGI IMG/M metagenome (GOLD analysis project Ga0041059, IMG submission 56232) | Arabidopsis roots microbial communities from North Carolina, USA - Col MF nosort | ecosystem: Host-associated > Plants > Roots > Unclassified | place: USA: North Carolina | collected...
TTTTTTTTTTTTTTTTTTTTGTGAACAGTTTTACTGAATGTTTACATTTTGAATTTTGTTCTCAAATGGAAATGGTTTACTGAATAAAAGTTTTTTTTTACTGGTGATCAATAAACTGGTAGGGATAAACTCAATAATTTATTTATAAATTACACGTGGCAGAATGCTAATGGATAGCATGTGACCATCTCTCAGTTATACGTACGTGCATTGACCACGACCTAAGCTTTGTGTTGTCTTCCATGTGATGATTATAGCGAATATGGATACACTTTCGTCATCCACCTTCCTTTGTGAATTACAAAAAAAAAGTCGTAAGGACCAAAGACGAACAAAATCGAGCCCATGTCAGAATATGGAATCTCTAGCCGTTATAAACAGAGACTCCTCTGTCACTGCAAAAACCTTCCTTATTTCGTCGTGTTGAAGCGTTTTTTGTTGACTAATAACCATGATAATGCTATAAAACAATAACATAATTTCCTTCGTTGACTATAAGTGTTAACATAAACCGTCTAATTATAACCACTCAAACCGGGGTTTTACGTTAGCTGTTAAACCGGGAAGGTTACGAAACGAGACAGTGAAACATAGGCAGTGATAGAATTCAATCACAAGCTAAGGGTACAATATTAGGAAGAAAAGATTACGGTCGGGGACAGATAAACGAATATTATAAGCTGTGTTTTAACTTTGAGCATTACATGGGAAGAGAACAATTTAAATAAAATTTGGAGCAACATATCAAGAACGGTTTTGGTTCAACCGGGTTTGAAAATGTACATGTGGCTTTGGAATTACCTGGTGCTTGAGTTTCCAAGAGTGAGTTCAAGATCATCTGAACCACTCTCCTCGTGTATCCTCTCTCCTTCCCATGCTTTCACTAGCCCGTTTGTATTACTCCCAAAAGCAAACTCTGGAGGAGCCACGGCTTCAGACATTGGAACATCTGCTGTCTGGTCAGCACCAGGAGGAATAGCAGGGGAGCAGGTTCCGCTTTGACCTGGTGTCCACATCCTTGACCCTCCTCCGCCTCCAGCAGCAGAGGCTGCTTCTTCTTTGAATCCAAATGGGTTTTGTGAGACGAGGCTAAACGTTGGTGAAGCTGGAACACTTTGTGCTAGTTGAATCCCTGAGAACCATTCAGAGTCAGGGATGATCTGACGCGTGGGACTTGGCGGTGTTGAGGAGACAAAGAAGGAGTTGTTGAGTTGCTGCCAATCAGTGTTCATTCTCGGGGTACGAGCTGTTGGAGAGCTTAAAGGAGGAGTTACAGGAGCGCTTATGGAGCCTCCAGGGATATAGAGGTAATTAGGGAGTCTTGATGATGAAGAAGCTGATGAGGATGATGTTGTTGAGAGGTGTTTTAGCCATGGGATGAGAGATTGGCCATCACCAGAGGTAAGATTAGCAAATGAGGATGAAGCAGGACTCATGAAGTTGGAGGAGCCTGGACTAGGATTATAAGAAGCACAGGGACTTGGCTGATAGGAAGAGCAAGGACTAGCGGTTGCTGAACCACCACCTATCTCCATACGCTCTACAGGTCTACTACATCCCTGAAAACATATCAAACAAACATGATCAATGTGACGTAATCCTTCTAATTACATGAATTACCAAGAAATTACTCTGTTAATAATGACAAGGAAGTTACAAGTAGAACTAGTTTTGATTCTATCATTGTGAAAACAAGTGAAAGAGACAGTGATCAGGTCAAGGATTCTTGAACCGACAGATTATCTATCATTGGACTCGATTCTCGAAGTTTGAGTAAAAAGACTTGAGACATAAAAGCAAAAGTGCCAACTTGCTTTCCCAAAAAATCTACAGATCAAAACGTACACTTTGAATTCTGTGCAAGAGGACATTATTTTTATCAGTTTTTATTGAGATCTATGCTACTTTCTTTTTTTGTGGTGAGTATCATCTGAGAATAGACTCGACCTGGACAACAAGTGAATTAGTCACACACACACACCATGAAACAGAGAGAGAAAGAATCTTTTTTTAGAGAAACGCATAATAAAAAGTCACACATAAAGAATCTAACATTTGACTAACGCTCCTCTAAGCTAAGGCTAGCTAACCTACGCGGAGAGGTATATCAGGAACACGTTAGCATTCACGCGACCGATCGGCTCCGGCGCATGTTAGATGCAATCAGTAATTTAACAAAAACTGAATGATTTTGTATCCAAAATTCAAAACTTTCATGTACTTGAAGCGTAGAGAACAAAACTAAGATCCGGATTCGAGAGACAAACCTTGCGGTAAGTAGTTCCATCAGGTTCGACGATCCAACCAGCTTCGTTACAGAGTGCTTTAAGCACTTCGTTGTTGTCGCAATGCTTCGGAAGCTCGTAATTACCGTACATTCTTAATCCGGTGAAGATCTTAGCTGCGATTGCTCTCCGTCGTCTTTCTCTTCTCTTGTTGTTCTCTCTTTCCCTCCATGTCGGCATTCTCGTCCCTGATGTCATCACTACTCTCTGTTTCTTCTTCCTCTGAAAACTCTCTGTTTCTTCTTCCTCTGAAAACTCTCTGTTTCTTTAGCTAGATCAAAGATAAAATTCGAAGCTAAACTCAAGCTAATTCAACCTAAGAAAGAGTTCCTGAATCTTCGGTGAAGTAATATATCAGATCTGGCATCAAAAACAAACGAATCGATACTGCGTGAACCAACACTTTTCAATCTCCGATCAGATATGCAACTTGAATTTTCCGTCGGAGCGAAATGATCTCACCGAGAAAACTCCCGACGGCGAGAATCTTGAAAAAAGCAAAAATCGTGGAAACAGTTGCAGTAACTTGTTGGCTGCTTCACCTTCTTCAATTGAGAAAAAGAGAAGAAATTTTAAGATGAACTTGGTGGATCAAGATGCTTGGGAAATTCGATAGAGGTGAATTTTCCGGTTATCGGAGGAAGAAGAAAAAACCCGGGAATTGGAGAAGAAGATGAAGGAGCTTAAGCTAATCATGAACTCTCTCGTGCCAGAGAAGAGGAGTTATTACTTTCATAGTGAAAGAAGCCAAAATAAAACAAATTATTGAAACTACCTTTATACCCGAGATTTGACCCTATATTTACGAAATTGCCACTACATGAGGTCACGCATGTCCTCCGGACCTAGCACGTGGGAGCATACACCATTACCCCGCGATTCAGCCATAATTTACCAATTTGCCATACATCGAGCACCATTACCACGTGCAAGAGCTAGCGTTTACCCCTAAAACGTGATCTGATTTACCAAAATGCCACGAAACCGTTTTGGCTGACCTTGGGAAGTTTCCTTTTCACGTGATAGTGCGTCCCCGGCGTGACCCTGTAGGGCCCATTAACTGATTTTTTTGCATTCGCGTAAGCACCACTCGCCGCACCGGTGGCTCAATAGGCTCACGTGGCCGCCGCGTCTGTTTGCCACCCACGTTGTCTCTCTTATCAGAAAGAACCTTCTCTCTCTGTTCAAACTGGTCGTTTAATGCTGTTTCTGTCCAACATCATCAGCAGAAAGACAGAACTGGCCAGATCATCAGCGTTACAGACATCACACAAATAACGGTCTTGTATTATATTTTGTTGATGCTTATATTCGATTATTGTCGCTTTTTAAGTTTTCACTGAAAAAAAAAAAAAAGTTTTCACTGAAATCTTTTTTTTGTTAAGGTTTTTCACTGAAATCTTGCTATAATCATAAGATATTGATAAGATATAACATTTCAACAACATACATTATTGCGGGTTGCTATATATCCTAGTCGATAAAATAATTTAAAATGCGAGTTATTAAATTTTCATAGTTATATAATTTTTTCTCAGCTTCAGGAAATTGAATAAAGATAATATTTGATTACCATGGCGAATCTAAACCGGAACTTTAAAAGTTGTGAACCGGATTTTGATATGAAGTTTCCCGGCGGAAGTCACAACCGCTTGGCTAAGAGTCTCAATGTTTCCAAGGAGGATTGAATCTTCTCGGACAGAGCTATGTAGAGGTGTCTCTGAGCAGTTTCGTCTAGCACTTGGCCAGCAGAAGTGAGGACAGGCCATTTCACTTCTTGAAGAGGAGGGGTTACATGGCGGGAGTCCAAGACAGCAGTCTCAACCATCATTGGAACATCAAACTCAATTGGTTCACCAACCACAACTTTAAGGTGTTTGTTCGGCAACGGTACCAGTGGTCTTCGTCCATTATTGTAGTTCTCCGGCATCATCTAAGCCGTTACAACAATGTGGGTAAGTGACCTTCGAATGAAGACATAATAATACTATCAAGCAGAAATTCGAAGTTTGGAAAATGGATACATAATTCATGGCTTTTTCTCTTTCCCGCAGACATTTAGCTATCGAAGTTTAAACGATTATTGAGTTAAGCAGACTTAGAAGGGAACTGGACGAGTTACCTCCTCAAAACCACGGTGAATTATTGGCAAAACGATTGGGGTAACTGGGGAACGGGCGATGAGGCTTGCAGTTCCCCATTTAAGTCGTCTTATAGGAACATCATCTTGAAACACCTTTCCCTCTGGGAAGGTATGCAGCTACTAGTCATGGTTAAATCCAAAGGTCAGAGGTCTGAAAAGATCTAAGTACAATTAGTTTAAAGGTGCAAGATAACATACCCAAGATCCATCTTTTAATCGCTGGAGAGCTTCATTCATGTTTTCTTGGTAGATTCCACCACCTCTAGTTATAGGTATACATTTTCCTGCTCAAAAGAAATCACTAACATGCATCATGAGAAAATCCTATTTTGTTAAGAAGGCAATCCACCAAATCTACTAAAAAAAGTTGTGATACAAGTCCAAATCCATACAAAACAAGAACAAATCACTGATTACAGTCTTTCCCAAGAGAAGAAGCAACAAAGAAAAAAAGTGACATACCAGTGCGGAAAATGTAGGAGAATATAGGGTTCCTGAAACATATATCCTCTGCAGCAAGAACCCACCGAGCCAATTCTGGATCTAAGGAAAGGAGACCCTTAAATGCCCCCCACATTACTGGATCATCCAAACTGATTACACAACAAAGAAGATAAATCAACATCAAAAACACAAATGAGTGGAAAGAGATGACATGAAGAAAGGATCATACTATTAAGGTTTTAATATTAACTAACGTCGACATGTGATTACTAACAGTGATGAGAGGAACACCAGGTGGTCTTGACTGGACAAGATTCATAAGAGTATCTGCATTGTGAACTGAGCTTTTATTGCAAAGATTTGCTACTGCTTTTGCAAATGCACTAACAGCCATTATCACAGTATTCCTTGGAATTCCTCCCAAATGATCAGATCTTGCTGCCCATTCCATTATCTTCCCCATTAGCTTCAAAGTTCTCTCCCTTCAACAAATTATAACAGAACCTCAAGCTACTTGCATACAGGGCCGGTTCTGATGTGCGAACCGGAAATTATCATATCTATGACAAAATTCGATGCAACGGTTTCATAGCTAGACTTCGTTTCCTAACCCCGACTAATCTAGGAAAGTTTTAACGATAGAACGGAACAATTAGGGTTTATCAATCTCTTTTACTTGATTCCACCTAAGAAGATCTACATTGACACTGAAACAAAACTTAGAGAAGGAAGAAGACTTACAATTAGAAACGAGACCAGACGATTGGTGTTAGAGGGAAGTCGAAGAAGCTTGCTTGGGAGGAATTCATCGAGAGAGAAACAACACAGTGCAAATCGATGAAGAACAGTCGAATTTGGCTGGTATATTTCGGTTTAAGGAATAATAAACCGGGAAGTTTTGCTAGTCAGACTCTGTCTGTCGGTTGGCAATGAAGACCATTCAATTTGTTATCAGGCCATAGGGATTTTGTGGAGCCCAACATATAGATATATTATGGGCCCATATATTAAATATTTAACTAAGCCCAACAAATATATTCTTGTAATGATCATTTTATGTAACAACTATAACATGTAAAGAAACTGTAAATTCTAGAAGAACAGGTTACCAATTGAATGAAAAACAGAACTCGAATCTTATAAAATGTCATGAAACAGACAGATCACATATTTTATATTAAATGACAAAGTTTTATGTAACAAAACATAGATTCATTATCTTATTAATAGTGAGTAAACATATATAAGCTTTTTGTTTTGTTTTATGAATTAGACTAAAGATAGAAAAGCGTACATTATCTAGTTTAATGTCAAACACAAGCCATAGGCTGACGTTCAAAGTTACAACAAGTTCACAGATAATAACAGAGTCGAAGGTACATATTTCACTATACACACGAGAGGATACACAGGAGAGGTTATAGTTATTAGAGAAGGGATCGTTGTTGTGTGAAGATGTAAACCTCGTCGTAACCAATCCTGCAAAATCCACCATTTTATTCGATCCTAAGAATCGTTAAAACTTAGAAGAAAAAAGAAGAAGACGAAGAAGAGAGAATTATGTAAAGATTGTCAGAGTGGCTTTACCCTGCGTATCCACAGTAAGTAGGCTTATAGTTGTAAATGAGATTGCTCAGCACTTTCTTAGACTCTGGTCTGTTCAGTGACTTCCTAGCTTCACTGCATCACATTCAAACACGATCCATGAGTACTTCATGATCTAACCAACTCTCAGTTATACTGATTCTAATGTAGCAATCAGAGTTGGTGCACTCTCTTATCAATTATTTCAAAAAAATGGATAGAGAACTAACCTGACTAGATGATTTGCGGCGTGCTGAGTCACCTGGATCGCGTCCTCAGAGTGTGGAATTTTAGATGATCCCCACTCGAATGCATTTTTCTGCAGAGTATAGTACAGAGATTTTCTTTAATAGATGATAGGATACCGCAGTGGACCACAATGACAATGCCTAGGCGTGAAAGACTAAATGAGAGACGTAAAGTTAACTTGTGACTGTATATATACCTCAGGATGCCACTGGAAGCCGGTCACTGGATATTTTGTTGATTGAACTGTTGAAACATAAACCTGGATATATGTTTTAATAGATTTGGTCTATAAGGTCACAGGCTATTGAATCTTTTTAGGTATTCTTGGGGACATAAAAATACCTTGCCGTTGTCATCAACGCATGTTGTGACAATTTTAAAGAAATTAGACAGAGCAATATTTCCTTCAAAGCTTTGTGGTGAGATACCAAACTGGAAATAAGGACAATTCATATCAGAAAGCAGAGAGAACCGATGATAATAACCATTCAAGAACAAGAAATCAAAGAAGTGGCAAGAAAAGTTGCTTAACTGCAGAGGTCAACAAAACTATGAGTATTGAATTGAATGTATAAGTATGTTTAGCAACAAAAATGGTGAAAACTATATTCCATAGTATTAACTGTAAAGACAAAGTACTGGTTACTAATACTACTAACCCGATGATTCTGCATAACCAGACAATCTGTACCGAGTTTTTTCAACAGCTCTGGAGGAAATCTGCACTATGAGACATTACAAATTACATATGAAATATTTGACTAATATTTTTGGTATCTGTATATACACATCCTCATGAAAAGCTGGATTACCTTTGGAATATGGTTCCTTGGATATTAACATTTTCAACGAACTGAAGACTTGATGCAGAATTTCTTGCATCCATTTTTTCAAAAATGTCTCTGTTCTGTTTACAAGGCCACATATTAGAAATTTTCAAATGGTGTTAAACTACACAACATCTGGTATGGCTTAACTTTACAGCTTAGCAAACACATATGATAAGCAAGAAGAAAGGGTCACCTGGCTTATGATCATTGTCAAGAGCTCAAATCCGAGGCAAATAGCGTATATAGGAAAATGCTCTCCAGCATCATTTCTTTCCAAAACTTTCTGAGAGGATATCATAGAGATATCAACAAAAAAAAGCATTGTATAGGAATTATATAAATCAACCAGGAAAAAAAGTTGAGCTTACATTGAAGATTTTCTTGACGATTTCAAAATACAATCCTTCTTTAGCCCAACCACCAGTTAGTATCACACCGTTGACCAATTCTAGCTTCTGCAGTTCCAAATGTAAATCAATTTTGGAAGCAATCAAATTCTTAAGCTAGAACAGATTACAGAATCGGCTGAGCAAAATGAGAGTAACCTGAAAGAGAATTTCTTCAGGCTCGTTAAAGATGAGTGGGATCACACGTGCTCCACCAGACTCAGCTAATTTCACATACGAAGCCGCAATGGAGGACGCGTCTGTAGCATTGCTCAAACGACCTGACGCACCGTCGCCAGGATGGCTCAGAATACCAATAACCGGTCTGTAATTTAGGTTCGGATCCGGAGCAGAGCATACCGGACTCCGAGAAATATCAAATCCGGTTTGACTAGGGAGGAGAATCGTCGCAGCCTTGGCCATTATGATGCTATCCTTAAAGAGAGATAGAGCTACCAACGGTAACCAAACGTAGCTCCACATCTCAGAGGAAGAGGAAAGATCTGAGTAAAGAAAGATCAATGGAGGAGAAATGAACTTTCACGATTTTGGGTTTTTGATTTCTTCACACTTCGACCTTCTTATACAAAATCGAGAACCTAATCTTCACCGTACACGTGGTAATAGATTTTTATGCACATTTATTTTTAATAGGTGTTTTTGTAAAACGACTTTCGTGTATCCCTCTCAGTGGTGGAGCCGTGGAGGGCCCAATTTGATGGGTGCGTCTCATTATTGGTCACCCAGTACGATTGTATTGTTGATAATAATAAATTAATAACACATGATTAAATGAGTTTTTCGAAACAGACAAGGTCCTTTCGCTGTGTCTGGCCAAAATCATGATTGCTTTTTTGCCTTAAAACTTGATCTTTGAAAAGGGATTTTTTAGGATTTAGGTTTTAGAGGAAGATATGGGAACAAGTGATTGCGTCCTCACGCCTCATGTGATCTATACTGTGTTTTTTTAAATTATAGTTCAACACCTTGGTTACAACTTACAATCAATGGTGGATAAGGAGAAACACTGTATTGCTCTTAGTAACTAATATAAATTGCTATGTTTTGGCGAAAACACACAGAGAAGGGATCTTTGTTACGTGAAAATATAAACCTCGTCGTCACCGCTCCTGCAAAAAAAAACCCAACGAGGTTGATCATACATGATCCAATATTTGTTAACATACAGCAAGAACTGTAAGGATTGGACTCCAATTATGAAGTGGCTTTTTTTTTGTTGTACCCTTTGTATCCGGAGTACGTAGGCTTGTAGTTGTAGATGAGATTGCTCAGCACTTTCTCAGAAGATGGTCTGTTCATTGACTTTCTGGCTTCACTGCACCAACATTCAAATAAGAAAATTGAACCACTACATAATTCTTTTAATGATACTTTCCAACATTGATCAATAGAGAACTAACCTGACTAGATAATTTGCAGCATGTTGAGTCACCTGAATTGCGTCCTCAGAGTGTGGGATTTCAGATGATCCCCATTCGAATGCATTTTTCTGCAGAGTATATTTTAAGGATCTTTTTAGAAACATATATCCATTATAAAGCATATAGCATAGTAAAAGATATAAGTTAACAAAGGATTGAGAAGACTAATGAGAGACACAAGTTAACTTGTGTGTAATACCTCTGGATGCCATTGGAAGGCGGTCACAGGGTATCGTTTTGATCGAATAGTTGAAACAAAAGTCTGGAAAGAAAAAAGATAAATTTATCCCTTCATTGAAATTGTCAGCTTGTGGAATTTGTATAATCGGTGTATAGGAACATATTAACTATACCTTGCTGTCTTTATCGGCGCTGGTTGTGACGATATTGAAGAAACTAGACAGATAAGGATTGCCTTGAAAGTTGTCTGGTGAGATACCAAACTGGGAAACAATAGCATTTCATTTCAGAAAAGCAGAGAGAATATAATAAATCATTCATGAACAAGAAAACAGGAAATATAAAATTGTGTAACTGTATAGGATTAAAGATACTTATAAGAAGAAAACAGCAATCAAAGTATACTTAAGAGCAACAAAAGGTGAGAGCTATAGCCTATATTCATATTCTGCAGAAAATTAGAGAGATACTAACATAGTGGTTCTGCATAACCAAACAGTCTGCACTGAGCTTTTTCAACAGCTCTGGAGGAAATCTGCAAATATGAAACATTACAATTATGGGATATTGTTCTTTGGATCACTGAAAAGTTTAAAGCATAGCTATATATGCACCTTTGGAACACGGTTGCTTCGATATTAACGTTTTTAAAAAACTGGAGACTTGATGCATAGTTTACTGAGTTAAACCTCTCAAGAATGTCTCTGTTCTGTTTCAAAACACACAAAATCGTCAGAAATTTAGGATGGAAACTGCATATCCCTCTCAGCTCAAGATATGCAGCTTAAAGCTCTTTTAAATTTTAGGCAGTGTGAAACATTGCTTTACATATATGGAAGTTACTTAAGCAACAAAAGAAGCAAGAAGCCAAAAGAGTGACCTGACTTATGATCATTGACAAAATCTCGAATCCAAGACACATGGCGTACACCGGAAAATGTTCTCCAGCATCATTTTTCTCCATAACTTTCTGTGAGAAACATAAGGATTTCAAAAGACTATTACGTTGTACAGCTCAGCTAACACATGAAAGCAACAGAGAGTGTTTGCATAATGAGAACTTACATTGAAGATTTTCTCCACAACATCGTAATATAACCCTGTTTTAGCCCAACCACCTGTGAATATCACACCATTTACCAATTCTAGCTTCTGCAACTCAAAAATGAAATTCACTAAGATAACATGAACTAATTTTGACAAGCAATAGCCAAAACAATAACATGGTAACATCAACCTTGAACTTATTTCAAATTGCCTGTTTATGTGATGTAAACAAATCAGGTGTAGCCAAGTTCAAGTAGAATAAATAGTTGTAAGATTAGTGATTAAAGAAGGCTACATAGTGAACGGAATCCATAAGAGCAAAATCATCAGAGTAAACCTGAAACAAGATTTCTTCAGGCTCGTTGTAGATAAGAGGAATCACACGAGCTCCACCAGTCTCAGCTAACTTCACATACGAAGCTGCGATGTACGATATGTTCGTCGCGTAGGCGTAGTTTTTCAGAGAGTGAAGACGAGCGTCCCATCGACCTTCGCCAGGGTGGGTCAGAATCCCGATGACCGGCTTGTAGTTGAGGTTTGGATCAGCCGCGGAGCATACAGGACTAAGACTAAGAGATTCAAAGACGCGGGAATCTTCAACTCCGATTTGACTTGGGAGGAAAATCGATTCTGCAGATTTCACCGCGCTAACATCAAAGAATAGTAACGATAAGAAGAAGCAGAATCTCCACATCTCAGAGGATGAAGATGGCACGTCTCCAATGGTGGATTGTTCACGATTTTAGCTTTTTTGTTTTCATATCAATCATTCTGCAGGATCTGTCTTGTCAAGTGACATCATCCCCAACGTCCACCATCATTTAAAAATTATATAAAACAGAAAAAAAAAACGTTTGTCATTAACTGAGCCCACTCGCGCCTCTCAGAGTGGTTTAACTTTATATTGGGCTTTGACTGAGCCCAGTCCAACATTTGTCATTAAAACGGGTCCGTGCCATCACCTATGCCCGTTGGCGTCGTAAAACAATTTCCATTTTCAAGCTTGCGTTTTTTAAATGGAGGAGAGAAGAAGAAGTAACAATGACGTCAACGATGGAAGGGCAAAAGCGTCATTGTAAATTAATTAAAGTCGGTTACAATTATTATTTTCCCATTTTTCTTAAGTAGTTTATTAAGATTAACAACTACTTAATTTCCATTTTTTCGTAAGTAGCCGTTAGTGATTTCCATTTTTTTTATCCACGCTCCTGTTATTTACATATACGGAGACGAGAGTTTCTCCCCCATATTAAGATTGTTTGCAAACTACAATCTCTTACCCTTGTTGTTTTTCGTCTTCATTCTTTCATCACACGTATGATTCCGATCGACTAAAGGATCACCAATCTCAACCTGAGAGAGCCATCTATCTACGATCAGGTTACTTAGTTATAGTCGTTCTCTCTCTTTCAATTGTATCTATTTCTGTTTCATTCTGTCATCGATGATTTGTAATTCCATACATTAGGGTCTTCTAGGGTTCATCGATTCTCTTTTCATTGTTGTGTGACTCTGTTTTTCTGATTTTTGCGTGTCACAGACTTGTATGGAGTGATTCTTCTCGGGTTTAAGCAAGTAAGGACGAATGGTAATAGATTTTTGTTACTTTAAATTGATTTTAAAATTGGATTTTGATTTGCTGGGACTTAGTATCTTCTTTGTTCTTCATGTATAGAGTTCTTTTGACTGTTTGACAACACGTGAATGCTCCGATCTCGATCAGAAATTGGTATAGCTTTCTTCTGTCTGTTTGATAACACGTGAATGCTCCGATCTAATGTTTCGTTCACTGGTATGTCTTTTCGACGAATGTTATTGTTCATCAATTTGGAATTTAGGAATTTAGCCTCTTGTTTGGAATTTAGGATTTGGAATTTTAGAATTTTGGAATTTTGGAATTTAGGGCTTTAGCCTCTTCTCTACTAATAGGGATTTGGAATTTGGGAATTTAGGGATTTAGGTGAATGTTATTTTTGTTCATCAATTTGGAATTTAGGGATTCAGCCTCTTGATTTTTTATTTAGTTTTACCTCAAAATTTTTATTTTTCTCTTTTTACGATAGCAAAAGTTTTTTTTATTTTAATTAAACGTTTTATTATAGATATATTTTGGTTTTAAAAGTGTTAAATTTCAATGCATTGAAAACAACCGGATTGAGCATCCCGTCCCATCCTACGGGTTCGTAAGAGGTGTTATTAGTTCAACCGCTTTTCACGCAAGTAGATTTAACTCTTAGATTATTTTTTATGGTTTTTGTTATAAATAATTTTATTATGTAAACTTATTTTTTTAACTAGAGTTTTTCTTATATAAAATATTTTGGTTTTCAAAAATCCTAAGTGTTGAATTTCAATGCATTGAAAATAAACCGGACTAAGCATCCCGTCCCATCCTACAGGTCCGTAAGAGGTGTTATAGTTCAACCACTTTTCACGCAAGTAAATTTAACTTTTAGATTATTTTTTATGGTTTTTGTTACAAATATTTTTATTATGTAAACTTATTTTTTAACTAGAGTTTTTCTTATATAAATTATTTTCGTTTTCAAAAAAAAATCTAAGTGTTGAATTTCAATGCATTGAAAACATCCGGACTAAGCATCCCGTCCAATCATACGGGTCCGTAAGAGGTGTTATTAGTTCAAGCGCTTTTCACGCAAGTAAATTTAACTCTTAGATTATTTTTTATGATTTTTGTTATAAATATTTTTATTATAGAAACTTATTTTTTTAACTAGTTTTTTCTTATATAAAATATTTTCGTTTTCAAAAAATCTAAGAATTAAATTTCAATGCATTGAAAACAAACCGGACTAAGCATCCCGTCCCATCCTACGGGTCCGTAAGAGGTGTTATTAGTTCAACCACTTTTAACGCAAGTAAATTTAACCTTTTGACTAATTTTTATGCTTTTTGTTACAAATAATTCTATTAAGTAAACTTATATTTTAACTAAAGTTTTTATTATATAAAATACTTTTAATTAAAAAATTTAAGTGTTGAAAACAAAAGACCTAAGCATCCCGTCTGTAAGAGGTATTATTAGTTTAACCGTTTTTCATGAAAGTAAATTTAGCTCTTAAATTTTTTCTAATGGTTTATGTTACAAATAATTTAATTATGTAAACTTATTTTTATCTAAGCATCCCTCCATCCTACAAGTCCATAAGAGGTGTTATTAGTTTAATCGCTTTTCACGCAAGTAAATTTAATCTTTAGATTAATTTTTATGGTTTTTGTTACAAATATTTTTAGTATGTAAACTTATTGTTTTAATTATCTTTGGATCATATTTTTTAATATGTTTTTGTTTATGATTTTATTTTATTTTAACTAATGTTTTCATTCTATAAAATATTTTTTTTCAAATAAGCTAAGTGATTGTTAAATTTCAATGCAGTAAAGCTTCGTTAATATTACTCATTTACAAAGTTAAGGTTTTGCTGTTTTGGTAATCAATCTCAAAAGTCAAATGTTATTTGCTAGAAAGACGAATCAAACACAGTTTGTATCTTTTGAAATGTAATTCCAAAGAGATAAAATCAACAAGGGAAATCATGCAAGACAATCCGGCTCCCTAAATGTAAATAAGAGTTCCAAACAAACACACAAGACGACGAGTAAAGTTCTTAGAAACGGGATCTTGGTTGTGTAAAAATGTAAACCTCGTCGTAACCCCTCCTGCAAGATTATATGATCCAAAGAAATCGTTAAAGGACATCACTGTCAACAACTAAAAACAAGAGAATTGTGCAAAGACTGTTGTCCTGAGTGGCTTTACCCTGCGTATCCACAGTAAGTAGGCTTATAGTTGTAAATGAGATTGCTCAGCACTTTCTGAGACTCTGGTCTGTTCAGTGACTTCCTAGCTTCACTGCACCACATTCAACCCGCAATCATTAAGAAAACTAGTGCACAAAATGTTGTTGGGAAAACTGTGAAAACGTTGATGAGGGAGATCTTACCTGACTAAATAACTAGCAGCATGCTGTGTCACCTGGATTGCATCCTCAGAGTGTGGAATCGCAGATGATCCCCATTCAAATGCATTTTTCTACAG
>Ga0041059_1002243_pt1 | contig 14649 bp, 14 predicted proteins | sample AraColnosormetaG_FD_56232 | JGI IMG/M metagenome (GOLD analysis project Ga0041059, IMG submission 56232) | Arabidopsis roots microbial communities from North Carolina, USA - Col MF nosort | ecosystem: Host-associated > Plants > Roots > Unclassified | place: USA: North Carolina | collected...
TTTTTTTTTTTTTTTTTTTTTTTTTTTTTTTTTTTTTTTTTTTTTTTTTTTTTTTTGGGCAAATGGCAAATTTTACATCTGTTCCATTTATTCTGAAAATAACTGAGGATCGCATTAGAGTATTTTATTGCTATTGATATATGATGGCTAATTTATGTACTATTCCCATTAGCTTTTCTGCAGTTTACTTTCACCATTTCTGGCATGTTATCAAAGTTTACTTGTTAAAGCACTGATATTTAGACACAGCTCGGACTTGTTTCCAAAGAATCTTGATAATGCCATTGCTTTTGTAGAATTTTTTGGGAATCACAGAAATTTGAAGGACAAACTGACAAGGCTGAGCCATGGTATAACACTGCCTATTCTCTTGAGAAGATAACCAGCTCCACCATTCAGGTTCACTTTTTGATATGTTATATTAGCTCGAAATGATTCGTTTATTTTCTATGCGTCTACTACCTCCGCTTCAATTTTGTTTCCTTAATATCTTTTTGTGTTTATGTAAAATAATTACAGGAATGGGTGCAGTCCGCGCCTGATGTACATCTGCATTTACCTGCGCCTAATGTCTTTATTCCTACGGATTTGTCATTAAAGGATGCTGACGACAAGGTTCAATTTCACGGCATAAATTAGAAGATTTTTTAACCTTATTAATGTATGAAGCGGGCATCTTATATGATCAAGTACTGGAACAGGAAACCGTTCCAGTTTTGTTGAGAAAGACACCTTTCTCAAGATTGTGGTACAAGCCAGATACAATGTTCTCTAAACCAAAGGCATATGTTAAGATGGATTTCAACTGCCCACTTGCAGTCAGCTCTCCTGACGCGGCAGTTCTTACTGATATTTTTACACGATTGCTGATGGACTATTTGAATGAATACGGTAAGATTTGGTCGATACATCTCTCAGTATTTTCCATTTAACTAGGTGTTTTATCTAGGCTTTAGTTCAGAGAACTCTGTTCTAATTAAGTGGAACCGATCTTCTGAAATTGGTAAATTTGTCCAGTAAGCACCAAACTTGTCTTATGAATTTTTATTTATTTATTACATGCTGTTGATTGAGCATTTCTTGTAGCTTTTGACAACGTCTTCACTGCTTTCTAGTTTTCGGCTCTGTTTTGCAGCTTCGTTGTATGTCTCGAAGACAAATGAAAAATAGTATAAATAAGTAAAATAAAATGTTTGAGTAAAGACACAAATCTTCTATTTTGATAAATCTTTCCCATCACTCTTTACTTCTTCTATGCTGTAGCTTATTATGCACAAGTTGCTGGTCTTTACTATGGAGTGAGCCTTTCGGACAATGGTTTCGAGGTGAGTTTGACATTGACCTCATCTCCACTACACACATTTTCTCATCTTTTACTGAATGCTTTTTCTCTTATTTTTTGTGACTACCTGTTTTTGTTCCTAGTTGACCCTTCTTGGTTATAATCACAAATTGAGGATCTTGCTGGAAACTGTTGTTGGAAAGATAGCAAATTTTGAGGTTAAACCTGACAGATTTGCTGTTATCAAGGTAACCATGTCAGACTTCGTCTCTTTTTAGAACTTCACTTAATGGTTGAACGACGTCCTCTGTACCAGAATAATTGAATCTGTGTTATTCTGTTTCCGAATCTTTTACAAGGAAACTGTCACAAAGGAGTATCAAAATTACAAATTTCGGCAGCCATATCACCAAGCAATGTATTACTGCTCACTGATATTACAAGATCAAACCTGGCCTTGGACGGAGGAACTGGATGTCCTTTCTCATTTGGAAGCTGAAGACGTAGCTAAGTTTGTTCCAATGTTGTTATCAAGGACATTTATTGAGTGTTATATAGCAGGTATCAACATTTTGTGTTTATTTATTTATTTTGCATGATCTTTTTTGGCTGTGATGTTTTCTGTTCTTTTCTATGTCTTCTTCTTTTTCCGGAAGCTGAATACTTACATATTTCATATCAGGTAATGTGGAGAATAATGAAGCTGAGTCAATGGTCAAACATATTGAAGATGTTCTTTTTAACGATCCAAAACCGATTTGCCGACCTTTGTTCCCGTCCCAGCACCTCACTAATAGGGTTGTCAAGCTCGGAGAAGGAATGAAGTATTTCTACCACCAAGATGGCTCTAACCCCAGTGATGAAAATTCTGCTCTGGTGCACTATATTCAGGTAATTCCTTATTCGTAATTCCTTATTCAGATTAAGAGGTAGCTTTGAAATTTCTTCTTGGCATCTACCAATTTTTACTTCTTCTTTGGAGTTTCTTTGTGTAGATCTCGGTATCATCTTAGAACATATTTCCAGAGATCATATTGTTTTGTCTAACTGTAACTTTGGTTGCCACAAACAGGTTCATAGAGATGACTTTTCCATGAATATTAAACTTCAGCTATTCGGTCTCGTTGCAAAGCAAGCCACCTTTCACCAACTTAGAACAGTCGAGCAACTTGGTTATATTACTGCACTTGCTCAGAGGTACATTGGAATTTTCCTTGTGTTTCTTAAATAGTCCCCTGAATTCTGTTTAACTGCGCTTTTTTGCAACTTAGGAACGATTCTGGCATCTATGGTGTACAGTTCATTATCCAGTCCTCGGTTAAGGTACCAAACCATCCAGCCATCTCAGTCATTTTTTCTAATTAAGGCTCATCTCCTTAAATTCCTTGAGGTTTAATCTTTAATAGGGTCCTGGACATATTGATTCGAGGGTGGAGTCATTACTGAAGAACTTTGAGAGTAAACTTTACGAGATGAGTAATGAAGATTTCAAGGTAAGACGGATCAACCAATTTATTATATATCTCATTTGATCTAGCTATGCAATATGGTCCTCATCCGGAGCTATTTAACTGATATGAGTTACTCTTCCTCTAGAGCAATGTAACAGCTTTAATAGACATGAAGCTTGAAAAACACAAGAACTTAAAGGAGGAATCCCGGTTTTACTGGCGAGAGATTCAAAGTGGAACACTCAAATTCAACCGTAAAGAGGCAGAGGTACATGGAACAGCTTCTTTTTCCTTCTATATTTTCTCATAAACTAAGAAAACCGCCTCCCGAATGCATGACCCATGCATATATACTTCCTCGAATAGTTGTATCACTTGTACGATTAAATACAAGTTGGTATGATGGTGTTGAAAGTGACTGATCGATGAGAGAATGGGGTTGCAGGTTTCTGCGTTGAAGCAGCTTCAAAAGCAAGAGTTGATAGATTTCTTCGACGAATACATTAAGGTTGGAGCAGCACGGAAGAAATCGCTGAGCATAAGAGTATACGGGAGCCAGCATTTGAAGGAGATGGCAAGCGACAAAGACGAAGTCCCATCACCGTCTGTTGAGATCGAAGACATTGTTGGTTTCAGAAAGTCCCAACCTCTTCATGGGTCGTTCAGGGGATGCGGACAACCCAAACTGTGAGGGCTGAATGAAACTCACTTCTTTATTATACAAAGACAAAATTGTTTTTCGTTTGTCCTTTTTCTGGTTGTAATAACAATATTTAGGTGAACCTTAAATTGTTAGAAAACAGAGTTTGAATCATCAAAGAGAAAAACATTGATTACTACGCATTTCGCTATATGAGGCTGTACCTAAGTTAATCGCTAAGCAACCCTTGTTCCTCAATTAATAACATAAATCACAAACTCTCAAGCACCAGCTTTGTTTTCCATGCAATCGAGTTAAAGCAGAGAGAAGCATAGTAAAAGATAACAATCCATTTGATGGATAGAGTTGTCCAGAAATGCTTGTGTTTGTGGTTTATATTCAGACATGGTGCATATACAAAGGCGGTACTGTCTTCCACCCCCTCCAGATACTTGTTGTTGCTGCATGTGATCAGTTAAACGAGATCATCAGTGTTTTGTTTCATTTTGGTTGTTCGATCTGAATTCAATCTTTGCTTTACAGGATTGTTGGTGTAGTGTTCATAACGCTGGAGCTCTACTTAGTTCACTAAGAAAACTTGAGGAACACTCAAGACGATAAAACTGAATCAAGCCGAATCCTTTGATATGGAAAAACTCGAGCAACCTTGATGAATTCCGAATCAAAGCTATGAATACTAAGAAGAGAAGAGATATTCTCTTTTAATGGTATTTCTTATTATTAAAATCTATAACTCCCACGAAGATAAGAGGAAACACAAGTCCTTATTTGAAAGCAAAATGAAAAAGAAAGAGGGCTTTAATTAGACTTGTTGAAACTTTGGATCAGGACTCCGTTTAAGAATATAAGAATACACTGACTAAAACACTTAGTCGTGAATGGAAACGTAAGAGAAAAGTAATCTTCAATGTCAGATATAGGAGTAGGACCAAGGCTTAGATACTAAGCGGGGTGATCTCTATCGCGGATCTCCTTGACAATCTTAGATATGATGTTCTTGATGGCGAGCTTGTGATCCTCGCTAAAAGAAGTTGGCTGTGGAACATTACTCATTATTACACTCGCCTCCGAACCCATCCCCTCCAGGTCAACCATCTCAGATCTGCTGGCTTTCTTGACGGCGAGACGGTGATCCTCGTTAAACATAAGCTGCTGATCATGATTCATGATTATCTTACCGCTGGCCTTCCGGTCAACCATCTCAGATCTGGTGGCTTCCTTGGCGAGAGCGAGACGGTGATCCTCCTGCTTCCGCCTGTTTTCCATAAACAAAAGCAGTTGCTCCTTATTCATGACAATCTTACCACCCGCCGTCTTGTCGTCCATCGAGATCGGATTCGGGTTTCAAGTAGAAGGGAATCCCTAGGGCTGTTTCGGTTGCACACGGACTCAACCCTAATAATAAAGAATTTAGTATATACCTTTTACGAATGGGCCCCAAAGAAAAACAAAACCCACTAATTTTTAGCTCCTCTCCGAAAGTGACATTGATCTATTCAGTTTTTGGAACTGTTACTGCGAATAAATGATAAACTTGATTTGTGTTGTGTATATATCATAATCAGCCCATTTATGATCCGCTACTATTTTGTCGTTTTTTTTTCTTAAACCTCAAGCAAAGTCTTGGAGTTTGATCTTTGGGGATCTTGATGGTGTTTCTCCAGCAGCATCGGAACGATACCTCTAGGCTTGGAATTTGAATCAATCCAAAGTGTTTGATTTTGACTTTCTTGAAGATGATTTCAGAGAGATGATAATGAGATCATTTCGCCAAGATTTTTTTTTTGCTTCTTAGGGTTATACTAGAGGATCACTAACGCAGGCTTTGTGGATCTCGTTGGTCCATTTCTATTCACTCTATGCATAAAAGCTGTGTTGATTTTTTGTTTGATACGAACATTTTCGTATTATATGATGTTTATAATTAGTTATAGTGGAAATTCGTTAGTAGATCAAATTCTATAATAATTTCATCCTCGTATCCTTTTTTTATTTTTATTTACTATTTGCCTATTTCTATAGTAAGTAAATAGTATTTATTTGTCGGGTAAAGTAAACGTATTAAACATTTCCGTATAAGAAAATGCATTTTTAATAATATTTAAGGCTTTGCTTCATGCGGTGGCTTTGCGTGGGTCCTACAGAGAATACAGCAAGCAAGAATTACTGTTTAGTTGTCTCTTTGGTTGGTTTGGTGATTAAAGAAGAAAAGAACCCAAAGTTTTGCAATTGCATTGACCTTACAGCTCACAGAGACTCTCAGACTTGGCTTTCCTATCAAAGCTCTTTTACATTTGCATTCAAGCTTAAGCAACGTCAATTCCAACTACAACAACCGCATTACTTTCACTTGCAAACAAAACACGAATCCAAAACTTCCATTTTTGTTCACAAATCTCAGCTTCTTCTGATTCAAAAAGTTTTGAGCTTTATTGATCCAATGTTGGTTCAGGATCGTGCGGCGCCTTCTCCTGCCAAGCCGCCGAAATCTCAGATCAGAGAACTACCTACTCATCAACAGATCCGACGACGATTCAGTGAACCCAAAAACTTAGATTTCTCGACTTGGTTCTCTGAGAATCTCTCTAGAATTGCTGTCTTCTCTCTCTTAATCGTCACCATAGTAGCTTTCTTCTTCCTCTACAACACCACCGACACTGCTTCTCTCCTTTGTTTCCAGTCTCAGTCAACTCAATTTCTTCAATCTCTCTCTCGCCCTCAAATCAAATGGAATTCGATCCCAGTCGTCCCTGATAAAACCTCCCCGTACGCTAATTTCCAGACAGAGAAATGGATTGTTGTGTCGGTTACCAAGTACCCAACTGAGGAGCTCAAGAGCTTGGTGAAGATTCGTGGATGGCAGGTTCTAGCTATTGGAAACTCGGCGACACCCAAGGATTGGAGTCTTAAAGGTTCCATCTTTTTGTCTCTCGATGCTCAAGCTGAATTGGGTTATCGAGTTTTAGATCACTTGCCTTATGATTCTTTCGTAAGGAAGAGTGTTGGTTACTTGTTCGCGATCCAGCACGGTGCGAAGAAGATCTATGATGCTGATGATCGTGGTGAAGTGATTGATGGAGATCTAGGCAAGCATTTTGATGTTGAGTTAGTTGGTCTAGATTCTAAGCAAGAACCGATTTTGCAGTATAGTCATGAGAACCCCAATAGGACTGTGGTTAATCCTTATATTCATTTCGGGCAACGTTCCGTTTGGCCTAGAGGTTTGCCATTAGAGAATGTAGGTGAGATCAATCATGAGGAGTATTACACTGAGGTTTTTGGTGGTAAGCAGTTTATACAGCAAGGGATTTCTAACGGTTTACCGGATGTTGATTCGGTGTTTTACTTCACTAGGAAGACGACTTTAGAAGCTTTTGATATTAGGTTCGATGAGCATTCTCCTAAAGTTGCTTTACCTCAAGGTGTGATGGTGCCGGTTAATTCGTTTAACACTCTTTACCATTCGTCAGCCTTTTGGGGGTTAATGCTTCCTGTTTCGGTTAGTTCCATGGCTTCTGATGTGCTGAGAGGTTACTGGGGACAAAGGCTTTTGTGGGAGCTTGGTGGTTATGTTGCTGTTTATCCACCTACAGCTCACCGGTTTGATAGAATCGAGGCTTACCCTTTTGTAGAGGAGAAGGATCTTCATGTTAATGTTGGTCGTTTGATCAAGTTCTTACTTGCTTGGAGATCAGAGAAGCATAGTTTCTTTGAGACGGTCCTTGATTTGAGCTTTGCTATGGCTGAAGAAGGGTTTTGGACAGAACAGGATTTGAAATTCACAGCTGCTTGGCTTCAGGATTTGATTGCTGTTGGGTACCAACAACCGAGATTGATGTCGCTGGAATTGGATCGCCCGCGAGCAAGTATCGGTCATGGAGATAGAAAAGAGTTTGTTCCAAGGAAGTTACCTTCGGTTCATCTCGGGGTTGAGGAGACTGGCACAGTGAGCACTGAAATAGGGAACTTGATTAGGTGGAGGAAGAATTTTGGGAATGTTGTGCTGGTTATGTTTTGTAACGGTCCCGTTGAACGTACCGCACTCGAGTGGAGGTTACTTTATGGCCGGATATTCAAAACTGTTGTGATACTTTCTTCTCAGAAGAACTCAGATCTCTATGTAGAAGAAGCCAAACTCGATCACATTTACAAGTATGAATATTCTCAAGATTACTATGTATATGTTGTTTAAAGTTCATGCTTCTAACGGTAAGTTTGTATGTATATTTCAGGCATCTACCAAAGATATTTGATCGATACAGCAGCGCAGAAGGATTTTTGTTTGTTGAAGATGATACAGTTCTCAATTACTGGAATCTACTTCAAGCTGACAAATCTAAGATTTGGACTACAGACAAGGTACAACATTTTCATCAATATTTTCAGCTTCTCTTTGTTCTACTATCTTGATATGTGTATCTGACAAGGAAACGTCTTGTTGTAAACTGGTGATTTAGGTATCAAAGTCTTGGACATCAGTGAAACCGACCGGGAACTCTGATTGGTTTTCTGTACAAGCAGAGTTAGTGAAGAAAACTGTAAGTACAATGCCAGCTCATTTCCAAGTTAACTACAAGGACGCCACCAAGAACAATCATGAGACCTTAACAGTATGCAGTTCAGAGGTATTCTATGTGCCTAAAAGACTGGTAACTGACTTTATCGATCTTGTTGATCTCGTGGGCGATATGGACTTGCATTACAAAGTGGCTGTGCCAATGTTCTTCTTGTCTATGGATTCGCCTCAGAATTTTGACCCGGTTCTCGGTTCAATGGTATATAAGAGGAAATCAGCTTCGTTTAACACTTCTTCGAGTCTGTATTCTGCTAAAGCACCTGCGGTTCACCCGTGGAGCATATCAAGCGAACAAGATTTCATCAAATTGGTTCAGCAAATGGCTGAGGGCGACCCGCTTCTGATGGAGTTGGTATGATGGACTCAGGGTATAGAGCTTGCAGTAATGCAATGATAGAAACAGAGTTATACAAAAATTGTGTTTTTGATTCTTTTCTTATTGGTTCCCTTTTCAGAATTTTTTTCTTCTGGGGGTTGTGAAGAAAGTCATGTAATGTTCCATTGTAACCATACGTTTTGTGAGTGTATGATATTTCCCCATCTAAAATCAGTCTCTGCTTCATCAATAAAGACAAAAAGACAACTGAAAACATGCCTGAATATACAAGTAATGACACAGTTTTGATCCCATAAGAAAAAGACATTGGAATGCTAAGGAAGCTTGGTGAAGAGATCCTGAAGCTGAGTGTGGCTCACCACAACACCAAGTTTCTGTGAAATTGCTGCTGTCACTGTTTCGGGATCCAAGCTTGACAATGTATCCGCACCGCTCATGGCAATGTACTCGCTCAAATTGTGCAAGATTCCATCTTCAGAAGTAAGACAAAAGCGAGCTGAGCAGATGAATATTGTTGATGAAAGGGTAAAAAGTAACATCTTACCTTGGGCAACAATGGGTTCATAGGGTGGAGGTTGAGCAGTCCAACTTCCATCAGGTTCTTTCATGTGTCTTCTATCGGAAGCGAAATGCTTAAAGAACAGAGGAGCATGAACAATGCGGAAGAACCTGATCTCAACAAAACAAAAAGAAAAAACCAACTACATTACAATTACATGATGCTGAATTTCCTATCCAAATCTATATTGCTCCTTATGCCTTTCATAAACTGTTTTGCGGATAAATATACGGTTCAGGAACACAAGAAGATAAAGAAGCCTATATAGTTTCTCGGTGATAGAAAAGTAAAGGCTACTGCTTTGGCACCCTGATATCTATTACTTGGTGGTACAGTGATGTGAAAGTTATAGATTACCTCTGGTACTCTGCGAAAAGCTGAAAAGATGGCTGGATAGTTTCAGTCACATATGAGGCTAAGGGTGAAGGGAAAGGCAAAGTCGAATCAAGATCCCACACCAAAGGCTCAGAATCACTTTCTTTCTTCCTCTAATCAATATTCATGCGAATACAAAACAAAAACCAAGTTTAATTCTAAAAACTGACATCACTGGTTTGGACATTATAGGTTTACCTGGACACAGATGACATGATAATCCCACAGTACAACCCCATCAGCTCTGGTACTAGCTTTCTGATGCCAAAGTGGAACCTACAAGAAAATCAAATCAGTACAATGGACATTGAAATATACACACTCTGATTACCAAACGACTTCGTAACGGTGATGTAATTCCAACATGAAACAAGACCAAAGATAAGAATTATTAATAAAGAGCAACAAGCTTGCCTGCTTCTTCTCATTGGAGATAAAAACAACAAACAAATCAGAACACGTTGCCTCCGCTACACCATTCTCGCACAACGTCTTGCAGAGCAGATACACATTCTCTTCGCTACAAGAAAAAGTCAACATCTTTATCTTAAGTACTCCTACCCATAAGTCAAAATAATCAACTACAACCCTCTAAAACGAGTAATCTGGATTCGGAAGTTACATAGAACATGTAGAAGAGACCGTTCTATAATTTGAAGAAACCTAAATCGATGAGAAATTTTGTTTTAAAAGAAGAAGAATACCAGTAGTAAGGAGTGTGCTGGAACCGAGTGGCATCCATAGCAATAGGCTCCGAGGTGACGCCGGACATTCTCTCTTAGGATTTGATCAGTACTCTTATCTAATTTTCCTACTTCCAGCAACGTTGATCATCTAATCGTCAAAACTAAAAAGTGGTCGTGTACAATTGGGTAAATGGTGACCGGAGAAGAGACAGAGAGTTAAATAAGTTAATGCCCAACGACGATGTATCGTGAACAGACCAAACGACGACGTAGTGAATACAATCGTAATCGTATTCGTATTCGTGAATGGGTCAAACGCCGTCGTTCAGAAACTTAGTTTAAACGATGCCGTGTTTCTAATAGACCAAAAACGACAGCGTATTATTTTATTTTTTCTAATTTCCCATTAATGTTGGAATGCTCGCGTGACAGAGCAGTGACGATGGAGGACGAGCAAGACGCGCATCATCGCCGGCAGATCTGCGACAACTGCGATCGCCCAAATGCGATTTGTCTCTGCCACGTCTTACCAGCGGATCTAATTCCGACGAATACAGAAATCATCATCCTCCACCATCCACACGAGTCACGCCACAAGCTCAACACCACTCCTCTCCTTACCAAATCCTTACTAAACGTCACCAGAATCCCCGCCCGCCGTCTCCTCCGCCGTCACATCTCCACCGCCGGAGGAACCGCACTCCCAGCACCGCCAACAATCTACCTCTTCCCTTCTTCTCCTTCCTCTCCCGCCGTCACTATATCCGAATTCAAATCCCTAAACCTCTTAAACCATCGTGAGATCTCAAATCCCCCGCCGCTGAGACTAATCGTATTCGACGCGACGTGGAAACACGCGAAGGAGATGGTCAAAGCTAGCGAGGTGGTGTTAAGAGAAGCAGGAGCGGTTAGAGTGTGTTTGGATACGGAAATAGACGCATCAGTGAGTGGAGGAACCATCTACGATTCAGAGCTTGTGCTAAGGAAGGAACCATTCGGAGGATGTGTAACTACGGCGGAGGCTGTGGCACGGTGCTTAGGAGCTATTGAACCTGACGGTGAAGAAATAGAGAGGAAGCTGATTAGTGTTTTGAAAGAGATGGTTAGATTTCAATCTAAGTACTTGAAGCCTATGAAACCAAGACCTAAGTTATTGAAGAAGAGATTTCAGAATCAGCAACCACTTGAACAAGAAGAAGAATGAGTTAAATCCTGAAGTTTAGCAAAAAAAAATTGCTCTATGACATTAGTCCATTGTATTAATTTGTTCTTCTATATCAATAATTAGTTAATTTACAAAATATCAAATAATTCTGTGATTTCTCAAATTTATTCACGTTTTCTTGCGAATTTGGAGTAGACAAATCAATCAATATATTTGTGTGTGTGGAACAGATAGATTATGATGAACTTTATGAACTAGAAAAGAAGAAATAATGGGACATGGGACCTTGTTCCACGTGAAGTGAGAAATAGAGGTGAGGGGGTCGTGGATTGTTTTGCGATCATATAACTAACTTTCGAGATTTATAAATGAAGGTGACACTTTTTTTAAAAAACTAGACACTCACTGAATCACATGATATGTTTTTAGGCCTTTTAGTACCGATGTTATAATATATAGATGCCTAATTCCTAAAGCACACAAGTTCAATCATTAAAACCGTTTCCTGTAAATTCATATTCCTTTTTACGGTCCATATTCGAATTGGAGATCAAAATAAGTCTGACTTACTATTTTGAATGAAGAAATGTATTGTTGGTTGCTAATCGATATCGTTGGTCGTTGTCCGAATAACTTCAAAACAAACATGATCTATGCTACGTAATACGTACGGCACAAATACTAATTTCAGAATTAGATAAATTCTGAATTGAAAGCTCGAAACTTGTTAGTCAAGAAAAAAGAGATGAAACTGCTAAGTTACGATTTCAACTTTAATTTGTTTAGGTTGAATCTTACTTAATTACATTAGTTTTGGCCCTGCTCAAAGAATAAACCGAGCCTGTTCATTCTATGCAATCGGAAATATCTGATCGAAACTCCTATCATCTCTTTATAGAGTTTACTTAAAAAATATATATATTTTTGATACCGATTATATATATATCAACCATACATAGTATATTTCTCGAAATTTTAAAACATATAATTTCTTTCATTTCATTCGGTGTGGACATTGCACTCTCTTTATTCATTTTTACGTTTTCCTTAATTTACGATGGAGTGACCTTCAATTATAATTTTTATTCATTTCTTGATGGTATAGTACAAGTTAATAACTTTTATCTGTTTTCGATATTTATTGTTTGTTTACGTGAAGTTGACCTGGCAACACACAAAATAAAACAATGATCGATTTATCAAGTATAGCAACTTTGTTTTGAACACCTTAAAAAAACATTCACTGATATATTGTGAAATAGGCTACGGGAGAGGGATTTGGATCCTAGTTAAGTGCATGGTAGTCGAAAGTCTGTTATGTACCATCGGTCATATAGAAGCTACACTTTGTACCCTTTTTTTTTGGGAGGTTTCAAGTCAAGTGTATCATATGCGAATGAGACTATCAAAAAGGAGAGATATAAATGGAAAACGGTACGGTGAACTTTTAAATGCATAATTATATTAGTCAAGTAGAGAAGTTTGTAAGAGTTTGAACAAACTCTAGTTGGCAAAGCATTGATGGAATGATGGTAGCTGATTCTGAAATTTCTTCTTCTATGTATTTACGAATACGATTATATACATGACATAACTTTTTTTTTTCCTTCTTTTTTTTTGAGTTGAAAACGAGAGTAGAGAAAAAAGGAGTATTATCCATCCATGACATCTGCCAAAAGCCTAAAAGTAGAAAAGAAGGCTGTTCTCTATTTATCTGGTTATTGTATTTCATTCATGATTGTTGTTTTTCATGTTAAAGAGTATATTATTACGAAGAAATACTATAGTGTATTCTTTTAATATACGAAAAGTGCATATCCTTCAAAAAGGAGTTGAATCGTGCAAATTCACATGCTAAAAAGGACATCGTGTCATGCTGAAATAGCGAATGATGAGACCAATCTCTCCAAATCAAATAATTTATTCCGAAATACTTTTCTTTTTTACAACATTCTATATGATATTAACTATGTATAATGAATTTGGATAGTTTTTTTTAATTTGTGTTAAAAGATCTTATACGGTCTATTCTACACCTACATAGGTTATATCCAAATCAAGTATGATTTCACCTATCTTTTCTTGCAAATATTTGCATCATTTTTTTGTTAATGTTTATATATAACTAGGTCTAGGTTGGTAGCTATTTATGGTACAACAAATCCAATAAATGTATGTAAGTATATATATATATATATATATATAAGTTTAGATGCAATATATATTTCAAGACAAAAATTAGCGACGTTTCCAATTGTATAATGATGACCTATTTTTTTCCATGTATATTATATTAAAATCCAAAATATTGGTAATATATTAATTAAAATAGCTAAAAATAGATAAATTTTTTTTTTTTATTGTTTGCGAAGGTCTTTAAAGGTCGGTACTACCGAAAATCCAATCCGTTGGATAATATTAAATTATATTCTCCATCTTATGGATGAAGAAGTATTGTTTCTGATCGATCTCTGGTTAACAAAGGATTTATTAAAAGAGTCGGTTTTGGGGCGTCCATTTCAGTTTAGGAGGATTCGTGGATTCCAACTCAATTCCCGAGACCAGCAAAAAGTAATGGCTCAGTTATTGATCCATGCCTAAAAGTTCAAAGTCTTATTGACACTCGAACAAATTTCTGGAAGATTGACTTATTAAATGAGCTTTTTGTCCCAGAAGATGTTTCACTAATAAGTGCTCTGCACTTGGGTGCGTCAACTACGGAGGATACTCTTGGTTGGCACTTTACAAAGTCCAGAAAATATTCAGTTAAATCTGGATATCATACGGCAAAGCTAGAAACTTTGGATGTAAATGTTTCCTTTATTGGGCCAGACATCAAAGCTTTAAAAGCTTTCATTTGGAAAGTGCAGTGTCCGCCCAAATTGCGTCATTTTTTGTGGCAGACTCTAGCGGGTTGTGTGCCGGTTACAGATAATTTACGGAAAAGAGGTATTAATTGTGATTCAGGGTGTGTCTGATGTGGTAACGTAGAGGAAACAATTAATCATGTACTTTTCCAATGTCACCCTGCGCGACAGATATGGGCCCTTTCACAGATTCCTTCGGCGGCAGGAATATTTCCATATGCCTCTATTTATGCGAATTTGGATTATTTATTTTGGAGGATTATTTCGGATTTTGATTCTTTTTCATACCCATGGATAATTTGGTATATTTGGAAGGCAACGAATGAAAAGATTTTTGACAATGTCGATAAAGATCCCTTAAAGGTATTATGTTTCGCAAAAAGTGAGGCACAGTCATGGAAGTCAGCTCAAATTGAGTTGCATGTTGAAAATCATGAAACTCCTAATTTCGGATCTAGGAGTAGAGCGAGGGATATCTATCCTGATATCAATTTCTTGGGATATCGTTGTTACGTGGATGGGTCATGGAAAAAAGACGATTTTTTCTCTGGGACAGGATGGTACTGTACATCAGCAATTGGAGAGACGCCAACAATGGGAGCAGCAAACCTTAGACGAAGTCTATCCCCACTACATGCCGAAGTGGAAGCTCTTCTATGGGCGATGAAGTGCATGATTGGCGCCGACAAT
>Ga0041059_1002244_pt1 | contig 14648 bp, 11 predicted proteins | sample AraColnosormetaG_FD_56232 | JGI IMG/M metagenome (GOLD analysis project Ga0041059, IMG submission 56232) | Arabidopsis roots microbial communities from North Carolina, USA - Col MF nosort | ecosystem: Host-associated > Plants > Roots > Unclassified | place: USA: North Carolina | collected...
TTTTTTTTTTTTTTTTTTTTTTTTTTTTTTTTTTTTTGTCACATGTCAAAGTGTCCAGTTTATTATATTGTTTTGGAGAAGAATCAAGAAAAAGACTAGAGGATAAAACGTAGAGTGAGCCTTCCACAGTATATTACAACTCTGAACTAATAAAGGCCCAATAATACAGGCCCATTTATGTAACAGGTCGAATAATTATAAGCCCATAAAAAGTTCAATGAAACCCTAGCTCTAGACTACCACCGTCGGGTATATATTGACGCTAAACACATGTTCTTACAAACCTACACTAAACACTGCAACACAGATATTCAAAGCAACGCCTCTTTTACTCTTTTTCATCGAGTTATTATAAAAATTTCTTCCTTGGTTCGTTTTAATTTTCTTCTTGATTTACGTTATTGTATTTGCCAAAATTTGATGGGAGAAGAGAGCGATGATTATAAAAAAACAAGATTAAAATTCTGATCTGCTCTATTACTGGGCATGATAGACTCATATACACCCATAGAATATGAGCTCTCTTCTCAATCATCTATTTTTGTTTTCCAAAAGACTTTATCAATAAGCATTGTCTGGATTAATTGAACAACTTGTAATTTTATCAAATTAGTTTCGTAATTGAACATCTCAAGAATTTCAATTGGATTAATAAATTTTAGGTTTTGTTGATGATAAAAACAACTTAAGACAAGTGGTAAAATTTTCCGTAACCAGAACAAGGCTAATAAATAAGTGGACATATCTCTGTGACGGTTTGACCTATCATATGAATAACCTGTAACTTATTTTTCTTGCAATGGACTTTTAAATAAGAACTAGAATAAGACCAAGACTATGTTCACTTGGTTGCGTTGTTAATAAGATGTTAAAACGAAGTTTATGTATAAAAAAATTGACAGAACATAACTACATTTCAAACTCCAAACTTACGAAAACACACAAGTTTTTTCTGGAATCTTTCAAGTTTTATTTGATGTTTCGGAAGAACTAAATTGGGGTTTTATCTAGTGGTAGACAAAAAGGAAAAAGATGAGTACATTTTATTGGGCAATGTGTTAACTAATAAAGTTTCTAGATATAGGCCCATAGAAAAACCAACTTATATAAACTGTAAGCCCATAAAGGCCCAAATAAACCCTAATTTTAAATCCACCGACACATGTATAAATGCCAAGCCGTTTCATATACGTCTCCACTCTGCAACTCAGGTAAAAGACTCTTGCTCCTATTATCTCATGTTCCATTGTTTGTTGATTTCAATTTGAAATATTAGTTTCTTTCTTCTTCCCTTCATTCCTTCAACTTTTATACCATTTTCCTGTTATCTATTGATTTGAAAGTTTTAATTTTTAAGAGGCGGTGATGACAAAAAACATTTCTCGATGCTGAAACTTACTCGAGAGACCAAATCACTCTTGTAATCTTTCGTGATGCTTGTTTTTATGCGTGTCTGAGCCTAAACCAAAAAATCTTTCATTTATGCTTTGATTATCATAGATCCCAATTTATGCGTTTCTTTTATTGCTTTTCAATTTGTAATGCGAGTTTTGCTTTATTTTGTCCAGCCATGGAAGAAGCAGATCAGTTATGTTTAGCTGCTAAATCCGGCGACTTGAAAAAGGTTCAAACTTTAATTTACTCCGGCGCCGACGTTACTCACTTTGATAACGACGGTTTAACGCCGTTAATGCACGCCGCTAAAATCGGAAACGCAGAGATAGTAACGGCGTTACTCGAATCCGGAGCTCCATGGAACGCATTATCTCCATCAAATCTCTCAGCAGGAGATTTCGCCATGGAAGCAGGACATCAAGAAACTTTCGATCTTCTTCTCAAAACCGGGATCCAATCAGAGCTAATCTTAGGAACAATCGCAAGAAACCAAACAAAGAACGAATATTCTAATCAAGAATATCTTCAAGACAGAGTTAGTTTCAGTGAAGACAAGTTAATGGATAGTGAAAGCAAAGGTGTGATGATGGCTTGGGAAAAACCATTAATGGAAGCTCACGCTAAAGCTATTTGTCTCAACGGTGGTCACATTCTTAACGTTGGTTTCGGTATGGGACTTGTCGATACAGCGATTCAACGATACAATCCGGTTAAACACACGATCATTGAAGCTCATCCTGAAGTTTATAAGCGTATGATTGAATCTGGTTGGGGAGAGAAAGAGAATGTGAAGATTGTTTTTGGAAGATGGCAAGATGTTCTTGATAAGCTTGATGATAATTCTTTTGATGGGATCTTTTTTGATACTTATGGTGAGTATTATGAAGATTTAAGAGAGTTTCATCAGCATCTTCCGAGGCTGTTGAAGCCTGATGGTGTTTATTCGTATTTCAATGGGTTTTGTGGAAGCAACGCGTTTTTTCATGTTGTGTATTGCAATTTGGTGACTTTGGAGATTGAGAATTTAGGGTTTAGCACTCAGTTGATTCCATTGCCGGTTAAGGATTGTCTTGGGGATGAAGTTTGGGAAGGTGTCAAGCAAAAGTATTGGCAGCTTGATACTTATTATCTCCCTGTTTGTCAGTTTAGTGACTGAAGAAGTTTTATGATACCAGCAATTTTGCGATATTGTAATTTTTCTTACTCATAAAAAGTAGATTTTTTATCCATTTGAAAATAGTCATAGTCATCCAATAAGAAGAAAAGAACAGTAATAAGTGTATAACATAAGATCCCATAGTCATGTGATAGGAACCAAGAGCCAGACTAATTCTGTTACAAATATCTTAAGAAACAAAAGTACTAATTAAAACATGTTATGCAGAAGCTTCACGTTTTCTACATGGTCTAAATATGTGAAGACTAAGTGACCCTGAAACGCTTCCATTCCTTGTATTGCAACGCTCATCATCGTCTTTCTCTCAATATTGAAGTAGTAGACGTCGAAAGGCACTGTTTGATAGCACGGCGACAACATAATCTCATTTGTACGAGTCACTCCAACAAAGCGTAAATTCAGGGTTCCAATCCTATGCTGCCACCAAGCGGGTAATACGTACGTATGCTTCGACCATTCCTTCTTTTCAGCATCTTGTAGAACCCACAACTCAATACTCTTACTACGTCCATCAACAAAGCAATATCTTTCAGAAACAAGTGAAGCTAATTTACCATTGTAGTTTATAAGAGTTCCATCATGCGCTGCTTTAATGAACTCTTCCATGACTGTAATAAATCTAAACTTCTCTGACCTAACATCGAAGCAAACGATAATGTAATCCCCTGAAGACAAATTGATCGCTGGATAATACAACACACCATTGATGCATATCTCAGACATTCCAAGAATGTGAGGCATGGAACATTCGATGATTCTCCATGACAGTTCTCCAGTTCCTAGTGTCAGAACTTGATGCTCATCACTTTTATATGACAACAATACCTTGAACTGTTTCTGAATCGGTTCATACACGAAAAATCTTGACGGCCCAATACTCGTCTTCATTGGTTTAGGTAAGCTTAAGGTATGTCCAGTGCTGGGATTACATATCACTGTCACTGTTTCGTTCATTTCCTTGCGTTTAAAACAGATCAAGCCATTGACAGGACGCGAAATTTTATAGCATAAGGAGAAATTCTTTAGAGAAATGGCGGACGAGTTCTCATATGGATTTTGAAGCTGAGGAGACGAGAAGAAGAACAAGTTACCATCTTTTTTGCAGCAGAATAAGAGTTGCGGTCGATGCAAAGATCGGGTCAAGAACAGCTCTGTGAAATCTTGACGGCAAATTACGGAGATCCAGAGTTTCGACACGCAACGACATGTCGCTATAGATTTTGCCGGTAATCTCAGGAGTATCTCGATGATGATATCAACTGGGATCTGGACTGACTTTTCTGTTTTATTCGGTGAGGTCTTCTTCTCCGTTCTACGCCGGGAGATGGTAAGACGATTCTCCGTAACATTTCTCCGCAGTGTTCTCATGGCGGATACGCCGACGGTTAAAACCCTAGAGAGTGAGAGTTTATGGGGAAGACGAACCAATTTGGATGAGAAAATCGAAAGCAATTTTCGTAATTTTGTTTTAATGGACTTGGATTTGAATTGGGCTTTCAAAATAAATATGGGCTTTAAACTAAAAACGACGCCGGATACATTCTCGGTCCATTATTCGCCACGTGTTTAATTTCTAGATGCTCTTGTTCTTATTCTTCTCGTCTTCTCCATAAGCCAAATTGAGTTTATGATTTTGGTTTCTGAATCACCAATGGCGATTCTCTCTCTACGATCTTCGAGCTCATTGCCGCTTATTTGTTCCACAATTTCTCCTCTGTGCTCGAAACCCATGTTGTCTCAGTTACCATCGAATTTCTCATCGTCGATTGCTTCTGTTCCTGTCACCAAATTAAAATCCAGTTACAGTTCCTCCGTTTCACCGATTAGTAGGCCTCGTGTGGTTTCCGCGAGAGCTGCCACTGAGTCCTTCACTGATTACAGAGAAGATATCGGTGAGATACTCGGCGATGTCTCTATCTTTACTGCTTCAGGCCAACGCGTGCAATTCAGTGATCTCTGGGATCAGAAAGATGTATGTTAGGATGCTTATGAAGAACGAATTCTTTTCATTATTTTGGGATATTATTGTTTGAATAGTGTTTTTTTTTGGACACAGGGAATTGCTGCCGTTGTACTCTTGAGGCATTTCGGATGCGTTTGCTGGTAAATTGATTCATTCATAAACACTTGGAATTGTTGCAAAATCAAGGATTGTTGTAAAACGTTTTTGATAATGAATTATTTTTTTTATATGAAAGTTGGGAACTTGCTACTGCTTTGAAAGAGGCTAAACCGAGATTTGATGCGGCTGGTGTTAAATTGATAGCTGTTGGAGTTGGAACTCCTGACAAGGCTCGTATACTTGCAACTCGGGTATAAGATTTCTCCATTTTCTTCGATATATATACCAACTTACTGAGCTCATGGATATGTTTTCTTTGGATGTACGTTATGTTTGCTTGTTCATTGGGTTGAACTTTTTAAGAGAAGAACTTGCTTTTGATTGTTATGCTATGCTCTAGTGGTTTTCCTCTCTGATGATAAGTGCATTTAGTAGTACTCTGGTTTCTAGCCATGAGTCGAGGATGAGATCAGACCGAGTCTTCTCCATATCTCTGAGTGTCTAGCTCCCTCTTCTCACCTTAACATTGCATGTTTACGAAGACCAACCGTTAGTTAGTTGTATCACTAATGGGCGTTTTGAGCATGTTTGGTGTCATTGTGAATTAAAAAATCAGACCAAGATTGGGTTGAGTTTTGTGAGATTATTCTCAAGCTCTTTAGTGATACAATTTAGTAAGATTTGTTAATTGCTTGGTCTTTGCAAAATCTGCAACTCGAACATGAGAAGAGGGTGAGAGATATAGGGAAGATTTAGCTTGATTTCATCCTCCATTCAAGCGCATTTTCATGGCTTTATATAGTGTACTTTTGGATAGAATCAGAAATACCAACAGGCGCAGCATAAATCAAAATAGCAAGTTCCAACTTCCCAGAGAAGTCCTTGTATTATGGGAGCTTTATTGTTTAACCAAGATACTGAGTCTAGATTGTTTCCTTGTTTTAGTTACCTTTTCCCATGGAATGTCTTTATGCGGATCCTGAACGCAAGGTAACACAAACAAACATATACCTTGTTTTTAAGATATCTTTTATGTTGAAATGGTGATTGAAGTTTTGAGAGGGCTCTTCTTAAATGCAGGCATATGATGTTCTTGGTTTATACTTCGGTTTGGGCCGCACTTTCTTCAACCCAGCTAGCGTATGAACCTACTCACCTCAAACATTGTTACCGTCTCATTGTATACACTATTTTCACCTCGAAACATGAGAAAACCTCGATTATTGCAGACCAAGGTCTTCTCAAGATTTAGCGAGATTCGAGAAGCAACAAAAAATTACACCATAGAAGCCACTCCTGAAGACAGAAGCAGTGTGTTGCAACAGGTTCTTTCTTGTTAAGTTCTCCACAAGACAAGATATCTGCTTTTATTTTTGGTTTGATCATTTGTTCTGTCTTCTTCTCAGGGAGGTACGTTTGTGTTCAGAGGCAAGAAATTATTGTACGGTCGAAAAGACGAAGGCACGGGAGATCATCCATCTCTGGATGATGTCATTAATGTCTGCTGCAAAGCCACTGTTGCTTGAAACATATGGGATCAAAGTCTCTCTGGTTTGTCCTCATACTTAAAAATCACTGTATATTTGTAGCTATGAAATAATGTCTATATTTCTTTAAGCTTTGGAAAAAGTATCAACACTAAGAAGTTAGAGCAACATATGTCCAAGTCCAGTCTCTCTCACCGCTCATGTAGATTTTTGTAAGATGTCGACAATTCATTGAAACCACACAAGTCTTTTCTAATGTAATGCAAGACAAGTGTTTGGTTTGTTATTAGGATAAAATTTGTCTTTTTCACTAGTGCATAGAAAATGTGTTTGTATTTATTTGAACTCTGCACTAACATAACTGGTGGATATCATCACATTTTTATAATATAAAGTTTATTATATCAAACATATCTCTATGTTCATCTTAGACATTTGTGATATGAATCTTCCTTCTAATAGTATTTATGTTGGAAAAACAAGAAAAGAGAGAATGAACGAATCATACGATTATAATAATACGGAATTCAATACCCTTAGTCAAAAAATTATAATAAAATTACGAATGCGGTGTGACATGACTAAGCATAAAAATCTTGGTCTATTCCATATAAACTATTTTAAAGGCTGAAAACGATAAAAACGCAAATCTTGAAAGTGACTATTGTATCGTATAATCAAAATTTATTAACAAAATCAATTTTAATCCCAAATGGACAAATACTTATCTATGAAAGCTCTATAATGCGCGCAGCCCAAGACGCTACTAACGTGCGCATTAAAACCCGGCCGAAAGAAGAAGACGATCACTCTCACAAGCAAAAAAAATTCACTTTTTGTTTTTGTTAACACTCACGTGAAAGCTTCGTTCTTCTTCAAACCTTTTGAACAATTTCTCCGATGCCGGTAAATCACCGGTTTACGTTTAGCTACCGGTTACTCTTCCTCATCTTCCTTTTGAGTTTCGAAACGGCACAGCGTTTGGTCACCGGTGACCCAAACGACGAAGCATGCTTGACGAATCTCCGTCAGAGTTTAGAAGATCCAGCTAATAATCTCCGTAACTGGACAAAATCCTTCTTCATAAATCCTTGCTCCGGCTTCTCTTCTTATCTTCATGGAGTCATTTGCAACAATGGCAGAATTTACAAACTCTCCTTAACAAATCTCTCTCTCCGTGGCTCAATCTCTCCGTTTCTCTCTAATTGCACAAATCTCCAATCCCTAGATCTATCTTCCAACCAGATCTCCGGCGAGATCCCGCCGCAATTACAGTTTTTCGTTAACCTAGCCGTTCTTAATCTCTCTTCTAATCGTCTCTCCGGTCAAATCTCACCACAAATCGCTCTCTGCGCTTACTTAAACGTCATCGATCTTCACGATAACCAACTCTCCGGTCAAATTCCGTTTCAGTTCGGGCTTCTCGCTAGATTAACGGCGTTTGATGTCTCTAATAACAAATTATCCGGTCAGATTCCCTCGAATCTGGCGATGCGTAACGGAAACTTGCCGAGATTTAATGCGAGCTCGTTTATAGGGAACAAGAAATTGTTTGGGTATCCGTTGGAGGAGATGAAGAACAAAGGATTGTCGATAATGGCGATTGTTGGGATTGGACTTGGAAGTGGAATCGCGAGCTTAGTGATTAGCTTCACTGGAGTTTGTATATGGTTGAAGATTACAGAGAAAAAGATGGAGGAAGAAGAAGGAAAGATAAGTCACTCCATGCCTGTTTACTAAACACAAACATTTCGTTTTTTTTCTTCTTAAGTATAATTAACGGTTTCTTTTATCACATAATTAGTTTTTTTTTTCCATTTTGATCAAAAGCATACAGCAATAGGGAGGGTTCATTAAGCGAATTTAGGGTTAATTAATGCTTTGATCATATATACATGTTTCTTTGGTTATCTTTGGATACATATTAACAAAAATCACAAGGTTTAAGCATGAGGTACTAAGTTATTGTTGTATAGTTTTTGTAGTTATGAAAGTGTAATTTATAATGACATCATTTATGTAAGGGCAATATAGAAATTTGAAGAACGGTCGCGCCGAAAGTTAGTCAAAGTGTCAAACCCTGCTTCGAGAACTTAAAAATTTATAGTAAGTACGATTAATGACCCCACATTATTATGGATCGATCCCTAACTTCTCACGTTATTTGTCCAGAATTTGTTTGCTTATTGCGCAAATTACATTAACAGGCCCAAACAAACGCTTGATAAAGCCCATTAAACATCTGGCCTAGGTCCGAATTATTCGTTAATCTAAACGACTGCGTTGTAACTGTCGTTAATTGTGGCGGACAAGAAAATGCGAGAAGCCGATGACAACAATTCATAAATGCTACCGTTTACGAGAGAGATGCATAGATTCTCTCCCATAGTCGAGTTTCTTCTTAGCAAACGCCAAATTTTCTTACATTATTCTCAATTTAAGTCTCGCTTTGACTTGATTCACCGAAGTTTTCACGTTTCTAGAGCTCTCGAAGATAATTTCCGGAGAAGTAACGGGATTGGCTTAGTTTGTCTCGAGAAGAGCCACAACGATCGCACGAAAAACTCCAAGTATGATGAATTCGCGAGTGATGTCGAGAAATCATACAGAATTCTGCGGAAATTTCATTCTAGGGTTCCGAAGTTGGAACTCGCGCTTAACGAATCCGGTGTTGAACTCCGACCCGGGTTAATCGAACGGGTTTTGAATCGTTGTGGAGATGCTGGGAATCTAGGTTACAGATTCTTCGTCTGGGCGGCGAAGCAACCTCGTTATTGTCACAGTATCGAAGTGTATAAGTCAATGGTGAAGATTCTTAGTAAAATGCGTCAATTTGGAGCTGTTTGGGGTTTAATTGAAGAAATGAGGAAGGAGAATCCGCAGTTGATTGAACCGGAATTGTTTGTGGTTTTGGTTCAGAGATTTGCGTCTGCGGATATGGTGAAGAAAGCCATTGAGGTGCTCGACGAAATGCCTAAGTTCGGTTTTGAGCCAGATGAGTATGTATTCGGGTGTTTGCTAGATGCATTGTGTAAGCACGGTAGTGTTAAGGATGCTGCAAAGCTTTTTGAGGATATGAGAATGCGGTTTCCGGTGAATTTGCGGTATTTTACTTCGTTGTTGTATGGTTGGTGCAGGGTAGGGAAGATGATGGAAGCTAAATATGTTTTGGTTCAAATGAACGAAGCTGGGTTTGAGCCAGACATTGTTGATTACACTAACTTGCTAAGTGGATATGCTAATGCTGGTAAAATGGCAGATGCTTATGATCTTTTGAGAGATATGAGAAGAAGAGGCTTTGAACCGAATGCGAACTGTTACACGGTTTTGATTCAAGCATTGTGTAAGGTAGATAGAATGGAGGAGGCAATGAAGGTATTTGTTGAGATGGAGAGGTATGAATGTGAGGCTGATGTTGTGACTTACACTGCATTAGTTAGTGGGTTTTGCAAATGGGGAAAGATCGATAAATGTTATATTGTTTTAGACGATATGATAAAAAAAGGGCTCATGCCGTCTGAACTCACCTATATGCATATAATGGTGGCTCATGAGAAGAAGGAAAGTTTTGAAGAGTGTTTGGAGCTGATGGAGAAGATGAGGCAAATAGAGTATCATCCTGATATTGGCATTTACAATGTCGTCATCAGATTGGCTTGTAAGTTGGGAGAAGTAAAGGAAGCTGTTAGATTATGGAACGAAATGGAAGAAAACGGTTTGAGTCCTGGAGTAGATACGTTTGTCATAATGATCAATGGATTAGCAAGCCAAGGTTGTTTACTCGAAGCGAGTGATCACTTCAAAGAAATGGTAACTCGAGGACTGTTCTCTGTTTCTCAATATGGAACTCTGAAGTTATTGCTAAATACCGTTTTAAAAGACAAGAAGCTTGAAATGGCGAAAGATGTTTGGAGTTGTATCACAAGTAAAGGTGCTTGCGAGCTGAATGTATTATCTTGGACAATATGGATACATGCCTTGTTCTCAAAAGGCTATGAAAAGGAAGCGTGTTCTTATTGTATTGAAATGATAGAGATGGACTTCATGCCACAACCAGACACATTTGCTAAACTTATGAAGGGTTTGAAGAAATTGTATAATAGAGAATTTGCTGGAGAGATTACAGAGAAGGTGAGGAATATGGCAGCTGAGAGAGAGATGAGTTTTAAGATGTATAAGAGAAGAGGAGTGCAAGATTTGACTGAGAAAGCTAAATCTAAACAAGATAGAGAAGGGAAGAAGAAACAGAGGAGTCGATAAAGGCTTTAGTTTTTTTTTTGGCTGAGTCATCGTACAGTGCATGTTGTTTTTTTAAGCTTGCAACTTGCAAGTGTCGGCAAAACGGCAAGAAGTCTTATTGTTAGTTAAATGCGCAGAACTAAAACGGCCGCGTTTGAGAGCAGAGCACTCGATAATTAACACTAGGGACGAAGAAGCTCTCGTTTAGTAAATTTTAGCTTAGAACACAGAAGAAGCATTTTTTCGGATCTGAGATCTTTAGATCCGAACATCGTTTATTTCAAATCGTTTATTCAAGGTATGTACATTTTTAATCTTCCTCTTCGAATTCTTCAGGATTGATTTTGTGTTTTTTTATCTTCCGCTTATCGGATTTTTTGTAGCGTGAATCCTCTGTTTCATGGATCTATCCATTGGTAGTGATTTGTTTCTGTGCATTTATGTTCTGCTTGGTAATTTCTTGCTATTATGTTACTGAAATGGTACAATGGGTTTGAGCGAAATCTGTTTTGGTAATTTTGTATACCAGATTCATGGATCTATTATTTTAAATTGATTCTATATCTGGTAATTCTTTTATGCATTAATGATTATTGCATCACTGAACGAAGGAAGTAGCTTGAAATCAAAATTTTGAATTTTGTGGGTAATGCAGAGAGTGTTTTAGGTTATAAGAAAAAGTTTTGAATGAATCTATTCTAATGTCTATTTTGGTTTGAAGGTCTAAAAAAAAGTTTTGAAGAATCATAGCCATGTCAAGAAGGCAAGTAAGGCGTGTAGGGGATAGTGGAAGCTTCCCATTTGTAGGAGCTCTGCATTCAAAATCACGTTCGTCTCCTCTGTTATCAGTTTGCCTTGTTCTCGTGGTATGATGATCTTTGCGTGGTTTGTAATCTTTAAGTAATACGTTTCATAGGATACAAATTGATGTAATCCTTTTTATTTACAGGGAGCATGCCTTCTCATTGGTTATGCTTACAGTGGTCCAGGTGTGTATTCTCTTCAACTAAGTATATATAATAAGATTCATTTGTTTTTGCTTGAGGTTTCGATTCAAAAGCCCTAATGGTGACAATGCATGTGTATTACTACAGGTATGTTCAAAAGTATCAGAGAAGTCAGCAAGATTACAGGTAATTCTTGTTTCTCATCTTCAATATAAGTGTTTATGATGATAATGTTTAAACAGTGATGACTTTCTAAATTTACCTGCAAGAATGTGTGACACTTCACATTAACATTTTGTTTAACAACCCTCTCTACAGGTGACTATTCTTGCACAGCAGAAGTTCAAAGAGCCATTCCTATTCTTAAGAGTGCGTATGGAGATAGCATGCGCAAAGTCCTGCACGTGGGTCCTGAAACATGCTCAGTGGTCTCGAGTCTGTTGAATGAAGAAGAGACAGAAGCATGGGGTGTTGAACCATATGATGTGGAGGATGCAGACTCTAACTGCAAAAGTCTTTTGCACAAGGGCCTTGTACGTGTGGCTGACATCAAATTCCCTCTTCCTTACCGGTCAAAGTCGTTTTCTCTTGTGATCGTCTCAGACGCTTTGGATTACCTCTCACCCAGGTACCTGAACAAAACTGTGCCTGAACTTGCTCGCGTCGCTTCAGATGGTGTCGTTCTTTTAGCAGGTAACTAAAACCAAACCCGTTAGAAAAAAGCTGAGACTAAGAGATTGTAAATCCGGTCTGATTACACTTAATCTTCATCTACTATATAGGTAACCCTGGTCAACAAAAGGCTAAAGGTGGGGAATTGTCGAAATTTGGACGGCCTGTAAGTTCGCTAAAACCATGTTCTCGTCATGAATGAAACCACACATTACATTCATCAATTCAGAGATGTGGGTTAGGTTCGTACTTGTCCTGTTTGCTAACTTGTTGCAATTCCAATGTCTTGCAGGCTAAAATGCGTAGCTCGTCGTGGTGGATCCGTTTCTTCTCACAGACGAACTTAGAGGAAAACGAAGCAGCAAGCAAGAAATTCGAACAAGCAGCTTCCAAGAGTTCATACAAACCAGCTTGTCAAGTTTTCCACCTCAAGCCATTACATTAGTACACACTATTATTACTGGTCTTAAGACATCAAACCAGATATCTCTCCTCTCTGTTTAATACCCTTTTTTTCCGCTATAGAAAGAAACTAAACTCCCACAAATTGTAATTCATTCTCAACGATTTGATTCATAATTTAACTATTTAATAAATTTGCCTCTTCTCTACAGTCCGCTAGATGAATAGTCGGTTAATCAAATTGAGATTAAAATGTAGTATGTTAACGCAAATAGTAGAATAAAAGCTAAAATATAATTTTGGAAGCCTCCCCGGCGATGGTGATACTCGGAGAATTTTGAAGCGGCTCTATGAATAGATCCGGAAGATTTCGACGTCTCTTGAACATGGGTTTGAGATCGGCAGAAGAGTGGAGGTTTCTCAACAATCCGGTGAATTCCAGTGGTTCCGACGAATTCAACGGCGGTGCTCATCGTCTCGGCACGTGTTAGGGCGATTCTCGCCTAGGGTTTTGCTCTAGTCCAAATTACCTTAAGTTTCTGGTTGATTCAAGCTGTTTGATGGTGTTCTCTTAGACATGGTGTTGAGCATTAGGGGAGATTAGTCGCCAATGGGTTAAATGAAAGATGTTGCAGATTTGCTATAGTAAATAACCCAGATAGATCTATCAAAAGCTTGATTTTGTGGTAATGCACTCATTTGACTTTTTTGCCGTTATTGTTTATCTGCACTACAAAATTCTGATTGCTCATGGGATTCTTTTTTGACAGGTTTACACAAAGATGGATGGTAACTTATATGATGAGTTTGGTAACTATATTGGACCTGATATTGATTCTGACATAGATAGTGCTGATGAAGTAGAAGATGAAAATCTCCAAGATAAGCATCTTGAAGAAAATGGATTACACGCTCGAGGTGAAGAGAATTCAATCCCATGACTAAGTTCTTTTGAGTCTCTTATGCAACGGCCTGTTCTAGTGCCTCCACATGGTAGCTATCCGGTTCCTAATCAAGAACATCAAATGCGAGAAATAGTAGAATAACATCATTTGATGTTTTTGTCTAAGGTTGGAGAAGGCTCGATGCAACTTTACAAGTCGAGAAGAGGCCCTTTTTATTTGATTTGGTTGAATACGGGCCCAAGCCTAATAAAAAATTTCATCGTTTGATATTGATACACTTTTTTTTGGTCGAATACACTCTTTTATTTCAACCAAAACAAAATCACTGGTTTGTTAGTAATCTTATGATATATATATGTGTCTAGTTGTAACCTATATAGCTGCTAGATGAGTCGTTTTCCAATCTATAATTGGTTACAAAATTTGGGAACCATTTGCCAGAAAAGAAAAAACATTCAATCAAAATACAGCATAGATTTATAAACATGGAAAAGGATAGGGAGGGAGACAAATACAAAGTGGTATCAAGACATAAACATAAGTTGACCATACTGTTTGTTAACTTGGTATCCAATGCAGGTGGGATTTTTTGTTTTCATTTTTTTTTGGTCGAGATTGCTTGGATATGACCTACCCATTTGTCATATAACACCAACTTGTATCTATGTACAACATCCTTTATTTTGGATTTAAGTCTCTTCCATGATATTAAGCCTTTCAATTCTTCATTTCTTGTGTAACCGTGAAATTCTCCAACCGAAACATAAACTTATTATTTCTTATGCATATAGAAAACCACATTTTACTACTCATCACTCCAATATATCAGTGGTACTCATATATTTATTGTACAATCTCATTCAGACATATCAGCCGGAATGAAAGTTCAACCATCTAATAGGCTAACACACTAGCATTGCTTCAAATTTCTTAAACACGCTAACATTGTAACAACATAATAATAATGACACAAAAATATACATTTGAGGTTTTGAGAGAGTGCTAAAATGGGACCTACGTTTTCATTTCTTGGAACATGAATAGTGGGAATTAAGAAAAACAAAAAAAATCGAAAAAGAGAAAGATCACGATGGTTGTCACAAAATGTTGTTGATGATGTAGGGAATTGGTAGGGTCTTATAACCTATACTTTTCACATGCATTCTTAAACCCTATTTCTACTGCATCTCCATGTGCCTCCCCTCACGTCTCTACCTTCTCTCTCTATCTGTTTTTTTTTTTCAATCAATAACAAAAGAAATATTACATCATTTTCCCTTTCATCATATCTTTAACCAGCTAAAACAAGTTTGAAGCGAATTTTGCATATATACAGTCCCAACTTCGTCAATTATATTGAAG
>Ga0041059_1002245_pt1 | contig 14646 bp, 16 predicted proteins | sample AraColnosormetaG_FD_56232 | JGI IMG/M metagenome (GOLD analysis project Ga0041059, IMG submission 56232) | Arabidopsis roots microbial communities from North Carolina, USA - Col MF nosort | ecosystem: Host-associated > Plants > Roots > Unclassified | place: USA: North Carolina | collected...
TTTCGGTTTGACTAATGCACCTGCAGCGTTCATGAGGTTGATGAACAGCGTGTTCCAGGAGTTTTTGGATGAGTTTGTGATCATCTTTATTGATGACATCCTGGTGTATTCTAAGAGTCTTGAGGAGCATGAGGTTTATCTGAGGAGAGTGATGGAGAAACTGCGGGAGCTGAAGCTGTTCGCTAAGTTGAGCAAGTGCAGTTTCTGGCAGAGAGAGATGGGTTTTCTGGGTCACATTGTTTCTGTAGAGGGAGTTTCAGTAGATCCAAAGAAGATTGAGGCTATCAGAGATTGGCCTAGACCGACGAATGCCACTGAGATCAGGAGTTTTCTTGGGTTGGCAGGGTATTACAGGAGATTTGTCAAAGGGTTTGCGAGTATGGCACAGCCGATGACTAAGCTGACAGGGAAGGATGTTCCGTTTGACGAGTACACCATTGTTAGCATTGCCAGAGCATGGAGAGTCTTACATAGTGTATACTGATGCCTTGAGAGTTGGTTTGGGTTGTGTTCTAATGAAGCGTGGGAAGGTTATTGCCTATGCATCGCGGCAGTTGAGGAAGCATGAGGGCAACTATCCTACTCACGATTTGGAGATGGCTGCGGTCATCTTTGCCTTGAAGATTTGGAGGTCTTATCTTTATCGCGGGAAGAGGATCAAGGAACTTCGGCGAAAGAAGATTCCTTTGATCAAAATCNTGTGGGACTGCGATGGTGTGACAGAGGAGACTTGGGAGCCAGAGGCGAGGATGAAGGCAAGGTTCAAGAAGTGGTTCGAGAAGCAGGTTACTGCATGAATTTGCCTTTCCTTGGTTTCCAGTTTCAGTGTTGTTGAGTTTTTGAGCTTTTGAGTTGTTGTTCTTATTTCTCTTTCATTTTTATTTTCGTTTGGAGTTGTAACGATCATGACATTTGATGATTTATAAGATGAGTATTTGTTTTCTTAGATTTGACTTGAGTTGTCTTATTTAAGAATGTGTTGTGCGGTTTCCAAGAATGGAAAGTTTTCCATAAAGGACTTGTCTATTTTTGGAAAGGTTAAGTAAATAACCTAAGAAATAGGTGTGTTTACGAGATAGCCGAGAATTGGTCATAAGAGTGTTCCCGAGGGGATATGATGGATGGTGAGGTATAAAGGTGTCCTACGCAAATCCATGAGAGAGTCTGAAGATATGCTCGGAAGCGTTTAGAATTGTTTGCTCGAGGGACATGAGGGTCCCAACGACTCGTGAGGAGCGGGATATGCTCCTGAGGTACCGGTAACTCGAGGGGCTTGGTGTCTTTAGAGTCAGTGGCGGATCTAGAACGTTATTCTACTCGGGCACCACTAATTATTTACAAATAATGTATAAATTGTTGTCAAAAACAAAAATGTATAAATAAAATATGTAATATAATACGGCTAAAAATGTTACATATGCTAATTTTTTTGTAAATTTTGTATTGATTTTGAAGTTTATTGTGATGGGATAAATTTTTATGCTAAACTATTTTATATAAATTTTTACTTATAAGTTATAACCATTAAGAAAAGGAAAGTGAAAGAAACTTAGGGAATCAAATATACAATTAGTATTGATGGTGGGATATTGGATTATAGAAAATGAAATAAAAAGTGTTGTTGAGGGGAAAGAAACCTAAATTGCAAAGTAAAAAGTGTTAATTACCATAAATAAAACAAAGGAATAATAAGAAAGAGATAATAAACGAATCAAAAGTCTATTTAGCCTAGGGCACTATTGAAAATTTGTCTGATTTTACCATGATTCAATAAAATAATTATAACTATAAGCATAAAATTTTCAAGAGTAGTGTAGGGCACGTGCCCATATAGCCTTGCACATAGATCCGCCCCTGTTTATAGTGCAAGGGGTACGATGGCTTCGGGTGACGATCCGAGAGCACGGTTTAGCGTGATGACTCGAGAGCGAGTTTTGAGGTATTATTTTCTCCAAGTGTCGTAACTCGGTGACTTTGTAGCTGAGAGTGAGCCGACACAACTCTGGGTTTGACTTTGAGTAGGGAAGATAATACGTGTGATACCCGAGATACCGTAGGCCGATGCTTGAAAGTGACGGTTTATGCTCGAAGATTGCGATCTGAGAGTGGAGAGTGAGTTGTGAACAACAATGACTAGTAAATCGTGAGTATATCGACTGGATAGAGAGACCTAGAGGGGGTCTGGTTGGAGGGAGTGCGGACCGTAGTGATGGTTGCACGGAGTTCCTCTGAATGGAAGGGTGAAGCTAGATTCGAGGACGAATCTATGTTAGTGGGGGAGAGTTATAACGCCCGTGAACCGGAAAATGGGTTCGGGTTTGTTTTTAAATCCTCCGGTTTAATTGGTTAGGTTAATTGGAAACCCTAGAGTGTGTCTATAAAAGAAGGAAACTCGAAATTAGGGTTTTATAAAGGAGAAAAAGAGAGAGAAGGAGAATGAGCAAAATCGTTAGGGTTTGGGAGAAATCAGTTTCGTCATATCAAATCGTGGTCAAAGGTAACGAAATTTGGTAGAGTTATTTCCAAGTCTTTTATCGTTATTCTCCAGTTTTCAGAAGTGCTTTTGGATTTAAATTGGTTGAGTTATTCGTAGATTTGTAAGACACGTTTTCTCATACGCGAATTAGGACCAGCAGAAATTGAAACTAAGATCGTGGTCTCGTCTGTTTTCCGATCGGCACGAGATTTTGTGGGAAGCTTCATGACGTCTACGGCTAGCTTTTCACCGGAGGAATTTGATAGTTAACCGTTGGTCTGTATTTTAGAGTTTCGTCTTTGAGGTTGTTTGTTTCTGTTTTTCATGTCCAGTTTGCTTCAAGGTTGCTTTTGGTTGTGACTTGTTGTAGGACGTTTCTGGACTGTTTCAGAGGCAAGGAGAGTCTCTCCTGAGTTTATTTATTGTTAGAATCAATTTGTTAAGGTAAGTGCATGACCATGAGCTTATCTGAGCGATTGGGTTGTATGATTTATTTTGTGTGATAATATATATGTGCGGTGAATGTGTTTTTGGGTGAATTGTTCAATGACTAGTGTGTTTGTGTTGTATTTGTGTTTATACCCTTTTATTTGCTTGTGTGTACAGCTCGTAGATGGGAGGATCGCCTCATTAAGTATTTATGATAATACTTACGCATTTTATTGTATTGTTGATGAAGGTAAAGATAAAGTATGATCGTGGAATCATGGCAAAGAAGAGAGGATGATCTATGAACTCGTTTGTTTTATTTTTGTGTTTTGGTTATTGGAACCCGGTTAGGATTGTTAGTTATTCTTGGTTTTGTTGGTCGATTTATTTATTTATTCATTCATAAAATTGTATTTTTGACTTGCTGTTTAATTGTTGTTTTATTTGTTAGTTTAATTAGATATTTATGAGAATATTTAATTATGTTTAAGAAAAAATGGGTCTGGTTGTTTCACAAACTCTATGTTAAAAGAGCTAATTTAAGGTTGCTTGTGCTTTAGTGAGTTTAACTGCTTATGTTCTTTAAAGTGTTTTGTATTAGAAGAATAGATATTGTTCTAGAGTTAGATCGGATTTGTTATCCCTTTTATATTGACTTTCAAATGGAAATATAAACTTTTATCTTCTTCGAATTTGGAACTCGAGCTACATTGTTGGAGTAGAGTATCTGGAAATTAGCAAACATGTTTTGCAGAGAATGCAATGGAAGGAGGTCTTAGATGGCAAGATTGAGAATTTGACGCATAACATGTAGAGGAAGCAATGCATTTTAGTTAACAAAATTGGCACACACACACGAGATAATATAGGACTCAAAATGTTCAACATTGCCTACTTTTTCATTAGGTGGCTTCTCCCATGGAAAACCATGTGTATTTTGTTGCTCAACTCATGTGTTTCTCTATATTAATAAAACACTGATTGTGGAAGTCAAAACTTACACAATCGAAATTATATTTAGGGTACGTCTGTGGGATGATACTTTGCGAGATTTTAAAGAAAAGTGATTGCAAACAACAGATAGTGTTCTTGATATTATTGATAAATAGATGTGTTTGATTGTACAAGTGATTAGATTATGAAAAGAAAAGTGTTTTGCCTTCAAAGTCAGAGCTCTTGAGTCGTCTGAAGTTGAGGGCGTTATTTGTGTGTCTCTCTTTTATGCGAAGTCCTTGAGTCGCTTCATATAGACTTGATAAATCGCCTCTCCTGCAATATTCTCGGAAGATTTGAATATATCCTTAAGTCGGTTCCAGAACCTTTCTGCCTTAAGGAAATATTCCTTATTCTTCAGGGACTTCGGGAAGATTTTCTGATTTGATATAATCCTTGAAGATTCTTCCATATCATTTCTGTGATTCTCGTAAATGATCCGGTTTCCCTGGAAATTATCCTTTGAGCGAGACAATATTTTACAAGTCTTTGCCTTGGGTGTTCTTGATGTTTTCCCTCAGGATACTTCCTCTATGTTCGGTGATCGTTCGAGAGGTGGCTTCGGGGTATCCGGCGTGTTTTGGCTCGGGTGCGGTGACGACTGCATGTAGCAAACTATCTCCCAAGGCGATGTAGGCTTTCCCCGTAGCGTTCTCATAATCGGCTTGGGTTACTGATATATCCCTATTTTCACTGATTTTATCTAAGTTTTAAGTATAAGATTTTGAGTCTTTATGTTGATTCTCGAGTATTTTTAGTGTCTTTTCAGGTATTCTATGCAGTGGGACAACAATGGAAATGAGGATACATTTTGCAGCAAAAGCTAAGGAAAAGGGAAGCTAATGATGATTTTGGACTCAAGAATCAAGAGGAGTGTCGTTCGACACCAGTTTCGGCCCAACAAAGTCCATGACGCTTTCAAGTTTACAGAAGAGAAAATTTGCCCCAGAAGACTTCCTTATTTGCATTATTAGTCCCTGGACGTTTTATAGGGTTTATATACATTTTTTTAGACCCTAGTTTCGATTATCAATCTTTTTTGCAAAACCCTGTTATAGAGAGACATAAGCTATTCATCCATTGTTTTCAGAGATTCATTCAGTTTTGAATACAGTGAAGAGATTCTTTCTTTCTCTCATCCTTATTGATGTGTTTATGTTTTCATACTCAATTATGTTGTTTGCTTCAATCAATATGTCTGAGTAATCTGCTTGTCAGGAATAGGGTTTCTCATTAGGGATTCATATGGTTTAGTAGATTGCCTCCTCTGCTAGGTTATCTGTAGAGTTCTTCATCTTTAATTATGCTTAATGCTAGATCTAGAGAAATTAACTAGATCTTGAATCCAGACAATAGATATGCCCACCATAGGTATCTGTAGTTGGATCTATTATTTGATGAGCCTTGTTTATAGGTGTGTAATAAGAATCAGCCTATCTACTAAGGTGAACAATCGAACTCGTTAAGAATGCATATTTAGGTTAATAATCTTTCGGCTTCTCGGGTTATTCTTAGCTATAGATATAGGGAGTTTCGCGGAACACCACCGGTTATTCCATTATTAGAGTTTGAGTTTAAGAATGGTTCGATAACAACCTATCTTTCATTAGATCTACTAACCAATAGTTTCCTTAGAATACCCTGATCCTAGCTCTTTTCATAATCGTTTACAACACAATCAACTTGCTCTCTTTTTACTTTATTTACTTATTATTTCAATCATCACCTGCTAGCTTAATCTTGACATTGAACTCATTGTTTGAACAAAAGCATTTTGTGAATTCGATCCTTAAATACTGCAACTGATCTCTTATTTGAGAGAGTAGTTCTTAGGATAATTTGAACCGTATCAGTTACGTTGTGAAGTTAGCACCTACCCATTTTGTGAACTTACCCCGAGGCGGTTGAACAGACAAAGGACCCAAGGCGTTTTGACATGGCTCGGGGCAAACACATATTTTACCCCGAGGAGACTATTAGTCTTCAACTGTCTGGCTCGGTCTTGCCTGTGGGGGAATTCGACCCCAACAATTAGCCCCCAGCTCGTTGGTTTAAGAGTTAATGCGACGAGCTTCATGGATGGTTCAGCCGAGCCAACAACTTCTTCTTTGAAACTGATTGATCGTTGTCTCCTAACGCTTCATCTTCCCTGACGGTCAAATTTATGTTGCGTGTGACGTTTGTTTCTTGAGAAGAGGAAGCGTCTCGCGTATTCTCGAATTTTCAGCGGATGTGACGCGTTTCACTGAGCTCACGCGCATTTGATGCGCTTGAAACTCTATCAAATAACGAGCTACCCCTTCAAAAATTCACTTTGAAGTTTTTGAAGAAAAATCTTAGGTTTGCTCTCTTCTCTCTGATCTTGATTTCTCTTACTTTATTTTCTTTTCCGTCACAATTCCCCCGTGATTTTGATAGGTTGTGATTTTGCCGGTTAGAAAAAATTAGTTTTCTGATCTCCATCTCTTTAGTGATCTCCCGAGGCATTTTATGAGCCTTTCAAACTCCATCAACTTAGCACACCGCGATGATCTTCCTCCTATTCACAAGCAAAAAATGGTTTGGAGTCCATCCGACGACACCGAGGCGAACATCTCGAGGTTAGATAGCGATGCAGAATCCTCGTCACATGTCCCATAGGAACTGAGCAGTTTTGTGGCTCGGTAGGATACCCTAGCATACATGGCTCAGTAATTAGATTGCTTGAGGATGTCGAGCCGAAGCCTCTTCAGAAAGAAAAGTCGTCCTCTAGTAGTCGTCGAAGCTTGGGCTTCTAACTGGAAGGAAGCGCCCTAGCTTTTAGCTCTCTCCGAGGTGAAGCTTAAAGATATTTACTTCGAACCGGATAAGACGAAGAAGCTTCTGCAGGCTGCGCAAGCGCTTTAAATGGCAAAGGCTCAAAAGAAACCCAAGCCACCTAATGGACTTGAGGGCTCGTCTCGACTTCACTGATGGAGTCACCCTTCGCTGATGGAGTCACCCTTCGCCTTCCTACCCTAAGCCAAAGAGCAAACGATCCCCCCGAGGGATTTTTAACATTGTACGAGGGGTTCTTCTACTTCTGCTTCATGTTGTTTCCGATCTTGAGGTTGTTCCTCGAGTACGTGACCTCATACAAGATTGCCCTTTCTCAGTTTCCTATGCGCGCCCTAAGGCATTGTATGGGGATTATTGTGCGGAGCTATGAAACAAAGACAAATGTTATGCTCGGGCACCTGAAGAACTACTTAGAGATTCACTGAACTCCGAGTCCGATTGATAGGTACTACGCCTCGCTTGCCAAGAATGAGCCATATATTGACCACTTCTTATTTGTGGCCCCCGACGACTCTTCTCTTCATGAGGACCTTCTCGGGAAAATCATGTCGAGATGGGGAATACTTGGTAGATGGTTTGTCACCGAGCCTCCTACTCTTAATACTAACCCTATTTTATTTATTTTCTACAGATCGTACCTTCAAGTTCCTTGAATACTGCCTTGCCGACCTCATTCAAGCTCAAAAGGAATTATCTGCTCAGAAGTGCAATTGGCAGAAGCATTTTTGTCGAGAAAGGGTTAAGAGGGCTATAAAGTTATCACATGGCGTTTCCTGTTCATCCAGCTCAGCATCCTCTGATCATCAATCCAGATTCTTTGTCGAGATGCAGAAGACAAAGTTGATGCTTTGGGGGTTGAAATCCCAGAAGAAGAAAAAGGAGGCCGAGGCAAAGCGGCTTCTTGAGACGGATGTTGGGACGTAGACAGTTGCTCACGAGGCGACAATTAAATTCAAAAAGTCGCACCTGAGGCGACTTCTGTAGAGGGAAACAAGGTTGTGAATCCTCCTTCCTTGGCCACTGAACCAAGTCATACCGAGGCGAATGAGAAACGTCAAGTTTCTAAAACTATCGCCCTTGAAGCAGGTGTGTTGCCGATCGTCACCCCCGAAGGAACGGATGCGTCGATGGTGATGGCCTTGCCGGTTGATCGCAGGCCAAGGCTTCCGGGAAGCGCCAAAGGAGCAAAGATCGTGAGGCGAAGAAAAAAAATAAAAAGAAGAAGAGCTAGGAGGAAGGCCTGCCAATTTACGAGGATAGGATCGCCTCGGTGAATTTTATCGCCTTCTGTACGGGGCATCTTCTTCCCCTACAGAGAATCTTCTAGAGGTTGTGCGATACGACGAAACATCGTCATGTTTTCTGAAGGTAAAACATGTTCTTCTTGTTCCTGAACTGAATTATACTAGGGTGAATTTCTGTTATGACATCCCTTTGTTTTAGTTTTCAATAGGCTTTTTCCTCAATGAACAAAATGGTCCGAGCTTACGACTCTGTGATTTGGAGTTGCTTAGATACATACCAGAAGTTGGCCAAGGAAAAGCTGGCCGTTGCTAAGCGCGTTTAAGTCGTGGCTAGAGCGAAGGCAACTGAGGCGAGTTTGACAAAGGAGAAGGCCGAGGAGGACGTGATCGATCATACGATTAAGGCAGGAAAGGTAGCCGCGCACAACCTTAAAAAGAAAGGATAAGTAGGCCGCCGACCTTGAGCACCTTAAGCATATGCTCAGAGAGGAGAAATCGTTTTGAGAAAACAAAGTAGCTCAGACACGCAAGGCCACAAAGCGGGAAGTCTCGGTGAAGAGAAGTGATCTATATGCTAAGTCTGTGAAAGACTCTCAAAGAATCAGAAGGTTTCAAGTCGAGCTGAGGAGATCGCGCACGTGGCTCAATCTCAGTCGTTCATCTCTAACGGAAGAATCTTATCTTTCTCGGTTTTTTCATTTTGTTTAAGTTGCTTTGTAATTTTTGTTTCGTATCATCATGATTCAGAGTTTTTGAATCGAGAGGTTAGAGAGAGAGAGAGTAGAACAATTGTAAAGAGAGAGAGCTCAGTTTTGAGCTAAGAAGTTTAGTGGATTCCGGAGAAATCTCCGACGAGACGTAGGATTCCAAATTAGAATCTGAACTCGTAAAATTCTCTTGTCTCCATTCTAAGTTTCTCGGTGTCTAGTATCAAACGAGTGTGAGAGAAAGTGAGATTGATCGGTGTTCTTGAGGATCAAAAGCTCACAAATTGGTAGTAGAGCCAGGTAGTGCTAAGGTTTTAGATCGAATCAAAGATGTTGAACAATAAGCTCAAGATATCTCAGTTCGACGGATCCGGCGGCTTCTCTCTTTGGAAGACGCGAATGTTCTCTCACCCAAGAGTAATGGGGTTAACAGACGCTTTGGTGGAACAAGCTCCATTACCACCAATGAAAGCAGAAGAAGAATCAGATCCAGCCAAGAAGAAACAACGGATCGAGGAAGAATGAGCGAGGATCGATATAGATGAGAAGGCGATGGATATGATCTTCATAAACGTCGGTGATAAGGTTCGAAGAAAAATCGAAAACTCAAAGACTGCAGCTGAGGCTTGGGGAACTCTCGACATATTGTATTTGGTAAAGTCACTTCCAAATCGTGTCTACCTTCAACTTAAGGTCTATAACTACAGAATGCAAAACTCAAAGACGCTTGAAGAGAATGTAGATGAATTTCAAAAGATGATTTCAGATTTGAATAATCTTCAGATTCAAGTTCCTGATGAAGTTCAAGCAGTTCAAGCAATCTTGATATTAAGTGCATTACCTGATAGTTGTGATATGCTTAAGGAAACGCTGAAGTATGGAAGAGAGGGCATTAAGCTTGATGATGTGATTAGTGCAGCTATATCAAAAGAACTGGAACTAAGAGATAGTTCAAGTGGATAAAGACCCGTAGGAGAAGGTCTATACGTCCGAGGAAAGACTCAGGCTAAGGGAAGTGAGAATTACCAATCCGGTAAATAGAAGGGAAGAAGGTTTGTTGGATATGTGGAAAGGAAGGACACTTCAAGAGGCAGTGTTATAAGTGGCTTGAGAAGAAGAAAGGTAATGGTGCAGGAGAAACAACACTGGTATAGGATGATGCTCAAGATTTGGTCGGTTTGGTAGCTTCAGAGGTTAATCTAGGAGAAAGTAAAGGAGATCATGGGGAGTGGATAATCGATACTGAGTGTTCTTTCCACATGACACCAAGAAAGGAGTATCATATAGACTTTGAAGCAAAGTCTGGAAAAGTGAGGATGCCTAATAACTCGTTTTTAGAAGTTAAAGGTATTGGTAAAGTCAGGTTTACTAATCAAGATGGAACGAGTATCATCCTCCTTTGAGTGAGATACATACCAGAGATGTCAAGAAATCTCATATCCATGGGAACGGTAGAAGTAGAAGGATACAAGTTGTACTAACGGAACTTTAAGAGTTAGACAAGGCTCAAACATCTTCATGGAAGAAACTAGGAGAGCCTCCTTGTATATCTTACAAGCACAGCTGATACTACTGAATCTCTAATGGCAGTTTCAGGAGAGATTGATCGGACTCAATTATGGCACAGCAGAATGGGACATATTGGGCAACATGCCATGGAATGTTGAGTAAGAAAGGTTGTTTTGGAAACGATAGAATATCTAAGATAAAGTTCTGTGAGAATTTCGTTGTTGGGAAAACACGTAGGACCAGTTTTGGAACAGCTCAACATGTTACGAAAGAGAAGCTTGATTATGTGCATTCTGACTTATGGGGATCTTCAAATGTACCGTATAGTCTCAGTAAGTGTCAGTACTTCATATCATTTACGGATGATTGGTCAAGAAAAGTTTGGATAAACTTCCTTAACACCAAAGATGAAGCGTTCACATCATTCACTGAATGGAAAAAGATGGTGGAAACACAAAGTGAAAGAAAATTGAAAAAGCTGAGAACCGATAATGGATTGGAGTCCTGTAATCAGAAGTTTGATGGCTTCTACAAGAAAGAAGAAATAGTAAGGCACAGAACGTGTACTTATACTCCATAGAAGAATGGAGTTGCAGAAAGATTAAACAGGACCATAATGAACAAAGTTAGAAGCATGTTCAGTGAAAGTGGTCTTGACAAGTAATTTAAGGGTGAAGCAGCATCGACTTCAGTGTATCTGATCAATAGGTCTCCATCATCTGCAGTCGAGAACAAGATCCCTGAAGAGCTGTGGACTTCAGTAATTCCAAGCTTAGAAGGTCTAAGGAGGTTCGGGTGTATTGTGTATGTACACTCACAAGAAGGAAAGTTAGATCCCAAGGCTAAGAAAGGAGTGTTTGTTGGATACCCTAGTGGTGTAAAAGGCTTTAGAGTTTGGCTGATTGATGAAGAAAATGTGCTATAAGTCGGAATGTTGTGTTCAGAGAAGATGTGATGTACAAAGACATCATCAAGAACTTGGTCTCAGGTATGAATCTTGAACTTTCTTCTGTTACTAATAAAGTTTCTAGTTTTGAATGTGCAGGTTCCAACAAAGATGGAGACAGCTCAGTTCAAAGTGGAGCTACAGAGAAAGCTTTAGATGAATCTCTATAGTCTTTTGCTACAGGTCATGTAGACACAGAATCAGAAGAGAATCAGAGAACTCGACAGATAGCAAGAGATCGACCAAGAAGACAAGTTATACTACCATCAAGACTAAAGGATTATGAGATGGATGAGGAAGTGTTAGATGAGATAGCAGGCTATGCTTACCTCATAACAGAAGATGGAGGAAATCCTGAGCCTGCTAGCTTTCAAGAAGCACTTCAAGATTCTGATAGTGGTAAATGGTTAGAAGCTGCTGATGAGGAAATACAATCACTTATCAAGAACAAGACATGGGTATTAGTAGAAAGAAACAAGTCACAGAAACCAATCGGATGTAAGTGGGTATTCAAGAGGAAAGCAGGCATTGCAGGAGTAGAAAAGCCGAGGTTTAAAGCTAGACTAGTAACAAAAGGCTACTCACAGAAAGAGGGAATATATTTTCAAGAAATTTTTTCACCTGTGGTAAAATATGTCTCCATACGTCTACTACTGTCAATTGTTTTTCACTTGGATATGGAGCTTCAGCAAATGGATTTTAAGACGGCATTCTTACATGGGTACTTGGATGAAATGATTTTCATGGATCAGCCAGAGGGATATGTTCATGAGAAATATCCAAAGAGGGTGTGTTTGCTGAAGAGATATTTGTATGGGTTGATATAGTCTCCGAGAGTGGAATAACAGGTTTAATGAATTCATGCAGAAGATCAGTTATGAGAGAAGCAAGTATGATAGTTGTGTGTACTTTAAGGGTTTACAGAATGGAGAGTATATATATCTACTTTTGTACGTAGATGATATACTGATAGCTTCTAAGGATAAGAAGCATGTATGTGAGTTAAAGGTCTTATTAAACTCGGAGTTTGAAATGAAGGACTTAGGCGATGCAAAGAAGATACTGGGAATGGAGATCATAAGAGACAAAGAAGGTGGTACACTCACTATATCACAAGAGGGTTATCTACTAAAGGTTTGAAGAGATTTTGGAATGGATCAAGCTAAGTCAGTTAACACTCCTATGGGAATTCATTTCAAGTTAAGACCTGCTACATATGAAGAAGTACAAAAGCAGTCAAAAGTTATGAGAACAGTCCCCTATCGAAGTGCAGTTGGGAGTCTCATGTATTCTATGATAGGCACAAGACCAGATCTAGCTCATTCTGTTGGGTTGCTATGCATGTTTATGAGAAAACCTCTAAAAGATCACTGGCAGGCTGTGAAGTGGATACTCAGGTGTATTGTGGGTACTATGGATCGAAAGCTTTGCTATAAGAATGAGGGAGGGCTTGCTCTAGAAGGTTATTGTGATTCATATTATGCAGCAGACAAAGAGAAAAGAAGGTCTACTTCAGGAGTAGTATTCACGTTTGGTGGGAACACAATAAGCTGGAGATCTAGTCTGCAGAAGGTAGTAGCTTTATCGAGTACTAAAGCTGAATACATGGCATTGACTGATGCGACTAATGAAACAGTGTGGTTAAAAGGTCTCGTGAATGAGTTAGGCTTCACACAGAGATCAGTAAACATTCATTGTGACTCACAAAGTGTGATTGCTTTAGCAAAGAATGCAGTTTACCACGAGAGAACCAAACACATTGATGTTAAGTATCATTTCATTAGAGAGTTGGTGAGTAATGGTGAAATACAAGTACTGAAGATTGATACTCAAAGTGTCTCACAACTAAGGTGGAGCTTGTGTTCCGGATAACAGCTGAGTGGGTTTATTCAGGGAGAAGAAGCTGAGTGGGTTTATTCAGGGAGAAGAGGCTGAACAAGTTGGTTCAGGGACAGGAGAGGAATCCAATACTAAACTAAGACAGAAAGTGCAAAAAGATCAAGGTGAGAATTGAAAAGAAGTGATCTATATGCTAAGTCTGTGAAAGACTCTTTGAGAATCAGAAGGTTTCAAGTCGAGCTGAGGAGATCGCGACACGTAGCTCAATCTCAGTCGTTCATCTCTAACGGAAGAATCTTATCCGTTTCTCGTCTTCTTTCATTCTGTTTAAGTTGCTTTTTAATTTTTGTTTCGCATCATCACGATTCAGAGTTGTTGAATCGAGAGGTTAGAGAGAGAAGAGCAGAACAATTTTAGAGAGAGAGAGCTCGATTTTGAGCTAAGAAGTTTAGTGGATTCTGGAGAAATCTACGGCGAGACGTAGGATTCCAAATCGGAATCAAAACTCGTAAAATTCTCTTTTGTCCGTTCTAAGTTTCTCGGTGTCTAGTATCAAACGAGCGTGAGAGAAAGTGAGATCGATCAGTGTTCTTGAGGATCAAAACCTAACAAGAACATTCGGTGTCTAGTATCAAACATTCGGCAACTTTTGCTGAGAGAGTCGAGGCGAAGACGCTTCTCTTCGAACAAGTTAGCGACCGGTATATGCTCTTTGTCTAGGCGAAAGCCAACAATGAGTTGATTACCAAGCTTGAAGGCGGGGGAAGCCTTGAAGAGGAGAAGAAGCAAGTGCTGGCATGGAAAAAGGAATACGATGATGCCGAGGCGACATACAACAAGCTCGTTGTAGAGCTAAAAGAGGAGTTGAAGATCCCTCCTGTTTTTCCTAACTTGATTCCCAATAGCCTCGGGAACAGATCGGCCGAGGGCCTTGCAGATGAGGTTGGCGTTACTGATCATGCAAGCTCAAACCTGCGCGAAGATGAGATGTGCCCTTCCGAAGAGGAGCCTGCTGTGTGATCCCTAGGTGGCACTTTGCTTCTTGTTTCTGTTTTTTTTTTCCCTGTTGATGTAAACACTTATGCCTATATGGCTTTATCTATATTTTGAATGAATATAATGAAGCATTTTCAGACATTTCTTCTTTTGAGTGGCGCTTGACTTACAAAATTCCCAAGTCAATAGTAGATAATAAATTTCGCAGCTGAGGTGATTGGCTCAATGCCGATATATCCGAAATGATCGAGTTTTAGCATAAATTGTCTTTCAAATTTCCCGAGTCAAAATTTGATAAGGAATTTCGTTCCCAAGGTGATTGGCTGGAACCTGTGTATTCGGGATAATTGGGTTTATAGTGACAAGAATTCTCATGGTTGGGATTCAATCCGATTCAGTCATTTACCAGTGTGTAGAAACGAGGTGTGGCACCGGTGTTAGGTATAACCTGAATTTCAGAAGATAGAATTTATAGCTTTCTCGGAGAACTTCTAATCAAATTCTTATCTTGAATATTTGTATAGCGCGTTGTAACTGAGGCGGTGCAATTGAAACTTGAAAATATGACAAACCGAATATCATTGATAAGGAGTGAGATACTTAAGACATCCCAAGTAAAGGACACTTAAAAAACATCTATGTAAAAACTGAAGTGAGAGTATGGACATATGGACCCCACTCCCCCTCCCC
>Ga0041059_1002246_pt1 | contig 14646 bp, 10 predicted proteins | sample AraColnosormetaG_FD_56232 | JGI IMG/M metagenome (GOLD analysis project Ga0041059, IMG submission 56232) | Arabidopsis roots microbial communities from North Carolina, USA - Col MF nosort | ecosystem: Host-associated > Plants > Roots > Unclassified | place: USA: North Carolina | collected...
ATAGCTATCTTCCGTTTGGATCTGGCAGGAGAATTTGCGCAGGTATAGCACTCGCCGAGAGGATGATTTTGTACACTCTCGCGACTCTATTGCATTCATTCGATTGGACGATTCCGGATGGACACGTGTTGGATTTGGAAGAGAAGTTTGGGATTGTCTTGAAGCTCAAGACCCCTCTTGTTGCCTTGCCCATTCCAAGGTTGTCCAATTCCAATTTTTATTTCTAATGCTAAAATCTTTATAGTTTTCTTAAAAAGCAAAAAGATTGTTATGTTTGCGATTTTTATTATATACGTTTTTAACTGTCATATAAGTTTTGTAATGAAATCCAAACATCGGTTTCCATAAACAGCAACATTATTGAACTAGGACCACTTATAAATTTTACTTAATTGTTGTTAGATATCAATTTTGTTTTTCGTTCCAGTTTTGTTTGATGTGAGATATCATTTTTTTTTATTTTCTATTTTGAACAAAACCAAACAGGATTATAGAAACTTGAAAATTAGCAAGTACTTACTTTGTGTCGAGTCCTAGTTTGACTCTTTTTTGGTGTATTTTTTGGTTAGAATATTAGAGAATTCAATGAGGTCATAAATCTTTTTGAAAACAATATCAGCTTAACGAGCATTTTTTTTTTGGAGTCTCATTGAAATTCAGATAAAACATTGGAAGACACAAAAAATCATCAATTATGTTCTATCCATCTGGAATTTTGTGTTTATTTATGAATATTAAACTTGAGAAAATTTAGATTTTTTGGAATATTGCTCTCAAAAAGTCTTTGCAAAATGGTCCCATGCATTGATTCATACCTCTGCATAGTGAAGTTTAGCCATCGAAATGAATTTTGGTCCTACTCTTTGGAAAGGTGGCAGCTTACTTTCCCCTCTTACTCTTTTACCATTAAAACATTAGCTTTATTTATCTAAATATAGCTAAATATGATTGATTGTAAAAAGTATTTTTAAAACATTGGGAAGTATCACAGCCGCTCAGAATTCATCAACATGACTACATGAGACCGTCCTGACCCAAAAAAAAAAAAAATGAAAAGATAATATACTATCATAAAACTTTCCTCTTATCGATCTCATAATTTCTTCTTCCAAAGTCAAAACATTTATCAAAAATGTCTCCGATTTCAAATCTCTTTCCCGACAACACAATCAATCTCACTCCTTACGCAATTGTCATTCTCACCACTGTCTTCTCGATTCTATGGTATATCTTTAAGCGCTCGCCGCAACCGTCCCTACCGCCTGGACCACGAGGGCTGCCTATAGTCGGGAACCTCCCGTTTCTTGATCCGGACCTTCACACCTACTTCGCAAACCTCGCTCAAAGTCACGGTCCAATCTTTAAACTCAATCTTGGCTCAAAGCTAACCATCGTAGTCAACTCTCCATCGCTGGCTCGAGAGATCTTGAAAGATCAAGACATCAATTTCTCAAACCGAGACGTCCCTCTCACTGGCCGAGCCGCTACCTATGGAGGTATAGACATCGTTTGGACACCATACGGTGCCGAATGGAGACAGCTTAGAAAAATATGCGTCCTAAAACTCCTTAGCCGCAAAACTTTGGATTCTTTCTACGAGCTCCGACGCAAAGAAGTCCGGGAAAGAACTAGATATTTGTACGAGCAAGGTCGAAAACAATCCCCGGTTAAAGTCGGAGATCAATTGTTTTTGACGATGATGAATCTAACGATGAATATGTTATGGGGAGGGTCGGTGAAAGCAGAGGAGATGGAGAGTGTTGGAACAGAGTTTAAAGGAGTGATTTCTGAAATTACTAGGCTTTTGAGTGAGCCTAATGTTTCTGACTTTTTTCCTTGGCTAGCGAGGTTCGATCTTCAAGGACTTGTGAAGAGGATGGGTGTGTGTGCCCGCGAGCTTGATGCGGTACTTGATCGAGCCATCGAGCAGATGAAACCGTTAAGAGGAAGAGATGATGATGAAGTTAAAGACTTCTTGCAATATTTGATGAAATTAAAGGATCAAGAAGGTGACTCGGAGGTTCCCATCACCATTAATCATGTCAAAGCCTTACTCACGGTAATTAATTAATGCTTTTAGTTTCATAATTTTAGGATTTAAGTATTTGTATAAATAGAGATTGTAGATATTTATTTGTTTATGAAAAGTGATTTGATCATTAATGTTATTGTTTTACATATGAAGGATATGGTGGTTGGTGGCACTGACACATCGACAAACACGATAGAGTTTGCGATGGCAGAGCTAATGAGCAACCCGGAGCTGATCAAAAGAGCACAAGAAGAGCTAGATGAAGTTGTAGGCAAAGACAACATTGTTGAAGAATCACACATCACTAGACTTCCTTACATTTTAGCCATTATGAAAGAAACACTTAGGCTTCACCCAACCCTTCCTTTGTTAGTCCCTCACCGTCCGGCTGAAAACACCGTGGTGGGCGGCTACACCATCCCTAAAGATACTAAGATCTTCGTAAATGTTTGGTCTATTCAGAGAGACCCCAATGTGTGGGAGAATCCAACTGAGTTTCGTCCTGAGAGGTTTCTTGATAATAACTCTTGTGATTTCACTGGAGCCAATTATAGCTATTTTCCATTTGGATCTGGCCGGAGAATTTGTGCCGGTGTAGCACTCGCCGAGAGGATGGTTTTATACACTCTCGCGACACTATTGCATTCGTTCGATTGGAAGATACCGGAAGGCCACGTGTTGGATTTGAAAGAGAAGTTTGGGATTGTCTTGAAGCTCAAGATCCCTCTTGTTGCCTTGCCCATTCCGAGGTTTTCGGATTCGAATCTTTACCTATAGGGGCAAAGATCGTTACATTAGGCAATTCTTATACCATAGAAATAAAAGTAGTACCTGTTTTATTTTGGGGTAAAAATGTAATGTATTTCTGGTTTTGCAAGGAAAATCAAACATCAATCTGACTTGCATAACTAGCACGGTGTGGTCCTCTCTCGATAATTGCTAAAAATAGAAGATCTAAAACTACTAATCATATTCCAAATGTGTAGATGATAATCATGGATTTGTTTTCTGTATTAAATCATGATGGGTGATGAATATGATGACGTAAATCAGTACAATACATTATACATATCAAATTTTCCTCTAAAAGCTAACATGATTAGGTGAGGTAAGGACCCCTAGCGAGTTACATAATTACATTTATGTGTAAGCATGTGACAAACAACGACTCAGATAAGACATGTGACATATTTATATGTGATAGAAATGCTAGAGAGTTGTCAGCCACTTGAACTAACTTACAAGAGTTTTTGTTTTTCTTGAACTTACCAGAAAAATCTAAAAAACTTAACAATTTTTTCCTACAACTTGCAAAATTTTCAAACCTTTGAAGAAATTTGAACATTTTCGTAAAGTTTGGGTAAGTGTTTGGATAGTTTTAGTTGATTACCACCGACTTATTTTGACCAAAACGTGATATGTTAATGGCTAGGAGGCTAGAAATTGGCTGCCTAGGCAGCGTGGGAAATATGGTTCGCGTGTTTGTATCGGTTAAAATATCTTGTGGGAGACGAAGAATCACGATGTTTGTACTGGTTAAAGTTAAACTCGACTCCAAAATTCTTTCATAGTGAAAGTTACCGAGACAGAAACAATATACATCTAATTACATTTGTTCATCGTTTAAGGTGTCACTGGTGCAGGGTAATAATTCCATAATCCGCATGAATATATGGATTCTCGTTTAAACACATATACATTAGCATTTACATTTATACATCTAATTACCAGTTTTAAGGCCACAAATTACATTGTGTACCTTGAGAGTAACACAAATATACAAAAGTTGCTATTTCTTTATTTCGTACTTTACTCTTCTCAAGCAGAAACAGATTGAACTCCACAAACCGGGAGATCATGTTCAAAGTTTGGAGCGGCACTGAGGATTGGATTGCGCTCGAAAAAGTTTACGGGCTTCAAATCGAAACTCGAAGAAACCGTGGGCATTATCGGAAAATCTTCTTGACATGGAATGTGATGGAAACCAAGTGTATACCACACAACTATATCCTTGTTCTCTATGTCTCTATCCCTGCATCACACCAATAATGTATCAAATAAAACATTCGAATCATCACTACATATATAACTAGTTATTATTAATTTGAACTTATCACCTGTCTGACCAAACTGCAAGAGTGTCATCACCATGGCTTTGGTAAGTGAACAAGCCACCAGCCCATTGCTCCGACTTATTGTACGGAGTGACCCAAATTTGGTTGTTGGTAAAAGCTCCTCTCTTCTGCGGCGGATCATCATGGTCAAGTAGACTAGCTGCCGTCGTTCTAGGAACGACCTTATAACCCGTCGGGTTTCCGACCCGAGTGGTTTTACCAGAGTTGATGACGTGGAATTCTGATGGATCGTACAAGCTAAGCTTGATCTGACCATCCTTTTCGGTTTTCGCAATGTTCCTAACAGCTTTTAGGTAACTTTTCCTCGGTGACTCGCCTGGCTCGGTCTCTTGCCTCTTGAGATTCACTTTAACAAATGAGTTGTCCGGGCCATCGACGTCAAGGTCAAGGTAAAAAGTGACGTAGTGATCGTGTATTACTCCAATTACATTTTCAGACAGAAGCGTGCCGTGAAGCTCTTCTTCATTACCGTCTTTATCTTTCTCCACTTGGTTTTTGTTTTGATATGTTGTCCCTTTCACCATTAGTATTCCACTTAGCCCGACCTGTCATTATTACGTACATTAGTTAGTGACAAAAAAAGTGAAATATTTATTATTCCACGGAATCGTATATATATGGAATCTTTTATAATTTGGAAACTGATATAAAGTAGAAAAATACCTTAGCTTTTATAAGCCCATCAGTTTGGAACTCGTAATCAATGATGTAATCATAGTTACCTACCGAAGCTGCCATTCGTACCACTAGCGTCACTTTTGGTCTCACTTCCCTTATCTACTAAATCCAAATTATAATTTACATTAAAACTCAAAAATTTTAAGATTTACTTTTCAAACCCTAAACTTTTTTCTATGTAAATAATACCCATAAGAAAAAAAGACTGACCGGTATACCGGTGATGGGGCTTTCGGAGTGACGCCACCCAATATCTCCGGCGTAACTCTCAAAGATACAAACCATGTTTTCTCTCACGAACGGTGTTCCATCGGCTGCGGCGAAAACTCCGTCCATATAGGCTGCGTTTCGTGGACAATCATTAAGCGGTACGAGTGGCATGGCTTGTAACCCGAACCCGTATTCCCCTGCGTCCATGTAAGTCTTAAAGTACCACGCGTCCGATGGATCCATGTACGGAACAAAAAGTTCAGACACGAAACCTTTGTACATCACGTCACGTGTCTCATGAGTATCCGGGTCGTGTACTCTTACCCGTGATATTACCACACCTGCTCTCGGGTCAGGTTTTAGATGAAATTCCCAATTTGCCCATTTCACTAGATGGTTGTCCTCTATCACGAAGCTTGGACCACGTGGCTGCTCAATGGATATCGGGTTTAGAGGCCGAGTTTTGTCGGTGGTTGCGAGCTTTTGGAAGCGGTAATCGGTATTGGTTGAACCGGGTATGGGTATAGCCCGACCTGTATCGGTTATCTCGATCACTTGCTTTGTATCTAAATCGATGAGAATGGTTAAACCTTCGATAGGACGCATGTAGAAGTTAGGTGTTCCTTGTGTCATGAAACACTGACTTTTAATTACCCTCGCGTTTTCTTCTTTATTACCAAACCAACCACAAGAGATTGGGAAACAAATCACGTCCGTTAGATTAACTCCACGAGAGATGATCGTACGGTTGAAATCCGCGTTTGAAAATGGTACAACAGTGATATCGTTCATCTCTTCTATAGTCATCATCGGGTAACCAGAAACACGAACCGGGCTATTCTCTGAATCTACCCGACCCGTAGAGATATCAACGGTGAGCACGTGCGTGTCCGCGCCAACACGTGCGATGACGGAAGCTTTCCTCGGAGGAAGTGGGTTCCCTTTTTCCCAGTGACGGACAAGATTCTTCTCAGGCTCTTCAAGAACGACGGTGTGGAGCGCGTGTGGTGTACCGGAAGTGAATAGCGCGTGAGAAGAGAGTATTGATCGGATTTTGTTAATCTCCGACACCGTGAGTGGGTCTAGAGGATGGTTTGGTGTATCGGACACGTGATCATGGTTTTTGGTATTTGGTTTAGGATCATGTTTAGGAATAGGTCGTGGTTGTTGTTTGTTGAAAAGAAAGTTTCTCGAAGCGCAAAGAGGTGAAGAAGAAGAGTCGGTGCAATCAAGAAGCCTCGTCGGCGCGTGAGGGAAGTTAGTGGAAGTGAAGGAGATGATGAAACCAGCTGTGACTATGAGAAAAATCAACCGGAAAAAGCTTTTTTGGTCCATGTCAACTTTTTTTTTGTTTTGGTTCTTTGGAGAGTGAAGATCATAGGAATTGTTATCGTATTATATAGAATTTAAAGAAACTAGTGAGCCTTAACTAAGTACGTCACCTCACACTCACAGTATAAAGAGATATACAAATATCAATCCCGAAATAAAATATCTACCACATGCTATGTATATATAAAAAAACAATTATGTACACGAATTATAAGGAATCTTATCTTTGACGATTGAAAAATGGAGGACTAAACATTTGTCAACTCCTAGAAACCTATAATGATATATGTACGGTGCCATATTTGTGGTACGCAGTAAAAACTATAAACTATGGTATGATTTTGAAGAATGATGAAGGCCCAAGAGGCTCATGATGTCGATAATGAAGAAGTTTATAAATCTTTATGAAAAGTTTTGGTTTTCATTCATTCTGCTTCTTAGAGATTACAAGCGGCTATTGTTTGGGTTTTTATACAAGGACATATGTGAACTAAAACCCTAGATAAACCCTTACACATGTCTTCATCTTGATGTCTCTAAGCCATCAAGGGCTGAGAATTGATTGGAGAGTGCTATCTCCTCCGTACAAGCTTTCGTCATCTCTGCAGTTTTGTTCCCTTTGTCTTTATGCTGAAACATTGAAGACGACCGTTGCACAGTTTTCGTCTTGGGCTTCTGAGTGGGCTTAATTGTTTTGTGGCCCATGTCTTGTTTCTCTGTTAGAAGCCCACTTCGGAGAGTTGGTTTGATAGATAAATCTAACAGAAGGCAGAAGCCCATTTTTTTTGTCAATATCTATTGTGATAGTTTTATGAGCAGAGAGTGATGGAAATGCTTTATTTTCGACTGAATATTTCTTAGATGAGATATAAGCATTTGTTACGTCAAGGAATTAGGTAGTAGCATTATCAATCTGAGTCTCTGGACTGTTGATTTACTTAGATTCACACAGTGAACATTAAAATTATGTTAAATACCAATACTCCGTATACAATCAAGCATTAATTGATAAAATGACACTGAGATACAAATTAAGAGAAAGATACGATCAAGCTTTGAGAAGATATACAAACATAAGATCAAACATTAGTAAATTGACTGAGATATAGGGGAGTACTAATTTCTTTTAGGAAAGAATAATGTGTTATCAATGCCAAAAACAAAAACAAAAAATCTTATCAAGATCTTCTATCAAGGTTGACAAAAAAAAAGTCTTCTATCACAAAAGTAGTGATTCTAGGAGAAAATACAATTCCTTGAGATTAACATTCCGGTGTGAATTGGACATGTTATATACTATTTTTGCGCTTATAAGTTTTGTAGGAGTTGGGATTTCGCCAATAACACATAGGAAAGTGAATATCATGTAACTTGATTTGTAGTTTTGCCAATAAGATCCAAAAAGTTGGATAATTTCTTTTGTTGGTTCTTTATTCTTCTCAAGCAGAATCAGATTTGGCTCCGCAAACCGGAAGGTCATATTCAAAGTTTGGAGCGGCCTTAAGGATTGGATTGCGCTCGAAAAAATTTACGGGCTTCAAATCGAAACTTGAAGAAACAGTGGGCATTATCGGAAAATCTTCTTGACATGGAATGTGATGGAACCCAAGCGTGTACCACACCACAATGTCCTTATTCTCTATATCTCTATCTCTGCATCACACCAAATAAAGACACTAAATCAATCGTAACAATATTAACTATAATATAACTAATAAAAAGGGTAATTCTTTGCAACTAATCACCTGTCGGACCAAACCGCAAGAGTATCATCACCATGGCTTTGGTAAGTGAATAAACCACTAGCCCATTGCTCGGACTTATTGTAGGGAGTAACCCAAATTTGGTTATTAGTAAAAGCTCCTCTCTTCTGCGGTGGATCATCATGGTCAAGTAGACTAGCTGCTGTGGCTCTAGGGACAACCTTGTAACCCGTCGGGTTACCAACTCGAGTTGTTTTACCAGGATTAATGACGTGGTATTCTGATGGATCGTACAAGCTAAGCTTGATCTGACCGTCTTTTTCGGTTTTCACAATGTTCCTAACTGCTTTCATGTAACTTTTCCTAGGTGACTCACCTGGCGCCGTCTCTTGCCTCTTGAGGTTCACTTTAACAAAGGAATTGTCCGGGCCATCGACATCGAGGTCAAGGTAAAAAGTGACGTAGTGGTCGTGAATAACTCCAATTACATTTTCGGACAGAATCGTGCCATAAAGCTCTTCTTCATTACCTTCTTTGTCTTTCTTCACTTGGTTCTTGTTCTCGTACGTTGTCCCTTTCACCATCAACATTCCACTAAGCCCAACCTGTCGTTGATATTACCAAAAGTAAAATATTTTCAATACGGAACCTTTTATGATTTGTTTTTGTCAAAATGAGATAAAAGTCAAATATTGAAAGTACCTTTGCTCTCATAACCCCATCAGTTTGGAACTCATAATCAATGATGTAATCGTAGTTACCCACTGAAGCTACCATTCGTACCACAAGTGTCACCTTTGGTCTCACTTCCCTTAACGGCTAATAAAAAACAAGACTAAATATTTGTAATGCGTGCATATTGTTTTTGTTGTATTCAATTCACAATTCAAAGTTATTTTTCTTTCTTTTACTTAAATCGTAATTAATCAATCTCTTTATCTCACAGTATAAACTGTTTCCATTTTAAGTGTAAGTAGATTTCTTTTTTCTTTTATTCATAAATCATGACAATTAATCATTTTTCTGCCCCGGTGAAATCTCAATCTTATAAATAACTAATTAAGAATTTCGTGTTGGTTGGGACATGGGCAGAATTTCGTGTTTCTTACCGGAGAAGCTGCTGTTACGATTGACTGCGGTCGTGTTGGGAGGCGGTCCCGGAGTAGCGGATACTCTGTCATGGTCTGGTACGGAGAATGGAGAGTTTACAGTGGGGTCGGCTTATTCTCTACTCATGGAGGAGGGATCGCAGACTCAGGACATGGAGCGTTTCTTTTCCAGGATATGGAGAGTATTGGCTCCGGAAAGGGTACGAGTTTTTTTATGGCTTGTAGGGAACCAGGCTATATTAACGAATGTGGAGAGAGCTCGGAGACACATGGGGGATACCGACGTTTGCCAAGTGTGTAGAGGAGCGAAGGAGACAATTATACATGTCCTTCGGGATTGTCCAGCAATGAGTGGTATTTGGTTACGGTTAGTGCCTGCCCGGGAACGTGAGAGGTTCTTCACAAGATCTCTCTTGGAATGGCTTTATGAGAATCTACACCAGAAAGAGGATCCGAGTAGGGGAGGGTGGCCTACGTTGTTTGCTATGTCGATATGGTGGGGATGGAAATGGAGATGCATGAATGTGTTTGGCGAGTTGAGACCATGTAGGGATCGGGTTCGGTTTGTACGGGACATGGCTGCGGAGGTTGGGGCGGCGTACTTGAAAGTCAATGCGGGCAGGAATTTGGGAGAAAGAGTGGAGAGGCAGATCGTTTGGAAGAAGCCGAGCGAACGATGGGCAACGGTGAACACGGACGGGGCCTCACACGGAAATCCGGGGTTCGCGACGGCAAGGGGTGTGGTTAGGGATGGGGAGGGCAGTTGGCTGGGAGGGTTTGCGCTTAACATCGGAGTGTGTTCAGCTCCCTTAGCTGAACTGTGGGGAGTATATTATGGGCTGGTGACTGCTTGGGAGAGAGGGGTACGGCGGGTGGTGTTGGAGGTTGAGTCGAAGTTGGTGGTCGGGTTTCTACAGTCAGGGATAAGGGATACGCATCCACTGGCTTTCCTGGTACGTTTGTGCCAAGGCTTTATCGCAAGGGACTGGTTAGTCCGGGTTACACATGTGTATAGGGAAGCTAATCGCCTCGCGGACGGATTAGCAAACTATGCGTTCACTTTACCGATTGGTTTGCAGTTATTGGATGATTGTCCGGCTTCTGTCAATTCGATTATGGTAGAGGATTCTGTTGGAACCTCGTTCCCACGCAATATTCGTTTGTAATTTTTTATAAGTTTTTTGAATAAATAGTAGGGGGCATTGCCCCCTCAATCGACAAAAAAATATAAATAACTAATTAAGAATCGATTTATTCATTAGATATTGGTTTTAGACTTTTAGTTATATCAGAAATGTTGACATGTATTTTTATGCAATAAGAAGTACAAAACGAATGTTAGAAATCTGTCTAGGAGTCAATGTAGGATGCTGTTTCAAAAATATCACAACAGAAAAAATTCAAAAAATATCACAAATTTTAAGTTTCTGACTGCTTAAGTTTATAAAAGTTTATTAAACTGTTTAAGAGATACCCTTTTAGTAACTCATCATAAACTTATTATTTTTGAAAATTACAATTTTGGTTACAATTTTGGGAATCACATCAGTAGGTAATTCTGAAAATGATTATGTAAACAGATATTTGGCCTTTTTTTAAAAAAAAGTGCTTGAGAGTTCCAGATAATTAGTTATAATCTTTTCTGGTATCCGGAGCCAACTTTTAATTCATTCTGATTTAAAGAATGACTCTCAGTTCTAAAGAGAGATTGAACCGAGGGTACAAAAGAACAAACTCCTTGTATTATCGATAGACCACTACCCTTTTGGTAGATTTTGGCCATTGAATACTTGTAAAGGTGATTTTTAGAATTGTTAAAAAGATATAATTATTTATTAGGTCAATTCTGATTTTCAAAAACTACTTTTTAAAAATGTAGATTTATTTGGATCGTGACAATATATGTATAAGGGTTATATTGAGTATTATTTTTAATTTTATAGGATAAATCTGTATTTTTAGAATTGTAAAATTACAAAAATTAGCCATTTGAAGAATATTTTTGCACAAATCCTTAAATAATAACCCATGATTTGTTATGTTTACTTGTTTTAGTGCTTATATTTAAATGAGAAGCAAAGAGAACTCACCGGCATACCGTTGACGGGATACTCGGTGTGACGCCACGCAATATCTCCGGCATAACTCTCAAACACACAAATCATATTCTCTCTCACATATGGCGTTCCGTCAGCCGCCGCGAATGTTCCGTCCATATAAACGGCGTTTCTTGGACAATCATTAAGCGGCTCCAGCCAGGGGCGGAGGGAATGCACAAGTATAGGGGTCAATTGACCCCGGTGGATTTTTAAAAAGTAGCTGATATTTTATTTAAACTATGAAATTGACCCCAATAAAATAATAATATTGACCCCTATCAAATTTATGTTACATAACTATAATATTTTAAGCCCAATAATTATACAATATTTGTATACATATTGTGCTAAGTCTAATAAAATTTGTTTTGAGTAAATATTAAGCCCATTGATATAAAAAAATAACCTAAAATTTTAATATTTATTCGTCCTTAATCTAACAATGTTATAGTTTTTTTGCTTCAGTTTCTTATTTTTGTTTTCAAAAAACATTTGACCCCGATGAATAAGTTTTTTGGCTCCGCCACTGGCTCCAGCGGCATGGCTTGTAACCCGAACCCGTACTCTCCTGCGTCCATGTAAGTCTTAAAGTACCAAGCTTCCGATGGATCCATGTACGGAACAAAAAGCTCCGACACGAAACCTTTGTACATCACTTCACGTGTTTCTTGTGTATCCGGGTCGTGTATTTTGACCTGGGACATAATCAGACCGGCTCTCGGGTCTGGTTTTAAATGAAATTCCCAATTTGCCCATTTTACTAAATGGTTATCTTCGATAACGAAGCTTGGTCCACGTGGCTGCTCGAGTGATATTGTATTGAGGGGTCTGGTTTTGTCATGGTTTGGAAGAGTAGAATATCGATAATCGGTATTAGTTGAACCGGGTATGGGTATTGATTGACCGGTATCTGTTATCTCAAGTATTCGCTTCGTGTCTAAATCAAAAAGCAGAGTCAAACCTTCGATAGGTCGCATGTAGAAATTAGGGGTATCTTGAGTTGAGAAACACTGAATTTTAGTAACCCTTTTGGTGTTGTCGTCTTTATTACCAAACCAGCCACTAGAGATTGGGATACAAATCACGTCCGTTAGATTAACTCCACGAGAGTTGATCGTACGGTTGAAATCTGCGTTTGAGAACGGTGCAGACGCGGCACTGTCCATCTCCTCCGACGTCACAATCGGGTAACCGGATTCAGGAACCGGACTATCCGCTTGATCAACACGACTTGTAGATAAGTCAACGATGAGCAAGTGCGAGTTGCCGCCAACACGTGCGATCACTGAGGCCTTTCTTGGTGGTAGTTGGTCTCCTTTCTCCCATTGTCTGACTAGATTCTTGTCTGGCTCTTCAAGAACGACGGAGTTAAGCAAGTGGGGTACACGTGAGGCGAAGAGCGCGTGGGAGGAGAGGATTGATCGGACTTTGTTGATCTCCATGACGGTAAGTGGGTCAAGAGGGTGGTTCGGTGTATCGGAAACGTGGTCATGGTTTTTGGGTTTTGTTTTGGGAATGTTTTTAGAAATGGGCCGAGTGTTTTTGTTAAAGAGGAAGTTTCTTGACGCACAAAAAGGTGAAGACGAAGATTTTGTGCAGTCGAAAAGCTTCGCCGTGGATGATGGCGCTTGAGAGAAGTTAGTGGAAGTGAATAAGAGGATGAAACAAGCCGTGGTGATGAGAAGAAACAAACGAGAGGAGAGTTTTGGCTCCATGAAAGTTCTCACACTCTTACTCTCTCTAGATCTCAGTTGGTTTAGCTGAGTAATGTGTGATTGTGTGTGTGGTAGACTTGTATTGTTTATTCATATCTACTTGGATAGATCCAGATCCACTAAGATTGGCATTGGTGCTTAGAAGACTAAAACACACGAGAAGAACCGTCTGAGATATGTAAATTTTCTTGATTTTTTTATTCATGTTTTAAGAAGGAAATTTGCCAAAATAACATTACAAGATTTTAGAATCACGGACATGATGTTCAATGTTTGACGTTTGAGGGCAATTGGGAATATATGACCAACGTGATTAAGACATGCAACGTGATTTTAAGTTGACCAACTATTTTTAACTAGAAGCGTAATGTCTTGTAGTTGATATCTTCTTGATCAAACCATAACATCATCTCCATCAATGGATGGAGAGTGTCTCTTAAAATACAATAATATATTATTTGTAATGTAGTTTAGACTTTAGAGAGCCCTTTAGTTTATTTATTTTTTAAAAATTTTTAAAATTTTATAACCAATAAAAAGAGAACAAGTGACAAGTACGTAAATATTTATAGAGGAGTGTATTGGTGTTTTTAAGGATATCAACCTTGAATCTGAATTGTCCAATGTCCAGTTGTGTAGAGGTAGTTAATCTCTATTAATCTTGTCACCTTGATTAAAAACGTATCAATTCATGAAACATAACTGAGATCAACTAGACAACTACATCATAGTATGAGAACAAGTGACAAGTACGTAAACATAACTGTGACCGTAATGATTTGTCTAAATATATACATTAAGTTACGTTTCTAGACAAGCGATGTGGGAATTTTACGAAGCACACGACATCACTTGATTTGTCGATATACGGTCCAAGGCCCACTTAATTATATTTAAAGCCCAATACTAACTTACCTGCCTTAAATAAAATTCAGGCTTAGCTTTTAAGTGTTTACATAATGAAAGGTAGTCGATGAGAAGGCACAAAAGAGGAGAGACATAAGTAATCATTTTAGTATAAAAACTGGAAGGATGATTTATAAAGGTACTTATAGATATGCTGCATTGTTCACCAGAGAATCAAACCAAAAAAAATTGGCATTAGAGTTGGCGAAAGAGACAATGGTAGGTTCCAATTTATTCATGAACTGATACACAATCTCTTCAATGCCTAAATTTTGATTTTGATCATCTATATATATTATATATTATATACACTTACATATGAGATATCTAATATATTGCTTGGAAATGAATCTTAGGGATTGAATCATAAGACAATATGGTTGAGTTGGTAGATTCTTTTTAGGTTTCATGTGAGTTTTAACCACTTTTAACTTTGTTAGAGAAATAATATATATATATATACTCTTTAACTTGGATTAAAAAACAAGTCATGTTCCTTTATCTGTTATTTTCTTTAACCATCACTCATTTATACATTTACTTAAATTTTAAACTAAAATATTGCAGTCCATAAGAGAAATAAGAGTATGGTGTGATATGAAATTTAAAGTCAAAGCAAAGGTTGCGTAAAAACGTGGCGAGGCTATTTCCCCTATTTATTTCAACAAGAGAACATATTTTTAAAAATAAGATACTTTAGTATTTTTTTTCGTTTTTTTTTTTTTTT
>Ga0041059_1002247_pt1 | contig 14644 bp, 17 predicted proteins | sample AraColnosormetaG_FD_56232 | JGI IMG/M metagenome (GOLD analysis project Ga0041059, IMG submission 56232) | Arabidopsis roots microbial communities from North Carolina, USA - Col MF nosort | ecosystem: Host-associated > Plants > Roots > Unclassified | place: USA: North Carolina | collected...
CGTTGGAAGTAAGGATGTGTCTCGATCTGATTCACAGCAGGTTTGATCTTGGAGTAAGCCAAGCAATCTCTCGTTAGAAAGACATCATAGTTACTGCAAAAAACCTAATGGTCAAANAATTCATATATTGGCGACTAAACAAGAGAACTTGTAATGATAGTGAGAGAAGTTGAACCTGATTCCAATGCTGCGGACTAAACCCATAGAAACAAGCTTTTCCATGTCGTGCCATGTAGTTTCCAGAGAGATTGTTGTATCTATGTCCAATACCCCATCATCCCCCAAAGCACTATCGGTTGTTCCTATTCCTGCACAAGGCTTACATGTTACAGCTTATTACTCTGTGTGCCAATTGCTAGAGACTTGAGAAAACTTAATTTTCCAGCCAGTAACAAGGCTGAAATGCAATGGTCTCTACTCGAAACTGATAATATTCATGAACAAGGCTGAAGCCTAACCCGTGTGTTTTGTAGCTATGGGTATATGAACGAGGAAAAGGTCGAGGTAATCAAGTTGAAGTTTCTTGAGACTGTCTTTGCATGCCTCAATAACATGGCCATGGTCTGAACTCCATAGCTGCAAAACCAAGACAGAGAGCATTCGATCTGAAATGAACTGATATCAAAGGTATGTAGTAGTTTAACTTAAAGCCGTTTGGACCTTAGTCGTAATGAAGAGATCCTCCCTCTTGACAAGACCTGTCGTGAATGCTTCTGTAAGAGCCTCACCAACTTCAGCTTCGTTCTTATAATTAGCTGAACCAAGTAACCCCAAAAGATACTCATAAATCAGGATACAGAACAAAGCAACTCACTCACATGCAAAGAAACAAAAACAATTGTCTGTGATACAGCAAAGACTTAAGATCATTCTACGATTCCAAATTTCCAAATACTTAAAAACCCAAATCTTAAGACATAATTTCCAAGTAAGATTCCAACTTTCAACAAATTAAAACAAAACCTAATATTTTATTCACATATCCTGACAAACCCGAAGCAACAAAGATCAGAAAGAAAAGGTTTTAAGCAGTGTTAAGTTATACCAGCACAGTCGAGATGACGATAACCGATCTTGATGGCATCGATGATAAGGTCTCGAAGCTCTTCTTTCTCCATTCTCCAAACTCCTAAGCCGATGATCGGCATTTTGAAGCCACTGTTCAGTGTAATCTCCATTTCTTCTTCTTGCTTCTCTCCTCAATCCGTGATTGGGTAGATATCTGCTCAGAATTGAGAGTTTCCCAGTATGGTAAGTTGGTAACGCACACGTCAATATAAAGTGGTCATGATTCCTCACTATTCGAGGCCCAATGGGCTAGTACCGTTTTTTGTGAAGCCCAAACTGTTTTACAAAGACATGAATCAATACGCACCGTATGGGTATATATATATACAAGCAACGTTATCACAGGTCCTCAAAGTTTGCATCTTTACTTGGGTTGTGTCTGGAATCAATTACTTCCTAAAGGTAATTTTATTGGTCGGGCAGCTCAATCGGTGGTTTCTGAGTTCTTATTCTTCTCTGATAATCTCAAGACGAGCTTTTAATTTTGTAAAGTTTTTAGCTTTGGTATTGTTTGTATCGATCCCACTCTCAACTTTTGATCGGAATCTTCTGTTCTGGGGATTTCCGGTGAATTGTTTAGGAATAGGTTTCCAAGGATCTTACTTGGGTTTGTTTCAAAAGGTGGGATTTTGCAAGTTGTAGATGGTTCTTCGATTTTGTAGGTTTCTATTCTTCTGCTGAGATTCGAAATTGAGGTCTTAGGTTTTTGATAATAGCTTGTTTAGTTATCTGTTAAAGTCACTAACTTTGATGTTCCTTCCGGTCGGAATTGTTGGCCACAATTGATTATTGAAACCCTTAAATTAAAGAGTGCCCTCTTTTTCTCTTTTATGATTTGGATCTCTTGTAATTGACTTGTGTGAGGTTTCTTTTTCTGTAGGTTGCCATTTGTTAACTTACTCTGTTAGTCTACTACCACCAATAACTATGGTAAGTGTATTCAAAGCTTTCCTTTTTAACCGTTAGTCTTCACTCTAGCTTTTATATCTCGCACCCTTGGTTTGTTTGTCTAAACCTTTGGAATTTAAACTCGATGCAGTTTTTCGATGGATACCATTATCATGGAACAACCTTTGAGCAGAGTTACCGGTGTTATCCGGCATCTTTTATCGACAAGGTTTGATTTCATCTCTCTACTTTTAGTTTAATTCCCTGATAAGTGAATCTGAGAGTGCTCTTTTGTAATGTTAGAATCTTAGTCGTTGTCATGTTCTACTAAGTAAGTTCTATAAGAAAGCTGAGATCTAGTATCTAATTTCTATTTCCTTTTCTCTTCCCTGCAGCCACAACTTGAAAGTGGTGACAAGAGTAAGTCTTCTATCTAGACACCAATGTTTGTTTCCATCTGTATTGTTCAAGCCTGAGGTTTTAATTTGTGTTAATTCTATTTCAGTTATAATGCCACCATCAGCCCTTGATCGTCTAGGTATGCTCCTACTGGTTTTCTCTTTTGGATTTGGTCTAATATTTGTTTAACTTAGAAACATATCAAATCGCTAATATTGGGGACTTTACAGCCTCTTTGCATATTGACTATCCGATGCTGTTTGAGCTTCGTAATGCTGGAATTGAACGTGTTACACACTGTGGAGTCCTTGAGTTCATTGCAGAAGAAGGCATGATTTACATGCCATATTGGGTAAGAATCAGTTTCCTCTTTGTTTGTGAATCGAAGTACTCTGGATCATGTGGACTTACCAGACTGATTGTTTGCTTCTTTGATATAATCCAGATGATGCAGAATCTGCTGCTGCAAGAAGGAGACATTGTGAGAGTTAGAAATGTCACTCTTCCAAAGGGAACTTACGTTAAACTACAGCCCCACACAACAGACTTCCTGGATATATCCAACCCGAAAGCCATGTGAGTCCGACTTATTTCTACCCTCTTGTATTTGAGCCCTCATATACTTTCCCACATCATGTTGTTTATTGCTTAGAGAATGTATTATTATATCTAAGTTCTTCCCGTTTTCTGGCTCGTAGTTGTTTGATGTCACTCTTTTTATCTTGTTCCCAATATTCTTTACTGATAATTGAGTGAACGTTGCAGCTTGGAGACTGCTTTGAGAAATTATTCATGCCTAACTAGTGGGGATAGCATTATGGTTCCATACAACAATAAGAAGTACTTCATAGATATAGTTGAAACAAAGCCTGCTAACGCAATCAGCATCATAGAAACAGACTGTGAGGTTGATTTCGCACCTCCCCTCGATTACAAGGAGCCTGAACGTCCCACAGCACCTTCTGCAGCTAAGGGTCCGGCAAAAGGTATCTATCCATGGACATGAAATCATCAGATGGACTTACTATCAGCTTCAAGTTGTTAGATTCTCATGTGTTCTTTTCTTTCCAAATTTCACAGCTGAGGAGGTTGTGGATGAACCTGAACCAAAGTTCAACCCTTTCACCGGATCTGGAAGACGGTTAGATGGGAGACCTCTTGCCTATGAGCCAGCGCCAGCCTCTAGCTCAAAAGGCAAACAACCTGTTGTCGCTAATGGTAATGGACAGTCATCTGTAGCAAGTAGCTCAGAGAAAGCTACACGAGCTCAGGGAAAGCTTGTATTTGGGGCTAACGGAAACCGTGCTCCAAAAGAAGCTGCTCCGAAAGTACGCATTCAGAGTTTATTGATAATTGACAAAACAAAAACTGTAATGGAATTGAGAGACAAATGCATATGATTGTTCATCTCTTAATTTTTTTTTTCAGGTTGGAGCTGCAAAAGAGACAAAGAAAGAGGAACAAGAGAAGAAAGACGAGCCCAAGTTTCAAGCTTTCTCTGGGAAGAAGTATTCATTGAGGGGTTGATCAACTCACACAATGGGTCTACTCAGTCTATTTATGACCTCTCATGTTGTGTACTAAAAATACAAGGAAAACAAATAAGTGAATAAATCTCTGGCTCCTCTTGACGCGGCTTGTTTTCTTTATCAGATTCAATGCAACTTTCTACAATTCTCTGCTCTTTTATATTCTTACTGTAGGATATAAGATTCTGAGCACCTCACTAACATAATGTGTTCATGAATAGCAAGCCATGCTCTGTAGCTCTTTACCAATGAACCAATGACCAAAGAACATAGATGAGAAAGATGCTATGTCTGAGTTATAATATCCTCAACACATCTGTGATCTCTGGTTTCTGAGATAACACCGAAAACACTTTTTACCATAAATACATTTCTCGAGTTTTACTCAAAAAGAAAGATATAGAGACGAAAAGAAAAGAATATCTTGTTTTTCTGGGGATTTTCTGTGATCAAAACCAATTTTACAAAGATGCTTATGTGTGTCACCTTATTGCATAATGGCTCTGAGTGCATCCTTCACGTATTTATACTTGAATTCAAAACCAAGCTCTTTGGCTCTTACAGGTAATACCTTCTGTCCCTCCAGAACTACAGTGGCACCTTCTCCGAGCAAAGCTTTGAGTGCAAAGTCAGGAACTGGTAGCCACGATGGTCGGCTAAGAACACTGCCTAGCTGCTGGCACATTTCCCCAAGCCTAACCGGATTCGGCGCAGTCCCATTAATAACTCCTGCCAACAACCAGCACCAATAGCATTATGCTTCCCTTGACCTATTCTTAAAAGGTAACATAGAGGACAAGTATGTATGTTGTTACCTTTATAAGATGGATTAGTGAGGGCCTCGTAAATTAAGTTCACCAAGTCATCCACGTGAATCCAAGAGAACCTACACAATGAATTATGGAAATATGATATGATCTTCAAATTCGTAGAGAGACATTCAATAGATAACCAGAAAAAGCATCCAACGTTTACCATTGTTGTCCGGAACCCAGAGGTCCTCCAGCAAACATTTGGAAAAAGGGTATCATCATGGCTACAATGCACAAAAAGACTTTGGACGATCAGCAGAGTATCTAAGTCCTTCACAAACATATTACATTAGCGTGTGGGAGCAAATAGTAATACGCACCCAAAGCTCCACCGTCTTTGCCAAGAACAACACCAATGCGGATAAGTGCCACTCTAACATCCTTATTTGCTTTCAATGCAGTTCCTTCCCATTCTCTGCAAACCTAAGTACACAAGTACATGTTTCATTTAAGCAGCAAATTCTTTGAACCTAGAGTTAGATCGACATCTATCACCGCTAAGTTATGACAGTATTTTCAGGGTCCTAGACTACCAAAAAATTCAGAATTTGCAAGGGAATTAATTATAAGACATTTACCTCTGCAAGATAGTCCTTCCCTGATGGACTATTTTCGTCGAATACTCCTGTCTCACTAGTACCTGACAGTTTAAAGAGCCGCGTTAGAATTCGTGTTGGCATGATCAGATTAACGAATGCAAACTTCGATGGCTCCGCAGATAGGATTGTAACAAACCATAGTAACCAACAGCCGTGGCGCTAACTAGAACGGTAGGCCTAGCTTCTGCTGGTGAATTATTGATTAAGTCAACAACCTTCATGTGGTTAACAAAAATGAAACTTTTTAATTAGGAAATCTCCTCAATATGTGAAGCGTGGAGCCACAATCCAATGACAAAAGACAGTAATCACTAACTTTGGAGGTGACACGGATCCGGCTGCCCTTAATCTCTTTCTTGATCTGCAAAGCAAGCAAAGATAAACTTACAGAAAAGAACAAACACAAACTTTAGAGAAAGGTGCAAGAAGAAACTAACCTCGGGAGACCACCTTGTACTAATAGGCAGTCCTGCCAAGTTCACAACAGCAGTAGAGCCTTGTACACAGTTCTTCCACTCCGATTCTTCTGCAATCACAATACCTGGGAAGTCCTTGGCTGAAGAAGACCATTATGAAGAAGAAGATGAGTCAGATAAAAGACTTTAGAACATAACTAATCACATATGATCCTTATAAAATAGAAGTAGAGTAGTCATTACCTTCTTACCAGGAAATATTTGCTCAGCTTTGGATTTAGAGCGTGTTAAGACCCGGATAGCGTGGTTATCTGCAGAATGAACATTGGTGTCATGACTTGAATACCAGTAGAACTCATAAGTGTTAAGAAAAAAAAGTGAGTCTTTATACCAGCACGAAGTCTCTGAACCAATCGTCTCCCTATGAATCCAGTTGCTCCAGTTACTGACACTGTCATCTGACTTTCCTGAATTGAAAAAAGAAAACCAAACTTTGAACATTCTCTATCAACTAAACATTTTAATTCTCAAACTCTTAACTATTTTCATACTTGTAGCTTAAAAAGATACTACAATACAAGTCTTCCGGGTGAAGAGATTGAAATGAAATACCTTCTGGGAACTACACAGAACCATGAATCTCCTTGTCCCTGGCATCTAAAAACCAAGTAAAAATCCAAAATTTGATCATTCATGAGTAATCAATCACGCAACAAATTAAATGAATGTTAACATAAAAAAAACAAAATTTGCATACGGAGAACGAACGAGGGACTAAAAGAGCAGAAGAGAGAGCGAAGGAGGAGGAAAGAGACGTTGGTGAGCAGAGAAGCTCCATCGTTTCGCTGAAACTGATCGTTAACAGTGAGTGGTGGAGACACATATACGTCGTATTTTGCACGGAGACAACTTAAAGGCCCTTATTGGGCTTTGTTGATATTCATTATTAAGGCCCATTTAGTCTTATTTCTGGTCCATGTGTTTAATCTTTGATTGAAGTCTGAGAGACGGAGAGGAGGAGGACGAGAGTGTGTGAGAAAGAGGAGATGGCGGCGATGCAGTGGTGCGGCGCGATGACACGACGGATTATGATGACGCAGCGAACATCTGCAGCTCTGAATTGTTCGGCGAGGTATTCATCGTTATCTCCGGCGTGTGCAGCTCCGGCGGTATCGGAAATGGATTTGTGTGGGAGAGGAGATAAGAAGACGAAGAAAGGGAAAAGATTCAAAGGATCGTACGGGAATTCGAGAGGGAAGAAACAGAAGATGATTGAGAGAATCAAAGACAAGCTTGAGCTTCCCAGGTCTACTCCTTGGCCTCTTCCTTTCAAGCTCATCTGAATCTCTTGTTAGGGGTTTTCTCCTCTTTTGCCAACAACAAAAATGTCGCCTTTAGTGGCGGTTCTCTCTGTATACTTTTTGTTATGAATCATTGAACTTGTTTGAAATTGAAATTGGTCATCAATATTTCCTCTTTTACTGGTGAAGTAGCTTCACTTGGGATCAGAAATGTAGAGAGTGTGAGGTCATAAGCTATATAGATAGCAACACTGTGAATTGTTTGATTGGCTTTTCCTTCTTTCTGCGATTAGAGATTCAGTGACCTTAGACCTTTCAGGTGGTTGTCTAATTAGTTGGTTGTAGGAAGATTATAGAACTGAACTAATCTGATGCTTTGGTATGAATGTTTTTGCTGAATCGCTTGGATGAATCGATGGTTGAATGTAGGATAAGCAAGATATGGCTTGAGAGACTAGTTTTGACTCTCAGATTTTGTGTATTTATATGACATGTTTGAAAACGCACCTGGCATATCACATTGGATAATGGTTACAACTAGTTTGATTTCATTGGATGTTTTACATGCAACTTAGATTAATAGAAAGTTTTATTATCTAGTTTGCTATTATCTTGGTTGAATATCTAGTTCCAAGATGTTTGAATTAAGTAAAATCAGTGACGATGATCATAGATTGCTCTCTGAAATTGGATTCTAACAAATTCGACAGATATTTTACTTTTTCCTTTTTAGCCGCTGATAATGATGATCATCATTCATAGGTTTGTTCTGTTTTCTTGAGTCGGGCTTTGGATTCCATCTTCTGTTGTTTTTACCCAATTCCGAAACTGAGGCCATGCTTTGGAAGTATGTAATTGATACCATAGTTATAAATTGTGTATAGATAAACGAGTGTTTAGAAACGATCATTCTTTTGGGCTCCTTGTGCTTGAGAACAGTAGTTCCAACCCGTAAGCAACATTGTTGGACCAGTGTCACTCATTTCAAGAGATGTTTCGTTGCGCTTAAATAGGACAAGGATCAATATCATATTACCCAGACGACTTGCCAGTTAAGAAAAACGAACATCAGAATCAGATAATGTCTGTTTCCAATATTAAAAACCCATCAACGCAAAAGAAACAGAAAAGGTTCTCTTCGGCTGCGGTAACATCTAAGAATCTTTTTCATCAAACACCCATTAGCTAGAAGCCTAGAAGATTTACACGTACAAACCTTGAAACCATTATATGAACGTGGTTGACTATTAAAATTAGAACAGTGTGGCCATGCTTTTCCTCCAGTTTAGTGATCTCCGCGTTGTCGGTAGCGGAGGCGTGAAGCTCAGACCAAACATCTCCTTCATAGCTCTACCTTGCTCCACAAACCTAACCAGTTTCGCTACAACGGCTGCGCTTTCAACCGCATGAGTTATGTCATTGGGTTTACTCCAGAGCTGGTTCGCTAGCTGCAACCGCCGACGTTTCGAGTTCACAGCAATCCCAAACTTCTGGTAAAGTCTCTTCCTTTCCTCTCCAGTAAACCTCTTCCCGACAAGCTTGCTTAGCATCCGTCTCTCCCTATGAAGCGCCTTCAGGCTACAGCAAAACCGGAAAAGCAGTTAACAAAACATTAGTTGTTTGCTGCGGATACAAATGCAAACGCTAAAAGTACTTACCTTGAAGCTATTGTGAGTGTCTGTCCTCTTTCAAAGGCATGGTTTCCTTGAGAGAAACTTTCTTTCATAAAGGAGAGTCTTCTTAGCTCTACTCCGATGTATATCGAATCCGCTTGATCTCCCGTGAAGAGCAAGAAGAAGTACGTTCTATGCACCAACGAGACATGACATGTCTGCCACAGCCCCAGAATTTGTTCTCTCTGTCTCTCGAATTCCTCCGACCAGTTTGTCATTGTCCCAGACACCTCTTCCTCCATAGCATCCACACCAATGTCCTTCCTCATTTTCCCTGAATTCTCCGGATCCGAAACCTGAATACAAAGCTCCACATAAGAAGTTGCACCTTTTGTAGCAAAAGATATATATATCGAGAGTGTTTTTAACGGTTTTTACCATCTCCTTCAGCCCTTCAACAAATGACCGTATGCTGGTGATACCTCCCTCTTCTCCCACCAACGGTGTTCCAATGCTGTGAGCCTCAGTTGAATCACTTCCACGAGAAGTCATTGAATCGTTCCTCAACAATTTCCCACCAGAACCAAACTCCAAATCAGGAAACGCAAATCCATGACCCTCCGGTCTTCCACGGTAGTCTGTCTCCAGGGCATCAGGAGGAGTGCTTGTGCCTGTCATGGTATCTCCACGGCTCCAACTCTTCCTCCTCCTGACACTTCTAACACTTGACGGGATCCTGTGTTGAGCACTACCTGTTTCACCGTTTGCCTCTGCATTGTGTCCCAAAAGTGTTTCTGCGTCTGTCCTTTCTTCACTGTCGTTATTAATGTCTCTGGTCGATTCTTCCATCTCAATGCATTGTACCTCTTTGCAGTATTCTTCTGATTGATCTCCTGAATGCCTGGGCGACATTTCCTCCTCCAGATCATCATCAGAGTGAGACCTAACATGAGCTCTTGCAGTCGACAGAGGCGTTGACGTCCCATCTGATATGAAACTGGTCCTGTCTGGATCAACCACGCCTGATATCTCTGACACTGAACCATCCTCCCACTTGTTGGTACGGTTACGGAAATGCGGAGTTCCAGCCTTTTAAGGAAAAAAACAAACAAACAAATGGTTAGCTAAAACTGCTATCGAAATATAAAAGATTATTGGATAAACTGTCATTGAACTGAGATACCTTCGAAGACGCATCGTGTTCCACCATCTTCATAAAATCTTCAAGCCGAGATTGAGCAATATCCCGCTGTTTTGTCATTTCTGCAAGCTGCTTCTCCATCTGCACGACATCAAAGCTTGATCAGAATAAATCCAACTAAACAAAAATCAACCAACTCATGCCAAAAGATCTGTGGAAACAACTTCTGGGTTTTCCCAAAAGCACAAACCTTTTGTATCTGAAGATCTTTCTTTCTCAGTGTCACCCCACAATCGCAGCTTGAGGTTGCAGGTGCTGGGTTTCTCAGCTCGCTCTCGAGCCTGGCTAGCTCACGCTGTAGTTGCTTCACCAAAGCCTTGTCTGACATAACAACATTGATCTGTGCTTTCGTGGTGACTTCCTTGGCACAGCAAGCAAACAAGAGAGTGTTTCTAGTCTGCTCCACATGACTCCTCGCTGGACTCAGCGTGCAGACTATGGCGGTTCTGGCATTGCCCCCCAAGCACGGCTGAAGAATGCGTGTGAGTTTGGAGTCTCTATAGTTGATGTGTCCTTGTCTTCCGTTGCTACATCATGTTGACAGTCTTTATATTAATGCACATTAAGTTTCAGAAAGACAAATATAGATGCTTGTAAAGTCCCAATTTTGTTTTGTCAAAATGCTAAAAATAGTATGGTTTTAGTGTCAGCCAAAGTATCACTTCCACACCTGAGTTTGCGTATCACTGTTCCTAGAGTCAGCAAGCTTCGATTGATATGACAACCCTCCTTAAGTCTTGCACCAGCTGATAAGGCCTGCGATGCACGCTCGCTCCCCGCCAAATCAATAAAATTCTGTACATAAGAAACAATGAGTACAAACAAGATGATTGGCAAAGCTTATAACCTTAACACCCAAAAGAAGATAAAGCAGATGAGTACATACCACACTCGCCATGAGAGTGGTTGAGTTTTCCTTGCCTAAGAACTCACGAGCAGAGCTTTCAACTGTCTACACAATGTTAACAATTTAGATAAGGCACTGAGCAAAAAAAGAAAGGAAAATCTTTGTGCCTTAGATCCAGTGATAGAAAAGAGCTTTACTAGTTTGATAATTTGATGAGATCTTGAACTTCTCTCATTTAGTGAAGTTTCACCAATCTTCCGCTGTGCTGCAATAAGAAAATCAAGAAGTAAAGAAACATGATGAGAGATATTTCTAAGACAACATTTTATACAGAATAACCTGAGTTGCAAATCCTGAGCAAGCTCCATAACTATCAGCTCGTTGTAGTAACAGAAAATAGGTTGACTATTTGAGATTATTACCTTCACAAACTGAGATAAGTTCCTTCAAATGGTTCCAATCTCTCAGCGTTTCCTCTGTGGCTTTTTCAACGGCGGCCCCTTTCTAAATGGAAGAAGAAGAAAAACACGAGAAGAGAGTCACACAACATTATTAACAAAAAGAACTCGCAGTAAGGAGAGAAAAAAAAATCTTTCACCTCAGGGTCATCTCGTAGCCTCAGTGGTGTACTATCTGGGCTGAGAAGATCGCGGATGGCCTCATTGTAGATCTCTATAGCCGAAAATTTCACAACAAATGCCCTATCTTCATGCTGCAGTGTCCAGTCCAATTAGTGAAAAGAGGAATACATATCAAAGTAGTATGCGAGAAAATCAGCCTTAATTTTTGGCAGTACCTTAAATATATAATCAAATATGTCAGCCACAGCAAACTCAGTTATACCAGACATGGTGTATGTCTTTCCACTGCTCGTCTGACCATACGCGAAAATACTAGCTGGGAAACAATAAGTATTGAATCACTTGGCTATCCACGCCATTGATGTCTACGTCATTACAACATTAAAGGAAACTTACAGTTAATTCCTTTGACCACCGAGAGAGCAACTTCCTTGGGGCCATCTTCGTAAACTTGTCTGGTTGGGCATTCACCTCGGTACACTCTATCTGTCACCAAAATGTCAAAAGAGAAATGGGTATCTAAATCAACTCATGGATGCGGTGTACAAGTGTGAAATATACAGGGACAAGGCCAGGTAGATTTAAATTTATAGAAGAGGATAGAACAGTTCAAAGAAACCAATAATTGAAGTTGATTTAAGCACATAGAAGAAATTTGAACTCAAAACACCATTATTGCGATTCTTACCAAATGAGTATGCAGAAGGAAAAGTTGAGCCCTCACGCAACGTGTTTCTGTACAATACGGTGGTGTCGTTGATGCATTCCCAGTCCGCAGCTTCATTAGCCAAGATCTCTTTCTCGTTCAGAGGTCTCAGTCTCACCAGAACCAATATCTTCTCTTCCCGGGCAACATGCACCTGTGTCTTCTCCATTTTCTTCAGCTCTTCTCCAGCAATCGCTCCCATTGCTCACTGGTCAAATCACAATGATGCACAATGAGCTCATTTCATTCATATTTTAAGGAATGTTGAAAGCTATCAAGAACAGAATAGATCTGAGGAGAGACCAAAAGAGTACTTACTTTCCAACTAACACAACCATAAAGAAATGATAAAGCTCAGAAATCTCAACTTACCAAACCAAAAACAAGAAACATGCCTAAAAAATCTCTTAGTAGTGTTCCTTAAAAACAGAGGAAACTTGAACAGTTCAACAAAGCAAGCTCATAGTACGTATGTCGATTACACTGTATTTAAACACTAGAATTAAGAATTTCTTCAACACACTGCTTAAACAGAAAGAAAAAGAAACCGAAAGAGAGATGACTTATTACTTATTAATAGGGAGGGATGTTGTAATTAGAATAACAAAAGAGAGCTTACTTAGAAGGTGATCAACCTTTAAACTGAAGAACAAACAACAAAAAGACTACCGACTTTTTTTTATCTTTAGTGGTCACCCACTAACTATGCTTGAAAACGAAGTCATGTATCATCAATCTAAAGTTTCTTTAAAGAAAATATAAGTAACAAAAGGACCCACAAAACCATACCTTCTCTGTTTAAACGTATCTCTATATTATAATGGCAAAGAAAGAACTGAAAAAGAAAAAGTTATCATCATATTCAAAGTACTTTGATTGTAATCTTACACACGCAAAAGCAGACAGAACAAAAAAAAAAGAGAAAGGAATTTAATATATAGAAGTTGTTGTATACTCATAAGTCTTTCTCAACAGCGCACTTGAGTTAATCATAATAATGAAACAAAGGAAAAACAAAAGTCTAAGTTAACATAAAAAGAAATCATGACTAATTCAATATAATAATAGATTTTGACTTGAATGCAAAATACCCCACATCTTGATAACTAAGAAACTCTAAATCTTCTCTTGTTCATGTACAATGTGTACAATATTTTGTGTGTTAGATGTTGAATATGAGTGAGAGAGGCTTTATACCTTGTGAGATATGTTGTCTTCTTCCTCAAAGTGATTCTTCAGAAGCTCCTCTAATCTGAAACATCCACCACAGATATCAGCATTAAAACACACACAAGACTGATTTTGAAAGTGGAATAGGAAATATAATAAACCCTAGATAGAAATTTCTGAATCTATAAAGCGCATCCAAATAAAAACGCCAAGTGTTCTCCACTAAAATTTCCAAAAATAGCAATCTCGATCTAAAAAATAGGGAACACTTGACCCAAAATAATTCCTAGAATCAAGCTGGTCAAAAAAATCAGATAAAGAAACAACACTTCACCCAAATTAAGAAAATCAGAAATCAGAGGAGAAATTTGAGAAATCAAGGTCTCTCTATCTAATCTATGAAACAGTGGAATCGGAAGCTCAAAGAAGAACCCAGGATCTCTATCACACATTACACATAGTGCGAAAAATCCGGAGAGAAAGAGAGAGAATCACAGTACATTACCTTCTTCGTCTTCGTCTAGTTACTCCATCATCATGCTGCTGCTTCGTCGTCGTCGTCGTCTATATCTGGAAATTGGCCAATGGCTCTCTCAGTGTGAAGGAGGAGGGACCAATGGGCATTGATTTGGTCCCGCAAATCTCGTAGCGAAGCGCCTCTTCTCTCTCTCTCTCCTTTGTATTTGTTGAACCGAGAGAATGCGGTGGAAGGAAGATACCTTTTGAAATACCTAAATTACCCCTGGGAACGTTGTCGGGTATCTGAGAAAGCCCTGCCACGTTGGCTTTTCGGTTTTTTAAATTTATTGCGATAATTCTTCTCAGTTACGCCTTTGACACGTGGCAAGAGGACCGCTCCTTTATAGCCGTTGAAAGGTACGGAGCCCAAGTGTTTCTAAACTCTCTCATCCATCCAGAGGCTCTCGAATAAATTAAAATAAAAATAACATTTTATTTTACAACTTCAGCTTTATTTTACAACCTTTTTTGCTCATGCACTGACATAGCATTTTACCAAACAAACGTGAAATTAGTTAAATAGCGAAATTCACGGATCACTTTTTTAGTTTTGTCGGTCCACTTATTATAGAAACTAGAAAGTATATAATAAAATAAACAAGGAAGAAAAAATGAAGTCAAAAGTCATTAACCATGATTCTATAACCTCTCATTTTTTTCCCACAAGTCATAAACCCTAATCAACTGTAATTAATGCTCCATGTGCTAAATAGTAACATAACTAACATTCCTATTTTATCAGCAAGCCCAATTTACATATTAATAACACATTTTTACAATTAGCCTCTTGAAAACAATGTACAAAAAGTAAATTGGTAACATGTCTACATAAAAATTTAGTCCTTAGATTCAATGTTTTTTTTACCTAAACCGTTAAATTTAGATCCAATGTATAATTGGTAACATTTACGTAAACTTTGACCTGAAATCTCATGGTCTAAGTTGGTAAGTGAGAACAAAAAAGTGACTAATTTGCTGGTAAAAAAAAAAAAAAA
>Ga0041059_1002248_pt1 | contig 14644 bp, 12 predicted proteins | sample AraColnosormetaG_FD_56232 | JGI IMG/M metagenome (GOLD analysis project Ga0041059, IMG submission 56232) | Arabidopsis roots microbial communities from North Carolina, USA - Col MF nosort | ecosystem: Host-associated > Plants > Roots > Unclassified | place: USA: North Carolina | collected...
TTTTTTTTTTTTTTNAAAAAAAAAAAAAAAAAAAAGATCAAAGCAATCATGCGATAAAAAGTTTTCAAAACCCTTGCAAACTCAGTTGCTTAATATTCACGAAAGTAGTTCTAGTTATCCAACACATCTCCTTAGCTAATTGATAAAAAAATACTGGCAGTACCAAACGTTTTGAAGATTTTTCTTTGCATTGCTCACTTTTGTATTACACTTCAAATTATTGATGATATGTGGAGCCAATTCTTTCAGATCTCTTCATTGACTAGACGACCGGACTGCACGGCGATAGACAAATGTTATAAGTAAAAGTTTATTGTTTGTTTCTTTGGTTGGTTTCTTGGTTACAGAAACCAGCTAGATCCTTTGTATATATCTATTGGGACAAATAACTAAATGAAATTATCAATTGTCACATGCATTGATTTCCAAATTATTATTGTTTTTTTTTTTGCATTGGTTTCCGAATTAGGTTCAACAAAGCTAGATACGGAACAAAACAAATGGATCAATAATAACCAGAAAAAGTAAGATGTATCATTTAATTTCATTACCCACACGACAGAGACACATCACCAGTTTCTATGGCACGCAGGCCCTTGTATTAATTTATACATATGTAATAGGAACAAAATCAAGAATCAAGTATTCCAAAAGAAGAAGAAGAAATACTTTCTCAATTTTCTCTAATGGCTCTGATAACCTTACTTGAAGTCTCAATTTCTTTACTCTTTTTCTCCTTCCTTTACGGATATTTCTTGATTAGCAAGAAACCTCACCGTTCGTTTCTCACCAACTGGCCATTTCTCGGTATGCTTCCGGGTTTACTCGTGGAGATCCCTCGTGTTTACGACTTTGTAACCGAGCTTCTCGAGGCCTCAAACTTAACTTATCCTTTCAAAGGTCCGTGTTTTGGGGGCCTTGACATGTTGATCACCGTTGATCCGGCTAATATCCATCACATCATGAGCTCAAACTTCGCGAATTACCCGAAAGGAACCGAGTTCAAGAAGATATTCGATGTTTTGGGAGATGGGATTTTCAACGCGGATTCGGAGTTATGGAAAGATCTGAGGAAATCAGCTCAAAGCATGATGACTCATCAAGATTTTCAAAGGTTTACACTAAGAACAATCATGAGTAAGCTAGAGAAAGGGCTTGTCCCACTTCTTGATTACGTTGCTGAAAAGAAACAAGTCGTTGACTTACAAGATGTGTTCCAAAGATTTACGTTCGACACTTCGTTTGTTTTAGCGACCGGGGTTGACCCGGGTTGTCTCTCGACTGAAATGCCGCAAATCGAGTTTGCTAGAGCTTTAGACGAAGCAGAGGAAGCAATTTTCTTCAGGCATGTGAAGCCAGAGATTGTTTGGAAGATGCAGAGGTTTATTGGGTTTGGAGATGAGTTGAAAATGAAGAAAGCTCACTCGACATTCGACCGAGTTTGCTCTAAATGCATAGCTTCTAAGAGAGATGAAATAACCAATGGGGTTATAAACATTGACTCTTCTTCTAAAGATTTGTTGATGTGCTACATGAATGTGGATACAATTTGTCATACAACCAAGTACAAGTTGTTGAATCCAAGTGATGACAAATTCCTTAGAGACATGATCTTAAGCTTCATGTTAGCTGGTAGAGACACCACAAGCTCTGCTCTCACTTGGTTCTTTTGGCTTCTCTCTAAGAACCCAAAAGCCATAACCAAGATTCGTCAAGAAATCAACACACAACTATCTCCAAGAACCAATGATTTTGATTCATTCAATGCTCAAGAGTTAAACAAGTTGGTGTATGTACATGGAGCATTGTGTGAAGCCCTTAGGCTATATCCACCGGTTCCATTTCAGCACAAGTCTCCTACAAAATCCGACGTTCTTCCAAGTGGACACAGAGTCGATGCGAGTTCGAAGATTGTGTTCTGTCTTTACTCATTAGGGAGAATGAAATCAGTTTGGGGAGAAGATGCATCGGAATTTAAACCGGAGAGATGGATTTCAGAGAGTGGAAGGTTGATTCACGTGCCTTCTTTTAAGTTCTTATCGTTTAATGCCGGTCCAAGGACTTGTTTGGGGAAAGAAGTGGCTATGACACAGATGAAGACAGTGGCTGTGAAAATTATACAAAACTATGAGATAAAGGTCGTTGAAGGACACAAGATCGAGCCAGTTCCTTCTATTATTCTTCACATGAAGCATGGTCTTAAAGTTACAGTCACTAAGAGATCTAATTTGCTCTGAATATTATGCATTACTATTGTACTACATTTAGTATGAAAATAATTATTAGAATTTTACAAAATACTTGAATAAGAGGGGTAATGTTTACAATAAAATTAATATTTACTCTTCTTAGAATACTAGGAGGCTTCCATAGTTTAAGAATAGTCGAATGTTACATTTCTCTTTAGATTCATCCAAATTTTCTCGAATTCACAACAATCTATATTTTTTTTTTCTTTTCAATTTTTAATCTTTTGCTCTTATCGCTTCTGCTCCTTGTATATACGAAACAACATTAGTAACGTTCGATTATACCTACTCTAGCTAACTAAGTAAGGATCATAAGTTTTTGTAAAACATTAGTATATAACGTTACTAACTACTCTGTTATATACACCGTGAATCTCCATATAGTGTAATACTAATGTTGACTTATTAGTGTTGACTTTACAACATGTCTTTTCGTTTTGGTGTAAATACTAATGTTGACTTATTACACATGTTTATTTGTAATTAGCTGCATGAGACGTTACGAAACATATCTTTAGTGACAGGTGGGATAATGATTTCCCATGATAACACCAAAACTTGAACTTCTTTTTTTCATCATCATGTTCCACGTAAACTCTCGCTTTCGTTATAAATTAAGCTATAACTTCGAACTCCCATGTTCAGTTCAACACATTTACAAGTTCTTCGATCTAATGGAAACCCATTTCCTAATTTTATCTCTCGCCTTCCTCTTTTTCATTTCTCTTAAACTTTTGTTTGGTAAACGGCATAGCAAGTTTAACCTACCACCAAGTCCGGCTAGGCCACTTCCGTTTATTGGACACCTTCACCTCCTAAAACAGCCGCTTCACCGCACATTCCTCTCATTCTCTCAATCACTAGGTGATGCCCCGATTTTCTCCCTCCGCCTCGGAAACCATCTCACGGTTGTTGTCTCTTCCTACTCCATCGCTGAAGAATGTTTTACAAAAAACGACATTGTTTTGGCCAATAGGCCAAAGTTCATTCTCGGGAAACACATTGAGTACAACTTCACCACTATGACCAGTGCGCCTTATGGTGACCATTGGCGAAACCTACGCCGTATCGGCACCCTGGAGATCTTTTCGTCACACAAGCTCAACGGCTTTTTATCTGTCCGTAAAGATGAGATCCGACACTTGTTATTGCGCCTCTCAAAAAACTCGCAACATGTATGTGAGCTTCTTCTACATATCAAAACATTTTACTTAGCCAGAAAATATTATAACCTATTGATTTGTGATAGTGCCGTCACTGTTTCATTATATAGGTTTATACTTGGCCATGTGCATGTGCAAAATGTAGATTGTAGACGCCAAAAATATTCTATACCAAATGAAGATTGTGAAGTATGATTTTGAAAGTTTGAGGATTAATCATTTGTTTATGTGATTATAATTAAAATCAGGGTTTTGCAAAGGTTGAGATGAGACAATTGTTTTATGATTTGACTATCAACAACATTCTTCGAATGGTGGCTGGGAAACGATTTTATGGAGAGGGGACAGAACAAGATGAAGTTGCGCGGCGAGTGACACAACTGATTGACGAGATTGTGTACAGGGCTGGCGTTGGGAATGCAGCCGATTATATACCGATTTTGCGTTGGATCACAGATTTTGAGAAAGGGGTCAAGGAGTTGGCGAGTCGGGTCGATGAGTTTTTGCAGAGTCTGGTGGATGAGAGACGTGTGCATAAACAAAAGGGTAACACTATGATGGATCACTTGCTTTCTCTCCAAGAAACTCAGCCTGATTACTATACAGATGTCACTCTTAAAGGAATCATAATTGTAAGTTTGAGGAATTCATATACTATATGTAACAACACTAATCAAACTTTATGATAGCTTATTATTGATTTTAAGTTTACAGGTTATGATACTTGCCGGGACTGAAACATTAGCAGGGACTTTAGAATGGGCGATGCTTAATTTGTTGAACCATCCAGAAGTATTAGAGAAAGCGAGGACCGAAATCGATACCGAAGTCGGTTTTGACCGGTTAATGGATGAAGCTGATACTAAAAATCTGCCTTATCTCCAATGGATTGTGTTGGAGACCTTACGTCTTTACCCGGTAGCTCCAACAAATATTCCACACATGACGTCAGATGATTGCATATTGGCAGGATACGACGTTCCACGTGGGTCGATGTTATTGGTGAACGTATGGTCCATGCATAGAGACCCGTCTATATGGGAAGCCCCAGAAATGTTCAAGCCAGAGAGGTTCAAAAATGAAAAGCTTAATCAGAAGTTGTTGTCGTTTGGGTTTGGACGACGAGCTTGTCCCGGGGTTGGCCTAGCTCATCGGTTAATGAGCTTGGCTCTTGGATCGATGGTTCAGTGTTTCGAATGGCAGAGAATTGGTGAAGAATATGTAGACACTAGAGAAGAACCTATGGCCATGATGCGTCCTGCGACACCGTTGCTAGCCATGTGTAAAGCTCGTCCCATTGTCCATAAGTTTCTCGATGCTTTTGCTTGAAGTGTAACTCTTCTTTCCTTGACTTGGGAATAAAATATGTAGTAAAAAAACTTATCATGTCAAAAAATCTAATAGTATAGACTGACCGTTTACTAGGTCAGTGTTGGGGAGCCAAAGGTAAAAAGATTAGAGAGTGATTGTTTCTCACGGGACAAAAGACGATGACTTCAAAAGTCAACTCCAGTCTTCTTTCTTTTTGTTCCACCAATAATTTCAATTCTCTATTTCTCCTTCAATCTCATCTTCTTCCTCAATCCAGTCTTCACATAGACCACACATGTTTTTTCATCCATTGACCTCAAAGACTTGACTTTCTCTCTTTCTCCTTCTCTGCATCAAAGCTATGGAGAATTTCTGTTTTCAAGACTCTGTTTCTCTATTTATCACGATCATGGTTCTTGTTCTTCTCCCCCGTCTCAGTCTTTCTGATACTTCGACGTACACCCGTCCTGAGAATTTTTACGTCAACTGTGGATCGGATTCTAATGTATTTTATGGTGGCCAGACCTTCGTCGGAGATACCAACTCGAGTACTAACTCAGTTTCCTTCACCAACAAAGGAACTGAAGTCATCAACGACCAATCGTCCGTTGCGCCTGAAATATACCGGACGGTTAGGATATTTAGACACCCTTCTTCTTACAAGTTCAAACTTGATTCTCTGGGTCTGCACTTTGTGCGTCTCCATTTCTCTGTTGTGTTTTCTCGGGCAGATCTTTTAACTGCTCGGTTCACTGTCTCTGCTACCTCTGGTTCTAATCATCACTTGAAAAGTTTCTCGCCTCAGAATCTCACTAATACCCCACGAGTTGAAGAGTTTCTCCTGATGATGAACTCGCTGGAGTTCGAAATTCGATTTGTGCCCGATCATTCCTCTTTAGCTCTCATCAATGCCATCGAAGTGTTCTCTGCTCCTGATGACCTCGAAATCCCATCAGCTTCCGATAAGAATCTGCATACGATTTACAGATTAAACGTAGGAGGCGAGAAAATCACTCCGGATAATGATACCTTGGGACGAACTTGGCTGCCTGACGATGATGACTTTCTCTACCGAAAAGATTCAGCGAGGAACATTAATTCAACACAAACGCCTAACTACGTGGGAGGGTTAAGTTCAGCCACGGACTCCACTGCTCCTGATTTCGTCTACAAGACAGCTAAAGCAATGAACCGTAGCTCGAATGAGCAGGTGGGGATGTTGATGAATGTTACATGGTCGTTCAAGGTCAAAAGTAACCATAGACACTTCATCAGGATTCATTTTTCTGATATTTTGAGCAACTTATCAAACTCCGACTCCGATTTCTATCTCTTTGTAAATGGGTATTGGCGAGTAGATGTAAAGCCTTCAGAGCAGCCTAGGTTGGCGAGTCCGTTTTTTAAGGATGTCGTGAATGTCTCTGATGGTTCTGGACTCTTGAATATCAGTATAGGTACCAAGGAGGCCAATAAGGATGCTGGTTTTCTGAATGGTCTGGAGATGATGGAGGTTTTGAGTAAATCTGGTTCTGATTATTCAAATAGAAGCAGTTCCCGGGTTCACATCATCACTGGTTGTGCTGTTGCTGCTGCTGCTGCATCAGCTTTGGTCTTCAGTTTGCTGTTTATGGTATTCTTGAAGCGGAGGAGATCGAAGAAGACTAAGCCAGAGGTTGAGGGCACTGTATGGTCTCCTTTGCCATTGCACAGAGGTGGGAGTTCAGACAATAGACCTATCTCTCAATACCACAACTCCCCATTACGCAACCTACACTTAGGCTTAACGATTCCCTTCACAGACATTCTAAGCGCTACAAACAACTTCGACGAGCAGTTGTTGATCGGGAAAGGCGGGTTTGGCTACGTTTACAAAGCTATTCTTCCCGATGGAACCAAAGCCGCTATCAAACGAGGCAAAACCGGCTCAGGACAAGGGATCTTAGAGTTTCAAACCGAGATTCAAGTCCTCTCAAGAATCCGACATAGACACCTCGTCTCGCTAACGGGATACTGCGAAGAAAACTCCGAAATGATCCTCGTCTACGAGTTTATGGAGAAAGGTACACTCAAAGAACATCTATACGGCTCGAATCTACCTTCATTAACATGGAAACAAAGACTAGAGATATGCATTGGAGCAGCTAGAGGTTTAGATTATCTCCACAGTAGTGGCTCAGAAGGAGCAATCATTCACAGAGACGTCAAATCAACAAACATATTACTAGACGAGCACAATATAGCAAAAGTCGCAGATTTCGGATTATCGAAAATTCATAATCAAGATGAAAGCAATATCAGCATAAACATCAAAGGAACATTCGGTTACTTGGATCCAGAATATCTCCAAACACATAAATTAACAGAGAAATCAGATGTTTACGCATTCGGAGTCGTCCTCCTCGAGGTACTGTTCGCGAGACCAGCTATAGATCCTTATCTTCCTCACGAAGAAGTGAATCTATCGGAATGGGTGATGTTCTGCAAATCAAAAGGTACAATCGATGAGATCTTAGATCCGAGTTTGATAGGTCAAATTGAGACGAATTCGTTGAAGAAATTCATGGAAATTGCTGAGAAATGTTTGAAAGAGTATGGAGATGAGAGACCGAGTATGAGGGATGTGATTTGGGATCTTGAGTATGTTCTTCAGCTACAGATGATGACGAATCGTCGAGAGGCTCATGAAGAAGATAGTACGGCGATTAATTCCGGTGGTTCGTTGGTTGCTCCGAGGTTGATGGTGAGTGATTCGTTTAGTACGAACTCGATATTTCAGAATGGTGATGAATCGAAGAACAGATTTGGATTTACAGATTCATCGGAGACTCGAGTTTTTTCGCAGTTGAAGATCTCTGATGCAAGATGATGAAATCTTTCGCAATTGTGTGTAAAATTATAATTTTTTCGAAATGTGAAGTTTCTAGCAGTATCTGGTTCAATTTCAAAATTTAATATCCGGTTATTTCCGGTTAATAGATAATCACAGTCCGTCTATAGGGTATTTCGAAGGCTAAACACTATTTTGGTGTTAAAATTACATCATTTTTAACGATTTTGATGTCGTTGATGAACAAGTCCAAATTACGAGCGAGGGATCCACCAGGCGCCATCGCCGATCTCGTCGCTTGCTTCAACTCCGCCGCTCTCCTCCTCATATCCGCAGCGTCGGTACCCTTTGTCACGGCGTCAATGCATCTCTCCACCTCAGCAACCTTAAGCTCTCCATCGACGACATCGTTCTTCATCCGTACTCCGATTCCAAACACATCAACAAGCAATCTCGCGTCAAGCGGCTGATCAAACCAAGTCGGATACGCCACCATCGGAACACCACTCACCACCGTCTCGATCGTCGAGTTCCATCCACAATGAGTGACAAAACAAGAGATCGCCATATGGCATAGTATCTTCTCTTGTTGACCCCATTCAATAACAACTCCTTGACCTTCTTCAACCATATCTTCCAAAACGTCAACGTTTTCGGCCTTCTCCTTTGGCCGTATCACCCATAGAAATGGAACTCCTCTGTTTTTTAATGCTGTCGCTATGGTCTCGACTTGATTCTCTGATGATTTGAGTATGCTTCCGAAAGATATGTAAAAACTGAAGACCTAACTTGTTTGTCAAGCCACTCCATACAATAATCATCAGCTTTCCACATATCTAGGCTTTTCCCATCTAAGATTTTGTCCTCATCAGCTCCCAAAAGAAATGGAGAAACAAGAGGACCAATTGGGATAATAGGTTTTAAATCAAACATCGATTCAATTATAACCGATTCGAGTTCATAAAATGAATTAGCCAAAACCCATTTAACATCTTTCAAGCATTCGACGAATTCCGCCATTAGTGTATTGAAGATAGCACCGTGAGAAGGTAACATCAATGTCGGGAGATCTCGGACTTCTAAAAACGGTAAGCCTGGTAACTCCACTTTTTGATTAGGATCTTCGAGATCGGGGAAAGAGTTTGTCTTCATGTAGTAACGGTAATAAACTGAGAAACCTGCACAAGCTTCAATCCAGAGGATTGCACAAGGAATGTTATGAGCAGCTGCAACAGCTGGAACCCATGGAGTAAAAGGCACAGAGATGATGCAATCAAATCTCTTTCCTTCGATTATTTTCGAAAAGTTATTGGCTCCGACTTTTCTCAATGACTCTGTGAGAGGTTCGTGGTCTCTTGGATCGTCTTTAGGCAGACCATCAGAGAAGAACACAAGATCCACCAGGCTATGGGGTTCATCGGTGGATGAGAGGAGGTCACGGGCTGATTCAATGGTGGCGAGAGTGAAGTGTAGGTTGGTTCGTGCGAGATGTTTGGCGAATTTGAGCATTGGATTTAGGTGACCTTGGAACGGTAATGCTACCATTAGAACGTGTGTTTCTTGACCCTCAATACTTCCCATTTTTTTTGTATAGACTTTTAGTAGTAATAATTCTTTTTAATAGTAATTTAGAGGTATTAGACTTGAATTTCGTATAAAAATTATGAGTTTTAATCTTAGTGGTATATATAACAATTGTTCTTCAACAATATTAAGTGAGATTTTTGTAATATATCATTATGATTTGCTAACCCAATATATAATGGTCAACAGATTTAAAATTATGATTTTCTATATTCTTGTAAAATTGTTGTGGCAAGAAATCATGTTCTTACCAATTTCTAGCATAATTATGTCAACAGCCAGCTGCAAAGTTATCTTATTAACTAAAATTTTATATAATACAGAAGTGTGAACTTGTTTCAAATTAGTTAAAAAGAGTGTATATTGAGTACAATTTTCTAATGATATTTAATAAAAAAACATTGTGTTAAAATTTTAAGAGATTTTGTCATGTGATTATTATTATTCCTTATATATATATTATCCTTTATATATTAATTGAGAAACATTCTTAATAAAAACTTACTCTTATATGTTATTAATGAAAATGTCATGCTGACATGTTGTGTTCGTAGAGATTTGTAATCTATTTCATTCATTGTCTAACATTTACTAGAATATTAACAGATTTTCTATTAGTATTATTTATACATATCTCACACAAATAATAAAAATAAAAAAGAGATCACATTTAAATTGATAACATATGCAATTAAGGAATGCACTTTGTTGTTTTTCAATCAATTTACGGGTAAAACTAACTCTGATACTAAAAATCTCTGCTTCAATAAAATAATAAAATATAGTACATGTTTTTTGTTACGAAACAAGTTTCGGATTCTGAATAGTGATGATACAATAAATTTGTAGTTAACTACAATGTATTTATTTAATCATTATTTTACCCCGCACATTTTGACCTCTCATTTTTTTTGTGTTGCCTATTTTCCTAACTTAGCTGAATTCTTGAACTCAAAGATCTTGAATAGCTCTATGCTACTTGTGCTGGCCAATCTGAATTTATTAATAATGTTTGATATATATTACACGTGTTTAATTGCATGGGACGTGAATATATCTTTAGTAACGGGTGGGATAAACTCCATGACAATACCAAAATTTGAACTCTCGCGCTTACGTTATAAACTAAGCTATAACTTCTAACCCCCCATGCATGTTTCAATTCAACACATTTACAAATTCTTAGATCTAAATATGGAAACCTATTTCCTACTTTTATCTCTCGCCTTCTTCCTTTTCATTTCTGTTAAACTTTTGTTTGGTAAACGGCTTAGCAAGTTTAACCTACCACCAAGTCCGGCTAGGCCCCTGCCGTTGATTGGACACCTTCACCTCCTGAAACTCCCGCTTCACCGCACATTCCTCTCTTTCTCTCAATCCTTAGGTGGCGCCCCAATTTTCTGCCTCCGCCTCGGAAACCGTCTCACGGTTGTAGTCTCTTCATACTCCATCGCTGAAGAATGTTTTACAAAAAACGACATTGTTTTCGCCAATAGGCCAGAGTTAATTCTCGGGAAACATATTGAGTACAACTCCACCACTATGACTAGTGCGCCTTATGGTGACCACTGGCGAAACTTGCGCCGCATTGCTACCCTGGAGATCTTCGCATCACATAAGCTCAACGGCTTCTTATCTGTCCGTAAGGATGAGATCCGTCAGTTGCTACTACGTCTCTCCAAAAACTCGAGACATGTTTGTGAGCTTCTACATATCTTTACATTATCTAAATATCTATAACCTAAACCCTAACCCCGGCAATGTGTATATGCACATGGTAAATTACTCCGAAAGGAGAAATTTTCTTTTTATATACAGTCTTAATAAATATAAGGGTTTCATGCAAAAAAAACTCAAAGTCGTTCATTTTTTCAATTTTAGCCTTTACATCCAAAAAATACAAAATAATCATATGAAATCCTTTTTTGCTATTGTTAAATTTTAAAATTTTGGTATTAATATATCAAATCGAAGCTTTCGAGATGAGGAGTTTAACTATATCTTCAGAATTTTTAAAAACAAATGTATGTGATCGGAAAAACGTTTACAATATATGTAAAATTACAATAATGAGCTATATTGCGTATTATTTTGGATTTCATCTGATTATTTCGTATTTTTAGACGTATAGAGTAAAATTGTAAAAATAGATGATTTTGAGGTTTTTTGTTTTGCACAAAACCCAAAAAAAAGATTGAGAAGTATGAAAATGTAAATTTGAGAATAATTCATTTTTTATGTTATTATAAAATCAGGGGTTTGCGAAGGTGGAGATGAGACATTTGCTTTTTGAGTTGACTATCAATAACGTTTTTAGAATGGTAGCCGGGAAACGATTTTATGGTGAGGGCACAGAGCAAGACGAAGTTGCGCAGCAAGTGAGACATCTGATGGACGAGATTGTGACCAGCGCTGGCGCCGGGAATGCAGCCGACTATTTACCAATCATGCGTTGGTTCACAAATTTTGAGAAACGCGTCAAGAATTTAGCGATTCGTATCGATAAGTTTTTGCAGAGTCTTGTGGATGAGAAACGTGCGGATAAAGAAAAGGGTACCACTATGATAGATCACTTGCTTTCTCTCCAAGAATCTCAGCCTGATTACTATACAGATGTCACTCTTAAAGGAATTATAATTGTAAGTATTAAGGAATCCATATAGATAGTCTATATGTAAGAACAATAATCAAACTTTATGTTGGCGAATTATTGATTTTGATTTTGAATTTACAGGTAATGATAATTGCTGGATCTGAAACAATAGCATGGACTTTAGAATGGGCGATGCTGAATGTGTTGAACCATCCAGAAGTATTAAAGAAAGCTAGGACCGAAATCGATACGAAAATCGGTTTTGACCGGTTAATGGATGAAGCTGATACTAAAAATCTGCCTTATCTCCAATGGATTGTGTTGGAGACCTTACGTCTTCACCCGGCAGCTCCAACAAATGTTCCACATAGTACGTCAGAGGATTGCATGTTGGCAGGATATGATGTTCCACGTGGTTCGATGTTATTGGTGAACATATGGTCCATGCATAGAGACCCGTCTATATGGGAAGACCCAGAAATGTTCAAGCCAGAGAGGTTCAAAAATGAAAAGCTAAATCAAAAGTTGTTGTCGTTTGGGATGGGACGACGAGCCTGTCCCGGGTATGGCCTAGCTCATCGGGTAGTGAGCTTGACTCTTGGATCGATGGTTCAGTGTTTCGAATGGCAGAGAATTGGACAAGAATATGTTGACAATAGTGAAGACAAAACTGTGGTCTTGATGCGTCCTACGACACCGTTGCTAGCCATGTGTAAAGCTCGTCCCATTGTCCATGAGATTCTTGATGCTTTTGCTTGAAGTTTAACTCTCCTTTCTTTGTCTTTTGGAAAATTAATTAAAAAAAATACATGTACCCTTTACATGAGTTCACATAATACTCATGGGTTCTTTTAGAATAATTGTCTTTCCTGAACCACAAGTACGACACATTTTTTTTTTGTTGGTATCAAAAGAAAATACAAAACTGTAAAAATAAACAAAATTCAGTTAACCTAATTTAAATCAAAACAAAATTCAAGCAAAACAAACCCTAATATGATTAACCATAACCGTTTGTAAACCAAAGAGAATACATAACTGTCCTTTTATAATCTTCAATCAATTTGAGGAAAAAAAAATCCTAGAGACGTCATTTAATTAAGTGATTCAAGTATAAGCGATTTTCCCTTTACATTATTAGAATATCGGTTTCAACCCAGAAGCAATTTGCAAATTATATTTAAGTTCATGTTCAATTTTTTATGTTGGATCCCTAATACGTCTTTTACAGGTAGTTTTTTTTAGTTGTTGATATCTATATGTTTAAGCATGGGTCGACATACCAACTATTGGATCGGACCGGTTTTGAATCTGGTGAACATATATAGATCGAGCTCTGATACTATATTACAATATATGAATTTTTAACTCAAAACTATTTGGTAATGAATGGATTGGTCTATATCTTGTATATGCCACTTAAAGCATCCTCATTGGTGAAAGTGGAACACTCTTTTGAGTGTCTTAAAACTAAGTCTTAAAAGGTATTAAGTGTCTTTGGAAAGACATTCATCTCTTCTTGGTTCTTTAAATTCTTTTTATTGTTATTTTATATTTAAAGATCTTCTATTTTTATAACCAATGGAGATGGTCTTAAGATTATGCTCAACTTCTGGTGGGATATTATTATCCCAAATAGAAAGTCATATGTGGCTTGATTTCAAATTCAATAAGCTCATAAATCACTCCCAGCTTAATTTTTGTTGGGTAAGGAAGATATATTCATTTGTATCTGGTTAGGACACAGTTTAGTGAATAAATTACCTTATGATGTATAATAAGTTATAGTACAAGTTAATCATGTAAATCCTAACAATAGATCACCTACAGATGAAGAAACCATGATGAGTCGAGTTTGAGCTACCTTTCTTAGTGGATTTTTGAACACATTCAAGTCAAGACTCAAAGTTTTGTTTGGAACATGAACTCGTAAATTTTGTAGTGGCCTTTACAATTTTTAAGCTCTTCCGTTCACAAAGTTGAGAGCTTAAACGATAAAAAACTTAAAAATTTTAAAAAAAGTTGGGAGGGAGAAACTTGAAAATTAAAAAAAGTTAAGAGTTCTCTCTTATGAATGAAAGCAACAAACGATAAAAAAAACACAAGAGTGTTTTGGTGATCTTCAAGGCTTCAAGGACGAATAAGAGGCTGATTTTGTCGTGGCTGCTTTAAAACTTCGGAGGCTCTTGGAGACACAGTGAAAGCACACCATTTTTAAGGTTTTAGAATGAGTATTTATAAGTCTTGGAGTCCAAAAAGTCAGTTTAGAGTTTTTTAACATTAAAAACTTAGAATTTTGGTAAGTTGTAGAGACGAAATCTTCTGAACCGGCCACGAGGGCTATGAACGGTCCCACGGGTAAGCTTCACACCAGTCACGTTAGCTGTTCCCGGTCCCAGGAGGTGGTTCGTGACAGGTCACATGACAGTTCTTCCTTCAATCGGGCATTAAAAATCACAAGTTTATCGTATGAATCTGATTCAACTTTGCTACAGATATTGACTCTTCCAAATTTTCACTGCCTCCAAAATCTCTTGATTTGACGCTCGGCAAGATTTTCAACGGATGTGAAACTTAGGAAACTCCAAAACTGTCTTTAAACAAATTTTTGTCATTTTTTGAACCATTTTTATACTAAAACAGTAAAACCTGTAAAAGCTTCTTGACACTGAAAATACTCAAAAATTATCCTTTTAATTTTGAAATCATTCCAAATACCTCTTAAAACACTAGAAAAGGATAGCTAAAATGGGTGAACATACGATGATATCAGTTTGTACAGTCACAAATCGTGTACGTACATCAATTTTGTAAACAACCAAATCATCGGTTACTTTAAAATTTTGGCAAAAATTGGTTGGGATTCATGTGAAGTTACATTACAAAAAAAAAAAAATAAAAAAAATAAAAAAAAAAA
>Ga0041059_1002249_pt1 | contig 14639 bp, 11 predicted proteins | sample AraColnosormetaG_FD_56232 | JGI IMG/M metagenome (GOLD analysis project Ga0041059, IMG submission 56232) | Arabidopsis roots microbial communities from North Carolina, USA - Col MF nosort | ecosystem: Host-associated > Plants > Roots > Unclassified | place: USA: North Carolina | collected...
GTCTCTCTGGATAGACCAAACATTGATGAAGATCTTAGTGTTTTTTGGGATGGTGTAGCCGCCGACCAGCGCGGTTTCAGACGGACGGTGAGGGACTAGCAGGGGAATGGTTGGATAAAGTCTAAGTGTTTCTTTCATTATGGCTGATATGAAAGGCAATCTAGTGATGTGTGATTCTTCAATAATGTTATCTTTGCCTACAACTTCGTCTAGCTCTTGTTGTGCTCTCTTCATCAACTCCGGCTTTCTTATTAGTTCGGCCATTGCAAACTCTATTGTGTTGGTCGATGTATCCGTACCACCAACCACCAAATCCTTCACATATATATAACAAACACATTGTCACGACTCACTTCTCATGAACAAATAAGTAAATAAATATATTCTTACCCCAAGATCTTAAGATTAATCTATATATCCTCCGAAGTTTTTATTCTAAATTATGAAAACTGAAATCATTTCATTACCACGAGTACGGCTTTGACATGGTTAACCGTAATGGGAACCTCCGAGTCAGCTTCTTGGTCCTTTAACTTCATCAAATGTTGCAAAAAGTCTTTACATTCACCATCATCACCATCCCTAGTTCTTAGTAGTTGCATCTGCTCGATGGCTCGATCAAGTATGGCATCGAGCTCCCGAGCACACACATGCATCTTCTTCACAAGTCCTTGAAGATCGAATCTCGCTAACCGTGGGAAAAAGTCAGAAACATTAGGCTCTCCCAAAAGCCTAGTAATTTCAGAAATCACTTCTTTAAACTCTGTTCCAACACTCTCCATTTCCTCTGCTTTCACAGAACCTCCCCATAACATATTCATAGTTAGATTCATCATCGTCAAAAAGACCTGTTCTCCAACATTCACCGGTGATTCTTCTTGACCTTTCTGGTACAAATATCTCGTTCTTTCCCGGATTTCTTTACGTCGAAGCTCGTAGAAAGAATTCAACGTTCTGTGGCTAAGAAGCTTAAGAACGCAAACTTTCCTAAGCATCCTCCATTCAGCACCGTATGGTAACCAGACAAGGTCGAGACCGCCATAGGTAACGGCTCGGGCTGTGAGAGGGACGTCATGGTTTGAGAAATTGATATCTTGATCTTTCAAGATCTCTCGAGCCAGCGATGGAGTGTTGACCACGACAGTTAGTTTTGAGCCAAGATTGAGTTTGAAGATTGGACCATAACTTTCAGCAAGTTTTGTGAAGTAGGTGTGAAGGTCCGGGTCAAGAAAGGGAAGGTTTCCGACAATAGGTAGCCCTCGCGGTCCAGGGGGTAGATGCGGTTGCGGCGAGCGTTTGAAGAGGTACCATAGTATCGAGAAGATAGCAATGAGAATGAGAATTGCGTAAGGAGTGAGATTGATTGTGTTGCCAGCGAAGAGATTTGATATGGGAGACATTATTCACAGCTGTTTTGTAGAAGTTATGAGATTGAAGTTGTTGTCCCTATAATAGTAATTTTTAAGGTTACAACGTACACCATCATTTAGTAGTATACCATCCACTCAACGTACAACGTACACCCATTACATATAGTAATACATTAATAGGGAAAACCACTCAAGGGTCTTAAGATAATAAGATGATAATATTTGAGTGGATGGTATACTTTTTAATTGTTTTTTCTTTTATCGAAATGTTACTTTTAAATAGGGTTTAGTCATCAATAATGATAAATTGATAATATCTCTCTGCATGTGGACGCAAATTTTGAAGCCATCAGGAAAAAGGAAAAAAAAATAAAAATAAAAATCTTTTTGGACCTCAAGAAAAGAGAGTTTGTGTAGTAAGATGATTCATGGACTATAAATATCGTAATTTATTTTTGTGTACATCGTAAAATACAATAGCTTAAGGAACTAAAAAACAATCATCATAACTTATTTTTGTGTACATAGTAGAATACAATAGCTTAAATTGTAGTATATATACATGAGGGCACAATTTCGAATCTAAAACAAATTTTGTTTGAAGGCATGCTATATATCAAACTTTGATATTACATAAAAATGATAAAAACAACTATTCTATGGTAAATCATTTACCATACATTCTAATTCTTTATTTTTGCTTCAAAGATATTAATTACATTTGATAAAAACCTCAAACAATAAAATAGTATAAATTATATTATTTACTGGTTTGGACGGTGGCAGCAGACCCCACACCTTTATACGTTGGTTTGCTGCTGTGGAGGGAAATTAGTCAAACTCCTTTATATATGCATTTGAAAGTTTGTATGACTTGTTTAGCCGTAAAATAAGAATCAGTGTAGTTTTCAACAAAAGAGCATATAACATTGAAGATTTTTTCATGAAATCACTTGGATTTGGATATGTGGACATATATAGTCCATGCGACCATGTCTAAAACACATATTACATCATGCATAGTACTAAAATATAGGTGGAATCATCATATATGTAACAATACATAATACGGCATTAGATAAGACACCGTCACATTGAACATTATATAAGTTCACATAAACAAAAAGAGCAATTACTTTTCTCCTTTCACTTAAACTGTTAAAGAAAAAGGTTTGGATCCGACAATCTTAGCACGGGTGTTGCAACAAGTGGATTCTTCAACTTCAATAAAATCCCAAACTTCTCCTCGAGCTCCACTTTCTCTCCTTCCCCAATTCTCCAATCAAAAGAATGCAAAAGCGTTGCAAGATTGTAAAGAACAACTTTCTCGGCCATGGCCATTCCCGCACAAATTCTCCGGCCAGATCCAAACGGGAAATAACTATAGTCATTACCACTAAAGTCGTAACCTTTATCAAGAAACCTATCAGGATTAAACTCCAACGGATTCTCCCATACGTTCGGATTTCTATGAATCGCCCACACATTGATGAAAACCTTAGAATCATTAGGAATTGTGTAGCCACCTATAACCGTGGTTTCAGATGGGCAGCGAGGTATTAGAAGAGGAAGAGCTGGGTGAAGCCTTAGGGTTTCTTTCATAATGGAGAGAATGTATGGAAGTTTAGTGATATGTTTTTCTTCGACGATGTTGTTTTTCCCCACAACCTTGTCAAGCTCTTGTTGAGCTCTCTTCATGATCTCCAGTTTGTTTATAAGCTCTGCCATTGCGAACTCTATTGTGTTCAAAGATGTGTCTGTACCACCAAGCACCATATCCTAATGATCAAGAGTCATATGTTACACAAAATAATTTGTTACGCAATGATAAATGTTTTGTATTTCCTATGCAAAATTTAAATAAGCAATGATTATGTTGGGTACAAACCAAAGGTCCCACATCAAAAAATTAGAAAAAAAATTTATAATATATAAACCAAATCCAATTCTATTTAGTATAAGTCTTTTGAGAAGCACCCCAATAACAAAATCATGCGGACTTAATTCAAAGTAGACAATATAATACGAAAGGGAGTTGGAATGAGCTCGGAAAGTCCAATAATATCATGTAGCAATATTAGTAAAATAATAAGAAGCTCAATTACCATTAGCAAGGCCTTGACATGGTTCATGGACATGTTTTCATCTTCATCCTTAGCATTCAACAAAACCATCAAAAAATCTCCACCGTTCCCTTTACTTCCCTTATCCATTCCCATCCGTTGACTTATAATCCGGTCGAACATCCGGTCCATCCTCTGAGCCGATCTACGCACACGCTTAGCCAAACCCTGAAGGTCAAACCGGCTCAAAACCGGGAAAAAATCAGAGACATTTGGCTTTCCCACAACATCAATTATTTCCGTAATCAATTCCAAAAATTCAGCTCCAACTTTCTCTCTCTCCTCGTCGTCCGCAACAGTTTCTCCCCACAACATCTGAGTCACCACATTTAATATCGTGACAAATATTTGTTCTCCAACGTTAACCGCCAACCCGGCCCGAGCCCGGTCTGCCAAATACCGGACTGTTCGCCTGGTCTCCTGGCGGCGAAGTGCACTAAAAGAATTTGAATCCAACGTGGCGTTGCTTAACATTTTGTTAATGCAGATTTTTCTTAGCATTGGCCATTCTGGTCCGTACGGTGACCAGACAATGTCTACGCCACCATACGTGCTGAGTGAGCCTGCGACGGGAACGTCGTCGTTCGCAAAGATGACGTCATTAGTTCTTAGAATATCCCGCGTTGCTTCGGAAGAGGTTATCACGATGGTTAGTTTTGCGCCGAGCCATAGTTTGAAAACGGGTCCGTGTTTTTGAGCTAGACTGTGAAAGTAGGTGTGAAGCTCCGGGTGGAGGAATGGGAGGTTTCCGACGATGGGAAGACCCCGAGGTCCCGGTGGTAACGGTGGAAACAGTCGTTTCGATTTGACGTAAACCCATATATACCAAAAAACAGAGGATATGACTATTGTAGCTAAAACAAAGTCGAAGTGGTCATTACGATTTTGGATCGTAAAGAAAGTGAAAATATCTGTCATTGGTTCTTGTTTATGTAGAAAACACAAGAATCAATTTGGAAATTTTGTTTCTTTTAATTGTTCCAATGTTTTTCTCTTTGTATCAAATTTTGACATGAAGGAGAGGTTATATAGATGCTAGATTGATAAGTTTTATAATTTTATTTTGTCATCAAAGATTATATACTTTTCACATTAAATCTAATAATTTGTCAACGGTATACCTCATCATTTACTTATAATATATTATCTTTAAATGATTAGAAAGAAAAGAAATCTTTATATGACTGACTATTGCAGATGATAACATGTGGATGGTTAGATTGTTTGATAATCAAATGTGGCTAAAATTTGGATTTTTAACCTTAGAAAACGAGTTAAAGTATTTAAACTAAGATACTAATTCAAAGTTCAAATCGCTTAACACACTTTATTAATTGAAAAAAAAACTTGTACAATGATTATCAAATGAAAATTTCATTATCAATTATGTAATGTCAAATGTTACTTGCTCCACTATAACAAGATTATATAATTACTAAATTAGAACCCGTACAATACACGAGTTAATCAATATATGTTTTTCTTACAAATTTAAGTTCGTTTGTTGTAATCGTATGTATATATTATGTTAAAAAAAAATTGAAAATTTAAAATATGTTTTTAAAGTTTCAACAATTAAATCGGGTTTTATGAATTTTTAACCGCACACAAATCACATCCACATAAAAGCTGTATTCTATGAAAATAATAATCAAAGAACGAGGAAGTAATGTTCCTTACAAAACCTTAACACAACAACACTTATCAATGAAATCACAAGAACTATTAAGAAACCTCTTAGGCTTAAACTCTTTTGGATCCTTCTTCCTCCCAATTCTTAGTATCTCTATTAATCGCCCAAACATTGATGAAAATCTTTAAATCTTTCAGAACCGTGTATCCCGCAACAACCGAGGTTTTACTATTCCGGTGAGGAACTGTAAGATAAAGGTAGCGTCTCTTTCATTATAGCTTGCAAGTAAAGTAACCTAGGAATATGAGGCTCTTTAACCGATGTATCGAACCCACCAAGAACCATATCCATAAGCAATGACTTGATATGAGTCATTGATAATGGAGCTTTCTCATCATCATCTATAACTCTCAACAAATACTGAAGAAAATCTTCTTCTTCCTTCATCACTCTTTTTGCCAACCATTTTCACATGATTCTCCATCACCTGATCGACTAAAAGATCAAGTTTTCGACATGAACTCGCATTTCCTTAGTTAGTCTTTGGAAATCAAACCGCGCGAAAACCATACGAGTATTTTTGAGCTTCCTTCGATATCTGGAATAACAGAATCAGTTTCTTGAGCTCGTTTCCAAGAATTGTTCTTTCTTCTTCTTCAACAATTGCACCCAACATCATACGAGTCATGACATTAAAGATCGAAAGAAATATCTGTTCTCCAAGATTCACCCTGTTGAGAGTATTGCTGCTAAGAGTATGAAAACAGAGGAGTGCGGATATTTAAAGAAACTGAACATTGAAGCCATTGGAGATTACTCGTGAAAATAATGACAGATTAGTTACTTGGATTCTTAGAAGAAATAGAAAACCAACATTGCAAGAATCTAAACAAAAAAAGAAAGTAGAAGATAAGCCAAAATAGTTAATCAAGAACATAGTTTTGAAAGTTTTATCTCATGAACATAATCACAGATTCTGCTTATTTTTTTTCTTTCTTTTTTGCTTTCATGAAATCAAAAGGAAACAAGCACAATTCTTCTGTGTCATTCATATGATCTCAGAAAGCAAAAACTATTCCCTTCGTGTCTCAAAAAAGTCCTTTTGAATCTTATTATCTCTACTTTTCTTCAGGATTCACTTGCTGTCTGGACCGGCGTGCACAATCCTGGAAACTCTTAACGAAACCGCTACATTTCAACGGACTACCGATGTTCTCCTTGTAGCATTTCATCCAGGCTTCGTGATCTGACGAACAAGGCATTGGTTTAGGTTCCGGGATCTTAAACTCTTTCTCCCTCAGATCCTTGGCTCTCTCCGTAACTTCACGAACAATGTTCTTCTCTTGTAACTCCAGCTTCTCAAGAACCTTCTCACTCTCTTTCACAACGGATTTTATCGATTCCAGCTCTGTGCTTGCTGCTCCTTGTGGTGGTATTGGGAAGAAAAACGGTGGCTGCATCGGTAATTCAGCCACTGGATTAGGTTTCTTCTCTTCATCTTGGTTTGTTTTCTGTTTGCTCTGTGGTGAGACTTTAGGTTTGGTTTTCTTTGCCCTCCTCTTTGGTTGATCGTTACCTTCAGCTAGCTGATTGATCAGCTTAGAACTGATCTGAATCGAGAAATCTCCCATAATTACCTGGAAGATGAAATACATCCACACAACTTAGTAAACAAGAGTATCTCCTCAAAATCTAATGCGAGTCTCAATGTGAACATCTCACAACAAAGCTTCTTCACATCAACGATTCACGCAATAGATTTTTGAAATTCTCTGCTTATAGTATTTCAAAGATCTTCAATTTCACGAATCAAAACATCGAAACCGAAAGCAAACAGATATCTAATCAAGTTCGTAACTAAGAAGATGATAGAATCAACATCGATCGATACAAAATCGAAGGAGTAATTCTTCGACATCGATATAGATGAATTCTGGAAACTTAAAACAAAAACCTAGAATCTACACCAAGCTTCAATAAATCGATGCAAAAATTCACAGATTACCTGGGAGGAGATGAACAAAGAAACGAATCGGTGAACGGCGATTCTCTCTTCTTCGCCAGAAGAAATCTTGTTACAGCTGCGAAACTGCGACGCTCTTCACAGTAGATCTGGGCTTAGTTTGCAAGATTAAAAAAATACTATCTTTAGCCCAAGTTATCTTATTGGGCCTAGAAGGCTATTACATTTATGTACATATAAACAAAAGTTTATTGGGCTACCTGATATTTCCTCTAAATGTTTTTATTTTTTTTTGACAAAACAAATACTAAATTTTCATGCATTACTGTATACAGAATTATTCATTTCATTTTTTTTTTATACTCTATCGGCTGATCCGGTCAGTTTTAGTAAAAACGCACCAATATGCTACAAAGTGGACTATTCCCGATCCAGGTAGAGTTAGACCACCACACTACCAGATTCGAGTTTGAAATGTCTTTCGACTAATGTTATAGAATAATCAGGTCGTCTCCATTTCTTACTACCATATAAACTAATTAAAGCACGACCCAACCGATAAATTTTCCAAATAAATATAATTTTATTCTAAGAAAGAATCGAATTTAGATATGGGAGTTTCACCCTTCGCCAGAGTTTTCTCTAAACAAAACGTTGTACTTCTTCTAACACAGACTAATCACGCATGTTTTTACAATATTATAAAAAAATGAATTAATTTGGGAAAAGCCCTCTACAGCTAAACTTACAAGTCAGTCACCCATGAAGTGGGAAAGTTTTACAACATAAATTAGATTTAGTTCTGTATACGTACGTGTCAAATAGGTGTTCGTCTTTATAATTTTTCCGTATAGACAACATGCAAAGATATATTACTATAACTCTATAAGATAGCTTATTTGTTAATTAGCCACACGTGTATAAACGTACGACTACGAACAAAAATGTTTACTTACTTTTTGCGGTATTGTCCACGGCAATGCCTAAACTAAGACAACTTCATAACCTTTGACGATGTTAGATTTCGAACACTAATTGTATATTGTTTTTATCGAAAAATCTTTACTATAATAAGTTTTTGTATCAGTAGCAACTAGCAAGTGTCTTTTGTATGTTATTGTGTGTTCAGCTAATTTTAGGATCAACTGTTTTAATAATAAAATATTCCTTTCCAAAGCATTAGGATTTACAAAATTTACCATTCAATCAATGGTTTACACTAAGTCTGAATCACATGCTAAATATATATGCATACCTTCCTATATTTGTTTCATCAAAACATATTCTAATTGAATTTAAACTTTCATTTTGGTGTTAAAGTTCTACTGGTCGTACGCGTGTACATTCGCAGGTATGTACCCTATCATTTCACATTAGTTCAAAAGTCATTTTCAGTTTTCACCAACCAATTAATCAAGGTTTTCCAACACTCCTCAGTTTTCGTAAAATGATATTAATTAAACAACTATAATTAAAATCCATAACAATGATTTATTTTAGACAAAAACATTAACTTTTTTTCTTCACCAAAATGATTTGATCATAAGAAATCGTATATATATCGAGAAAGAAACATTTCTATCGACATTAACAATTCTGTGAAGTATATATATATACGATTTCTAGTTTATCCTCCAAAATGTTTTAATCATCTCACCATCACAAGTTAGTTTATGCACGCATGTGATGTATAAATATTTTATACGTGAAAATGAACCATGCATATATATTATTGTTAGGTATACTGTATACATAGAATATTGATCATCATAAGAAAGGTACAAATTTAATTTCTTGGAAATTGTTGAAATTTCCCCATCACACATACCATATTAATTACCATGTATTTATTTTTTAAAACTATACGTATTCTGGATAATTACTTTTATATATGTATTCAGGTTGTTAATTCAAGTAAATCAAATAACATGTGATGCGTATACCTTAGACGTCGTATATTTCTGTATAGTTACTTTATACCAAAAGCCTATATAATTTATGAACCTAAAGCCTAAAGAATGTTTGCAATAATCTGGCTAATACTCACCATACTTAAATATTTAGATCGTATTTCGTTCTTCTGTACTCTATACACATTTTGTTGGAAGGAAGAATTTTTATTATTACTAAGATCGAACCAAATATTTATATTTTAGCATCTGATATATAATATAATCATGAAAATATTTGATCTAATCATATTATAAAATATTCAATTAACTGCAATCTATGCAATTATAATGATTACTTCCCACGAACAATAATGATTGAATTAAAGAAGATGATTTTAACAATAAATTCCTAACAAAACATATAGCGTCATTAACTATTTGGTTTCACTACTCACCTAAGTGGGTCAAATGAGATACTAATTTTCTAACTAAAATAAAAAATATGTGGTGAATGATGTAAGAAATACTTGGGTTATATATAGGTGGGTGAGCTTAGGTGCTTATAGGCTTTTGACAGAAATCTTCTAATTTGGTATATACTTTCTACTTTCAAAATATTTAAGGTCTCATCTCTCTCTCTCAAATTAACACACAAAACATATATAAACAGTCAAATATAAATTAATGGGAAGGCAGCCATGTTGTGACAAGCTCATGGTGAAGAAGGGGCCGTGGACGGCGGAGGAAGACAAGAAACTGATAAACTTTATCTTGACCAACGGCCACTGTTGCTGGAGGGCTTTGCCGAAGCTGGCCGGTCTCCGTCGCTGTGGGAAGAGCTGCCGTCTACGGTGGACCAATTATCTCCGACCTGACTTGAAGAGAGGTCTTCTCTCCGACGCCGAGGAACAGCTTGTCATCGACCTTCATGCTCTTCTCGGCAACAGGTTTGAGCTTGTTTTAACCTTGTATTTCGTTTATATGTAATTGATCATTTGTTATATATTTTTACTACACATTATTAAACATGCATTAACTAAGCCGAATTTGTTAGTAATCTTTTTTTTAACAACAACATGAATTACGGATATAAATCCAAATATCGACAGCACGAGGATATTATCATAAACAACAAGGCTATATTCCAAAAAACAATTTTCGGTAGGAATGTTAAGTACTATATGCCAAATTTCACCAATATATTGTATCATATGCATGTTGTTAGCTAATTATGTATTTACCAAAAATGGTTAATCTTCTACATATAATCATATGATTGTCATCATTATAGTCATATAACCCGAGGTTAAATAACGTTCACCTATACTTATATACAAATAATAATAAAAATTAGTCAATTCTAAGATGTTACTTTTTGTGAAACACAGTAAAAAAACTATTAACATATATGTTGACTAATGATAAATGCTGTAGAAAATGTATTTGTGATGTACAATTGAAAATTAATCCATAATATTTTAATATAAGATAATGTATGGATCATTTGAGACTGAATAGTTTTATAAGAAAACGATATATCTTAATTCAGTTTCCTTTCTTTGAATTAAAGTCTTCTAAATATTTGTATAAAAAAGTTGTACATCTTATTTCAACTTCGAGACAAAGTAACGTTCCTCGTTTCCAAATAGAATATCATAGCGTATATATATTGTCAACTTTCTTGTGTTAGATTCCAAGACACAAGACTTTGACATCTCCACCAACACCTAGCTCAAATCATTATTTTTCAAAGGTAAACATATTCAATGTAACTAAACATATTTCTTAAAATTCTTTTTATGTATATATAGATGGTCCAAGATCGCTGCAAGATTACCAGGAAGAACAGACAACGAAATAAAAAATCATTGGAATACTCATATCAAGAAGAAGCTCCTTAAGATGGAAATCGATCCTTCGACCCATCAACCTTTAAACAAAGTATTTACCGATACAAACTTAGTCGATAAATCTGAAACTTCATCGAAAGCCGACAATGTAAATGATAATAAAATCGTAGAGATCGATGGGACAACGACAAATACAATAGATGATAGCATTATCACTCATCAAAATAGTTCAAATGATGATTATGAATTACTTGGTGATATAATTCATAATTATGGAGATTTATTTAATATTCTATGGACCAACGATGAACCTCCTCTAGTCGATGATGCATCATGGAGCAATCATAACGTTGGTATTGGAGGAACAGCTGCAGTTGCAGCCTCAGACAAGAACAACACTGCTGCCGAGGAAGATTTCCCGGAAAGATCATTTGAAAAACAGAACGGCGAAAGTTGGATGTTCTTGGATTATTGCCAAGAATTTGGTGTTGAAGATTTTGGGTTCGAGTGTTACCATGGTTTTGGTCAAAGCTCCATGAAGACGGGTCACAAGGACTAGCATTTGCAAGAATACATAACATATATACCGATATACTACATAATATGTGTATATAATTTATACGTACGCATCATAAAAGTAATGTAAGAAAAATCATGTAAAGCAGTAAAGAAGCACCATGGTTTTTTCAAAGTCTAATATTAGGGGAACAGAAAAAGGATCACTAGGAGTTATAGTAAGAGTTATTGACTTATTTCCCTATCTTTTATGTCTGTTTCCTGCATTTATTTCAAATTATAATTAGTTCAACCCAACAGTTTTTTCGCCTTGATTTTAAATTCTGTTTTGTATAAATTTAATAATTTATGCTAGGATATCCTTCATTAAATTGATTAAAAATATTGGTAGTCAAATTTTTCTATGTTGATCAGGATTGATTTTTAGAGTAAGTCCATGATTTATTAAATCAACCGGAAAATACAGAGCTTTTTTTTAATTTGTAAAATCGTTGTAAAAAATAATTTTGTTGAATTTGGTGTTCCCCAATAAATTAAAGATGAATTTGGTGTTCCCCAAAATATATAACTATTTGATGATAATTAATTTCAGCGACTTTGATAAAATTTATCTGTGAATTTGAATGATCTCATGATAAAAGTTTACCAAAATTCTAAATTTACAAAACCATCTGGACAACTAAGCTTCTTGTTTATATCTGTTTTATCATTGGCCAGATAATAACACACAAATATGAATTGAGAAAGTAATAAATATATTGCCAGTTTTTTTTTTTTGAAGCTATCATTTTACGTGGATACAAAAAAGACTTGGTGTGTATATTATTATCATTAAATAATAAAAAATCGATATTGAAATTTATTATTTATGTGAAAGAGTTCAAAAATGGACATCTCTACATCACATCCTGGCGGAATCAATTGTCACAACTCACAACAATAATTTTGTTTATATCCAATTGCAATTTGAAGCAATTTCTCTTTGTGGAAATCACACATGTGAAATATATAACTTTGAGTTACAACCATATGAACTAGACAAATATCTCATCTTAAATAGTTTGTAAGAATATCCTAATCAGTAATAATCTATTAACACTAAAAACTAAAACAAAAAAGTAATAAATACTACTAACAAAACTAAAATCTATTTTCTTTTAGCTACTTCGAAGAAATAATTTGGAAAAAATAAAAAAATTGGTCAAGAAATGTATTTTTTTTATATGAATCTCTAATTATCGTAGGAAATAATTGTAGAAATAAGTTTCTTTTCTACAGATATATTTAAGACACCTAAATTAACCGCTCTATAATGTCATATATCATGTACAAACAAGATTTTCAAGTGCACGATCACATTTCACATATATTAAATTTGAGTTGTAATAAACAAAATGACATTAAAGGCGACAACAACAATATTTTTAAAAACTCTAGATGTAAAAAACAAAATTCAAAATAAAACGCCATGTATAATTGATCCAAACACAATTCTCACATATAGCCGGATAGGAATATAGGCTATAGTCTATATAAAGCACTCCAATGGTTAAGAATATATAATTCAATTTTAATAAAACATCGCAGCAATCGTGATCACGACGATTCCGACCAAGCCTGTTCCCGCGAGTTTGCTTGCGGCATCCTTGTCAGATTTGGGTGCTCCTAGAAATGACGAATCAAGTATTTTTAGTAAAACTTGTGTCAAATTGAGAAATCTTTTTACAATCTCAACCTTCGATTTTAATTTTTTAAAAATGCTTAACATTTTCCTCATACTTTACGATAAATTTTATCAAACTTAACAAAACATATTAGAATTGTTCCTTACCTGGAACAGGTGCTGCCGTCTTCGGCAAAGGAGCCTGGGCTACAAAATACAAAAGGACAACAAAAATCACATTATCAAATATGAACTGACCTGGTTACAAAATATATCTACAATGTGTATGTTTCTTTGCTAAATAAAACTAGCAGCAACAATAATGTGGTGGCAAAGCTGCAAATAAATGATGTATTCTTTTTATCTATGATATAAACATATATATGAGACTTGTTTTAAAAGAGATAAATGGCATTTAAGGCGACAACAACAACAATATTTGGCTATCTAATGTTTTAATGCATGTATTCTACAAAAGTTATAACCAAAATGTTACCGGCAGTTTCGGAACACAAGTTGGGATCAGTGGTGAGTCCACAAGTTTTGGAGAAAAGAGCATTGAAGTCGGTGACATTGAAAGGGATCAACAACATTGGACTTTTGATGAAACCGCAAAGACAAGATAGCTGAGTTGTCAACGCCGTCTCTACGGCTGTGCAGCATTCCTGCGACGGAGGTCCTCGCTGAGTAATTGCCGGAAGACAAACAGCCAAACCAGCCGCACAGTTCATAGCTTCGTTGACTGAAGGACTAGGAGCCAGCGGAATATGAGGTCCCTGTCCTGAAACAGTCGTAGCTGCCACTAGCAATGTGGCTAGGAGTAAGATCAAGGTGGTGGTTTGAGCCATTATTAATCGTGGGAGAATCGTTTTCTTTTGTTTTTGATGCTTCCTTAATTAGTATGTATATACACAATCAACCGTGAAAGTTATTGACTTAGTGATAGGGTTATGTCAGCTTGTGGTATATGTATACTTCTAATTGGCATAGTTTATTCGTGGACTTTTGTAACACAAAGACATATTCTGTTCCAAATTTGAAACAGATATTTATATCTGGCATAATAATATAAGTACATCCAGTGAACTAATTACTAATTCACGGACATTTTATTAGGAAAGGACCCGGCAAAGAAAATGATTGACAATATGAATTGCCCTGGAAAATAATAATAAAAATATAGAAAGAACCATGATGCACGTCAGAATTCGAAATTAGAATTAGCTAATGTAATCAACTATTATTTTTTTTCTTAATATAAAACCTATGTTCAAAGTGGTTCATACGGTCACTATGAATCTATGATAGTTTACTTCGCCGGCATTGAAAATGCTGAATAGTAGTGAAAAGTTATTTTTAAAACATAGTTGGTGCGATGAAGAACAAATTGACAAAGAAATGGTAATATCTATCTATAATAATCTGCCAATGCTAGAATATGTGGAGCCGCAAAATGGTGGAAACCGCCAGAAAAGTTTGTAAGAGTTTTTACATTTGTGTTATTGCTGACTAAGCTTCTTAGTTTTTTTTTATTTAGTGACAAACCATTAAATTTTATTATATGACAAAAACGCATGCTATGGTTTCGAGTTTACGGGATTACGGGCTTCGACCCAGAATCTCCTGGTA
>Ga0041059_1002250_pt1 | contig 14635 bp, 10 predicted proteins | sample AraColnosormetaG_FD_56232 | JGI IMG/M metagenome (GOLD analysis project Ga0041059, IMG submission 56232) | Arabidopsis roots microbial communities from North Carolina, USA - Col MF nosort | ecosystem: Host-associated > Plants > Roots > Unclassified | place: USA: North Carolina | collected...
ATATATATATATATATATATATATATATATATATATATATATATATGAAAATATAGGAGAAAACTATGATATATACCACATTTTTCACATTCTTTCCAAATCTACCACTTCTCTTTCCCCTTTCCAAATCTAAAATATTTCCCAAACAAAAAGATAATTTACATTGAAATTTGTCTTTCTAGTTTATAATATTATTAGGAAAAGTCCCACTCGTTGTGTGGGTGTAATTAGTGTATAATAAAATGTAACTATATATATACTGAATTTTTTTTTGTTACTTTCAAAATATAAAAATAATATTTATAATTTATAATTTATGTTACACTAATTTGTTGTTTGTGGTGGAAGTTTTTTGTACATTACAAAACTAAACACTTGTAATATTTTGTTTTTGAATAGATGATGTTTTTAACATTCAATAAAAACTAACTAACTTTTTAGTATTGGTTTTAACTATTTCTACTATGTAGATTGTTTTATTATTGGTTGAACTGTGTTCAAACATCTAAATGATGATTTAGTTTAGAAAATAAATAAATTAATAAATAATAATTAGATTAATGTGCAATAGAAATAAAGAAGGGATAATCATGTCTACTTAAGTGAAAAAATTAGATCCAAAATATCGTTTCGTCAAAGTGCATTTTAAACAACATAATATCTTTAACATTCTGGTGTTAATTAAACAATATAAGTATCCAAAGAATTGGTAACAACAACTTGCTCTCAAATTAACATTTGTCAATGAACATGTTGATACACCAAAATTTAGACTATTCTATTAACTGTGTGAAATAAGACCGTATATGTTACAACCCCACATAAAGCTTGTTTGATTGAAATCTTGGGGTTTTATAGGCTTTTGCTCTACGGTAGCCATTCACAGAATTCTATTCGACAAAAAAGTATAATTACAAATCCTAAATATCTTTAATTTGATATTTAGGAAACATTGACGAGTGTACCAATAAAAACTTGCATTAAAACTCTAGTGATAGTCGGTTCGGATACCAAATATTGGAAAGAAAAAAAGATGTATGCTAGAGATACACACTCCTTGGAAAATTTATTAGGTGAAACGGATTTAAAAAACCAAGTTAACTAAACCCTTCATTAAGTTAACTAATTTATCACTAGAATTAAATTTTAGTAATAAAAACTAAAATATATAATGATCATTTTAAATTTAATTTAATTATTTATCTAAATAGAAAAAAAATCCAATATTTTTTATATGATTTATTTTCGTTTAGTAATAATATATTAACATCAAATTATATTAACAATTGGCCTTAACCAAATAAGCCAAAAACAAAGACGACCATATAGAATTTCAACTTATTAAAATCTCATATATAGTTATGCAGCTAAAACTACACACAAAACTAAGATATTATTGTGGTGTGCTCGTGACAATGACGACAACAACGACGCATACTACAAAAATTAGCCAGATTCGCTATTGGAATCATGAACTCACCCGAACATTGTTTTCCATATACAATTGGTATTTAGCAGAAAAATATTGTGTAATAAGAAAATCTTGAAATTGAGTCTGAGAAATAGACAAAGTCGCTAATAGATACACGAATTCCTCGACTACTGTTTCCATACAAATTACTCTTTAGTGGAAAATATTGTGTAATGATAAATTTCTTGAAATTGAGTATGAGAAATAACATACCTGAAATCATAAACTTTTTAACGGATGAAAATTAGACCGAGAGTTTAAATTTATATCTAGAAATTAGCATGGCCATTAGGCGTCAGAGGAGCTCTTAGTTTACTCACTTAGAAGTTAAAAACACATTGTTTTCCACTGTTTTTGATGGTATGCATTCAAGAAAACGTTAGTAATTGAATAAATAAAACGTCATGGTAATTTGGATATATTGTAGGTATATGCAATTATGCATTTAATAGGTTTTACAATGACTGAGGAGTCAACGGTGTAGTTATTGATTTTTTTTTGGTGATTGATTAGTTATTGATTTCTAAAATAAAAAAAAAAAGTTATTGATTTCATTTATAATTTGGGAAAAATGTCTTATAAATCCTCAACTTTTTCATTTCGTTGAATTTAATCCCCAACTCTAACTAAAACGTTTTAAATACTGAACTTTAGTTTGACTTTCAAATTAAATAATGAACTTTAATTGACGAAGTTGTTTTATACATGAAGTTTAATCGTGTAACAGAGCAATTAAACTCTGTTAATAATTCTGTTAAAACTTAAATTAAGTCGTCCTCTTAACATCAAACGACGTCATCCGCTACAATTACAAAACCCCCAAATTTGATTTCATTATCCCCAAATTCGATTTTACTAATCCTAGTAATTGAAAGCTCATTCCGATCCCCCTCATTTTTCTCGGTTTAATTTTTGATTCTCTCGTATTGTTCTTCTTCCTTTTCTAATTGAGTTCAAGTTTTGTAACATTGAAATTCGTCGGAAAACGTGTGTCGTCAAAATGTATGTGAATGATCCTACAATTAAACTGATTTCATCAACATGTGCAAAGCTATCGTCATTCTACTATCCAAAGAGAATGGAATCACTAGATGAAATCGAAACTGTATGTAATGTTTATGAGAGAAACCCAAAATTCACATTCAAATAATGGCCTATTTGGATATGACAGGATGCTATATCACCATTGTCATTGTTTTGTGCGGCTTGAACTTGTGCTTTGTGTGGCTTTGTTTTATCACCATTGCCGCTTGATTATTTTTATTTCTTGGGTAAGAATTTCGAGATGAAGGAATGAAAGTTGTAATAATGAAATTCTTGTGTAAGGATATGGTAATGAGTTAATAAAACCAAATTTTTTGAAACATTTATTGAAACAAGCCAAAAGAAGCTGCAGGTTCTGAAACAAGCTGTAATAATCCGACCAAAATAAAGAAAACAGAAACAAATCATGAGGTTCAAAAACATGATCCAACCAAACTACAAAAAAAAAACACATCATTATTGTTAGTATGTATATTGTCCTTGTCCTTGCCCTTGTCCTTCTCCATGTGGAACTCTTTGTGAAACATGTGATGTTTGAGATGATTGTGATCGTTGAGATGCTTGGTCTTGTGATCCTGAAAATGCGTGTGATAATCCTTGACCAAACAAAATATTCCTTGGTTCCTGGTTTTAAGATCATATACCAATATCAATATATATACATACCAGAAGTAAAATGATGAAAATGTTATGAAAGACTAACCGAAGCTTTCTTTGGTCGACCCCTTGGTCTTTTTGGTTGACCCTCAACCCACTGGTTCTTACAACCTTTCTTGTTGTGGCCTTCTTGCTTGCAGTTTGAACACGTCATCACTCGGTGTAAGCGTGACAACGTGGTGATAGAAGACGAGGCAGCTTCATTTCTTCCTTTCCTCCTAGCATAGTTGTTTGGTCTCCCTGGGTTTCCTCTTCTCCATGGTGGTGGTAAAACTCCAAACCTATTCACTCTAGGCCATAGAATCTTCCCTTGTACAGGTGCAATACCATCTTTGTATGTTTGCTGCCACCGTTGTGTCGTGTACCAGTCAACAACATAGTCTTCTACTTTTTGTTTCTTTCCTATAATGACAGATGCCGCATGAACACATGGTATACCTGTCATTTGCCATTTCCTACAACCACATGTATTGTCATTCATATCAACTGAGTAAATTACATTATTCAAGCTTATCTCATGTTTGTTGTTCCTGGCCATCCATCTGATGCAAAACTGTGACCCTTCAACCATCTTTTCTATCTCAAAATGTGCTCTCTTTGTAAATCTAGTCTTCAACCTCCCAGCTAGAACATACCTCTTCTCATTTCGAACCATACACTGCCTCCTAATATCCTCTAACAAGTCTAATAAAGGTTTCTTCCTAGCCTGTCTGATTGTTCTTTTAAAAGATTCACTCAAATTATTCAAATTATCATTGCAACAGCTGCCAATCCTAAAGAATGCTCTAGACCATGTCATAGGATGAGTTCTTAGAAGGGAACTAAATGCACCTGGATTATATTTCTACAATGCTTCCATATTAGCAGCATACTCTCCTTCTGTGTAGCTCCTTGCAATCTTCCAGAACATACGTTGTAACTCCATGTCATGACTGTTTCTTTTCCAGTTATCCATAATATGCCTAGCACACTGGCGATGTTCAACATTTGGAAGAATGCTATGAATAGCTTTAACTAAACCCTGAAAGAAACATCGGACTATATCATCAATATTTAGAAAAGAAAAAAAAAAACAGAATGTGTCAGAATTGTGAATATACTAACCGCCTGTTTGTCAGAAATGATTGCCACATTGCTTCCATCTTGAAGATCTAAAGTTGTAGTGAGCATTCTAATAAACCAATCCCAATTATCATCGTTCTCTATTTCAACTACTGCCCAAGCAATGGGAACTAACCTATTGTCTCCATCTCTCCCTGTTGCAGCTAAGAGATGTCCTTTGACATCCCAGTTAAGAAAAGCACCATCTACTCCTATGATAGGCCTGCAAGTCTGTTTCCAAGAATCTCTTTGTGAATTAAAACAAATAAAGAGACGATAAAACCTTTGTAAGCTTCCAATGGTTTGTCCTGGAATAGTCTCTATCTCAAACTTAGTCCTGGATTTGTTCGCAACACCTCCGCTTGATAATCCCATATTCTTGAGAAATGATCTTCATGAACAGCTCGTCTTTCTTTCATGATTTTGGTCTTTGCCTTTGAACATTGTTCATCACTTACAACAAGATTGTACTCTCTCTTTATCTCATCAACCATCTCATGTTTGGTAATCTTTGGATTCTTCCTCAGCCTATCCGAAAATAACCAAGCAATGGTTCTTCTCTTTAACATCTTGAAGTAACCCGATCGGACACAAATATGCTTACTCTCGTAAACCTTAATTTGCATCTTGTGTTTCTTCCTATCGTAAGAGCAATAACATCGCCATTGACATTTGACATCGGTATCTAAGCATTTTGCACCAATTTTCAGAGTCTGAGACCTATAGAGCTTTATATCATATCTAGTTTTTAGTGAATACCTTAGAACTGCAATCTTGAAATCTTCTGGGCAACTAAAAGTCTTCCCCAACTTTAACAACTCTTCAAGATCTTCGGGTTCAGTACGAGCAACACCATCAACAAGATCTTCATCGTTATCACTATCAGACAATGGATCTGGAATCCGCTCGTCATCCCATATTTCATCTCCACTATCTGCATCACTCACATCTTCATCATCCCTCGCTGCCTCTCCAAATTCTGCTACAAAGTCTTCGCAAACTTGTTCGTCTACTCCTAAACGATTTCGATGTTCTGTTTCGTTAACTTCATCGCGGTCGTCTTCCTCATCATCATACCTAATATCATCACAATCTTCATCGCCACACACTTCACAGTCGTCTCCACTCACAGCCTCACTTTCAGTGTTTTTCTCACGAACTGGGTCAACATCTCTTTTTTCTTTTTCGTCTGGCCTCTTTCGTTTGGATTCCCGTCGCGTCATTACAACGAATCTAATGTTCAGAGAAAGCTTTCGATTTATATGGTTAGGGATTTGATTTCAATTTGGTGTTTTCTTTAGTTGGGGATAATCAAATCGATAATGGGGTTTTTATTATTTGCAGCACACTACGTCGTTTTAATGTGAAGGAAATGACCTCATTAAGGTTTAACAGTACCTATTAACAGAAATATAACTCTGTTTAATTGTTCCGTTATACAATTAACGTCGTGCTTAAAACAACTTCGTCAATTAAAGTTTATTATTTAATTTGAAAGTCAAACTAAAGTTCAGTATTTAAAACGTTTTAGTTCGAGTTGGGGATTAAATTCAACGGAATGAAAAAGTTGAGGATTTATAAGGCATTTTTCCCTTTATAATTTCGATGAGATGTTTTTTCTTAATTATTTTTAATGATTTTATGATAAGACTTCCATTATTTGATCTTCATTTATTGTTTATAGTTGAATAATTTTGGATAAGTATTAAGTTCTCAAATGACACGTATCAATTTTTGGTAGCGTGTTTTAATAGGATCCATTCTTTATTATATAAGATATCATTTCTTATTTTATTTTCTGTTTTCTCTCTCTTTCTTCTTTTATCTCTCTCGAAATATATTACCTCTCTCTTTCTTCCTCTCACTTGAATTCTACCATAGTAATAATTTTCCAAAAGGTAAATAGACGATCTGAACTTTTCCTCGATCTACTATTATTCATTCGATTGTAATTTGTCCCCGATCAAATTCTATTACTAATTCAATATGAACTTGTCCCCGATATAATTATATTACTCATTCGATTTGAACTTGTTCCCGACAAAAGGTATTAATGTTTTTACGTGTAAATATTTGGGGGACATGCCGTGTAGAATGAGTAATATAATTAGATCGGGAACAATGTCTATTACTTTTTATATAATCTTTTTTAAATTCAACATTGTGTTAAATTCGCGGACAATTGCCTTTGATGATTGTCCTTCGTCATATGAGGTGGTTTAAAGCAGCGTTTTTGTCCTTCTTCCCTCACACAAAGCTGTCTCTCGGGCACAAGTTGCCATTTTTCTCTAATACAAACTTCACACCTTGTAGGGGTAAAATTGTCAATAAAATAGTATAGTGCCATAAAATATGGTAGTTTTAGAAAGATCAATGCAATTGTGGTAATTTTGGAAAGAATCTTTTCAAAAGTGGTAGACAAGTCAATAATCCCAAAATTTAAAGTAAGATAATATTAGTTTTTTAAAAGTCAAATGTAATCTCAATTTATTTCCAAAACAGAATAAAGAAAATTAATGTGTTGCTCTTTTAAGCACATCTTCATATTTTGACCTCTAATAAATTTCTTTGACTGCATTTTGCAAACATTATCTATAAATACTTATTTGATAATGTAATTTTATTCATCCTTCAATTACTTAATCAAAATTTATCTCTAAAAGAATAAATATGGAACCTCTAGGAAACCGTCGTCCTTGCTCCGTATGTATCACCAAAAACAGAAATTGTCCCAGATTCTGCGAATATGCAGAATACTTTCCATATGAATTGTATATTTATTTATTTATTTTTACTTTTTTTGCTTATTATTCTCTTTTGCTAAATGTTTTAGTTGATATTAATTTCTTTTAACTTTAGGCAAAGTCAATATGAAAGTGCTAATGAATTGTTTGGCACACCAAATATCATTACGATGATGCAGCATGCTCCTGAAGAAAAAAAACAAATGCTAGCAACTTCTATAATCATGGAAGGTAATGCTTGGACAGAAGATCCTATAAGTGGTGGATTCGGTATGATTCAAAAGCTCATGTGGAAGATTATGTTACACAAAGCCTACCTCCGTGAACTCCAGGAGAAGATTAAGGAAGAGAAGGAAAAAAAACCAGCCTCGTCTTTATATTAGTGATACATTGTAGCATATATTATTTATGCATCAAATAATGATTATTTAATGTAAAAGCATATCTAAAATGAATATTTAAAATCTTCCGTCGAGCATAGCTAATACCTTATATTTCTTATTGATATTTCTTGTGATTTAATTGTGTGTGTATTTCGATGATCATAAATGAAACTTTGAAATCTAGAGAGACATATTGTACATATAATAAAGCAAATTTATAAAAAGATTGATCATTTTAAAATACTAGAAGTTCTTGTTTCCTGTTCTAAGTAAAATAACATTCCTAGATTTAGGGTTTAGTTGCCTTTGGAAAAGTTATTTATAGAGAGCTAGATACTGTGTTTAGTTTTGTTTATCTTTGACTCATGTAATTTGACATTTGATTATAAATTATGTTTGCCTTACATGCAAATAATATCTCAAACGCTTGTATCACCTTTCTCTTACTACCACGAAAAACTTTGTGTATAAAAAACTCAAATCATTAAATTTTGGACGACAAAATTCATTAGTGTTGCTAATTTCATTGTACAATCAGTTTTATAACAATAACAATATAATTTATTTCGCCTAAAAAAAGAATATTATTTATTAAGTTAGGAGGCAAATAACTGAAAATAGATGTAAGTATACAAATATGTAATGTATATGTAATAAGCAATTAAGGAAAAAACTTAAATATTTGGACCAAGTGCTTAACTCTTATAGATGATGAAGAATGTATGAAACACCACGATATTATCAACATTAATATTAGTAAGATGACAAACAGAAATTAGATGATTTGAGTCAATATTCTCTAACATTCTTAGAAATAGTTTTTTTTTTCTTTTTATTTGCATAGTTCATATACATAATTTGTATACACATACCTTGTGCATCTCAAACTTTTTGTTTAATACCTATTTTGCACCTCTACCTAATAAATTGTGTCAGAATTTTTTAAAAATCATAATCACAACGAAATTTGTAACACCATTTAAATTGTTGTTCATAAAAAAAATCTTAATTTTTATTCAGAAAACTTTTCTTAATAATCAAAGATTAGTGATATAAGTAGTGTAATGCCAAGAATTATAGAGATTTGAAGCAAAATTTTAAAATGACACCATTCTACATAATTTTTAAGTTCTAAACTATAATATTAATCAAAAAAATTTAAAGAGATAAAATAGAACGAACATATATCTAAGCTTTTTTGCGGATAGATTACCATATTCATCAGATTAATCCATGGTGATTGAGAAAAAGCCTCACGATTGGAACAACTAAATATAAATCATAATCTCAAGACATTTTAAGGCTTTCAATGTCCCAAAGAAAATTATTTGGCGTCAAATCCATCAATGAAAATTGAACATTTCACATAGAACAGAGAAAAATATGAATAGGTTTAGCCGGCAGAGAACAAACGAAATGAAGATTTTAGGTTTAGACACCCAAAACAAATTTAGGTTTAAGTCTATAAAAATGGGCTTAGTCATATGCTTCTAAACAATAATAGGTTATGAACCCACGCGTCTATTTTAAAAACTTTTAATAGTTTTTTGTGTGACTAAAATTGTTTATTGAAATTTTAAAAAACATGTTTTTATATGTGTACTTGTTGTTAATATTTTAAGTTCTTTGAATTTCAAAATTACCATGACCAATAATTACAGTTTAAATACATAACTAAAAATAACTTTAATACACCTTTTTACAATATTTATCAAAAAAACATTTTCTTGGTTCATAACTCTCTCTTTAGCATTAGATATTTAGGATAACGATATCTTTTTACATATGGAAGAAATTGTTGTATGGGAGATAACTTTATCGACTTTTTCATTTTGGTACCCACAAATTTACTATTGTTTTTCGCTTATCTTCGCTGCATTAATGAGTATAGCTCTTCCAAAAATAAGATACTTTAATATGTATATGAATTTCTGTTTCACAATTTCTTACGGAGAGCTATCACTCTCCCTATTTTTTTGCAAACACTCGTTTTATCTGTTTCATTCTTTCTTACGGTATCTCTTTCCATCCTCTTATGATTTTGTCTAAGCAATATGTGCCATACCTTCTAAACTTTTCACATGCTCCATATTTTTTCTTCGAAAATCTCTTCCTTCTCTTGTTAGTATAAGTATTTTTCAAGCTCGTCAAGATGTACTCTGTCTTGTTTTCTGTTATTCTAAGAAAATGTTTTAGCTTCTAAATTGGTATTTAACTCTATCACTTCTCTCTTTTGATGCAGTTTAGATCCTCTTCACCTTCACGCTTCCCAGACTGAAAGACCTCAACTTATATCTTTGAGAACTTGATTCAAATTGATACCATCAAAAACACTGTACTCGGGGCGATGAAGTGTATGATTTAGTCATAATTATGACAATTTCTTACGTCATAATATTGTAATTACTTTACATACAAAATTATTGTAACGTTTTTATTTAGTCACGATAACGCTACTATTTGGTCATAGTATTGTGACTGTATTAAAAGTAACTGATTTTTGTCACTAATCATGACAAATTTCTTACAAAATAAATAGTCACAAATATAAATATAGATTTGTGACCAAATCTTGTAACTAAAATATTAATAACGTAAAAGAAAACTTATTGTGAACAAATCATGGCAAATAAGAAAGTTTCTATATTCTAAAGTAGTGGTTTATGTACAAATAACCATCTATAGATCATCTACTTAACATTTTTGAAGTACAAAATAAGGAATTTTTCGGATTGTTTTTTTTTTGGGTTTTACCCAGTTTTTTACCTGTTTTTTTCGGCCCATTTGTTGAATCTCTTTACTATTTGGTCCACATCCTATAATTTTAAATGTTAATCAAATCTTACCAAAATTTACAAATCGCTTTAAATACTAATTAGTTACAATTAATTATTTCTCTTATTGTCGACCATATTGAATTCGTAATATATAAGAATATCTCAACATAATATCTTACCATAATATTTTCTTAGATATTCTATCGTAACCTCATTTTCTTACCGTTTTCTTTTCATTTAATTCAAATGCCGATATTTACTCGCTTGAAATCTTTTGTGTAATTAAGATTAAGCAACACACATATCTTCCGCTCATATACAAAATTTCTGCATTTATTCGCCGAGATTTATTCAGTTCCATTTGGAAAAAATCCAATTACAGAAACAAATTTAAGACTACAGAATGATTATAATCAAGCATATTCAAAAATGAAAACGTTTAATGCTAAATATTTAGTTCAATATTCTCTACATATTCGAATTAAAAATTGCCTAAATCTTTTACAATATTCTATCATAACTATATTGTTATCATTTGATTTCTTAATCTTCCCTTAAAAATTTATGTTATTTATTGTGATTGATCGTATAATCTAATTTGTTTAAGAAATATAAGATTTTGTACTTGCTTTCCAATATATTCTGAAACCGATTCAACTTTGGAAAGTGGATTAATGAGCTCTCTCTTATTGATATAGGTTTTAAAGGAAACAAGTTTACTTGGAGAAGAGGAAGGGAAGAAAGGAATGTTGTATGGAAGCAGTTAGATCGGGTTTTGTGTTTCCCGCATACCCGCCTTCAGTGGCAGGAAGCCATGGTGACACACCTGCCCTTTGTTGCGTCTGATCATGCACCACTCTTTGTCCAACTGTCACCTGGGGTGGCTGGGAACCCGAGGAGGAGACCGCTTAGGTTTGAGGAAGCATGGCTTAAACACACAGGTTTTCAGGAGTTGTTGTCTGCGTCTTGGAGAAATGATATTAGTACACCGAAGGCTCTGACAGGTTTGAGAGAGACGCTCCGCAGGTGGAACAGAGAGGTGTTTGGAGATGTGAAAAAGAGGAAGGATGAGTTAATTAGTGAGATAACAAAGATCCAAGAGCAGCTGGATAGTGCTCCCACGGTTGCTTTGTTAGAATCAGAGGCTTCCCTTTTAAAGGAGTTCGATGTAGTTCTAGAACAAGAAGAGTTGATTTGGTTCCAGAAGTCTAGAGAGAAGTGGATAGCGCTAGGGGCAGGAATACCAGCTACTTCCATACTTCTACTGTTATTCGTCGGAGAAGAAACCGCATTGAGATGCTTAAGAATAATGAGGATATATGGGTGACAGAGACTCGTGAGTTAGAAAAAATGGCGATCGAGTATTACAGACGCTTGTATTCCCTTGATGATGTGGATGCAGTGGTTGAGAAGTTACCGCAGGCAGGTTATGTCAGTCTAACCCGCGAAGATTGCTTTCATCTAGATAAGCCTTTCTCCGGAGTAGAAGTGGAGAAGGCGATTAGAAACATGGGGAAGTACAAGTCTCCTGGCCCCGATGGTTTTTAACCTGTGTTCTATCAACATTGATGGGAAGTCGTTGTTGCATCAATTGTTAAGTTTTCTATGGACTTCTTTAATTCCGGTGATCTTCCGCTGCATACGAATGATGCACTTGTTGTTCTTATTCCCAAAGTGGTTAAACCGGAGAAGATTACTCAATTTAGACCGATTAGTTTGTGTAATGTCTTGTTTAAGACTATCACTAAAACTATGGTGGAGTGGTTGAAGCCGGTTATGAGTAAGTTGATAGGGCCAGACCAATCGAGCTTTATTCCGGGAAGGTTAAGTGCTGATAATATAGTTGTTCAAGAGGCGGTTCATTCTATGCAGCGTAAGAAAGGGGTAAAAGGATGGATGTTAATTAAGCTGGATCTTGAGAAGGCTTATGACAGAATAAGATGGGATTTTATGGAGTATACACTTAGGGTGGCAGGCTTTTTAGAGTTTGGATCCGCTGGATTATGCAGAGTGTCACAGGACCAAGCATGAGCTTACTTTGAAATGGGGAAAGGACAGAAGGTTTCAAACCGCTTAGAGGCCTTCGTCAGGGAGATCCATTATCTCCGTATCTGTTTGTTTTATGTATGGAGCGGCTGTGTCATTTGATTGAGGATTCAGTGATGAAGAAGAAGTGGAAACCAATCAGTTTGTCTCGAGGAGGGCCGCAGCTCTCACATGTTTGTTTTGCAGACGACTTAATTTTGTTTACTGAAGCTTCGGTTACGCAAATTCGAATAATCCGTTCAGTCTTGGAGAGGTTTTGTGGGGCCTCGAGGCAAAAAGTAAGCTCAGAGAAATCTAAGATCTTCTTCTCTAATAACGGCTCTCGTGATTTAGAGAAGTTAATTAGTGATGAGAGTGGGATAAAATCCACGCGAGAACTAGGGAAATATCTCAGCATGCAAGTTTTGCAAAAGCGTATGAATAAGGAGACATTTGCAGAGATTCTTGAGAGGGTTTCGTCACGTCTCGATGGGTGGAAGGGGAGAGTACTTAGCTTTGCGGGCAGACTTACACTCACGAAGGCAGTTTTAGCTTCTATTCCGGTCCATTCTATGAGCACTATAATTCTGCTAGCTTCAACTTTGGCTAATCTAGACAAGGTGTCAAGGTCTTTCCTATGGAGAAGTAATTTAGAAAAAAGGAGACAACACTTGGTTTCTTGGAGTAGAGTGTGTCTTCCCAAGCGTGAGGGGGGTTTAGGCATCCGGTCAGCCAAAAACATGAATAAAGCGTTGATTGCCAAGTTGGGGTGGCGACTGCTACATTATACAAAGAGTCTTTGGGCACGTGTGGTTCGTTGTAAGTATAAGGTTGTGGATGTTCAGGATATGACATAGATGATCACAAAGAGTAATTGGTCATCGACATGGCGGAGTGTGGGTGTTGGTTTGCGGGAAGTAGTGCAACAGGGAAGGAGCTGGGTTGTTGGAGATGGTAAGAAAATTTTATTCTGGAAGGATTAGTGGCTTTCAGGTGAGACACTCTTGGAGTCTGTAAATGGTACCCCACCAGAGGACTATGACCGTCTAAGGGCAGCAGATCTGTGGACACATGGGTCAGGCTGGCAGTTGCACAGAATCTCGCCATATGTGTCTGAGAATAAGAGACTGGAGCTTGCTACTGTTGTTCTTGATACAGTGACAAGAGCTCGTGATAGGCTTTCATGGGGAGAACAACCGGATGGTAAATTCTCTGTGAGCTCAGCGTATGATCTTCTCACTCGGGATGAGAGTCACCATCCTAACATGGAGTCGTTTTTCAGAAAGATTTGGCGAGTAGTAGTCCCAGAGAGAGTGAGAGTGTTTCTCTGGTTGATTGGGAATCAAGCGGTGATGACCAATGAGAAAAGACTGCGAAGACATTTGTGTGACTCAGACATTTGTCAAGTCTGCAAGGGAGGGATAGAGTCGATTATCCACATTCTAAGAGATTGCCTGGCGATGATGGGAATCTGGGCTAGAATCTTTCATCGGCAGAAGCGCCAAGGTTTCTTTACTAAATCATTGCTTGAATGGGTGTATGATAACCTGTGTGAGAGGTTGATAGTGGCTGAGGTTCCTTGGAGAACGATGTTTGCTGTGGCGATTTGGTGGGGATGGAAGTGGAGATGTGGGAATGTGTTTGGAGAGATTGGGAAATGTAGAGACCGATTGCACTTTATAATGGAGACCAGTAAGGAGGTTGTAACGGCTAACCATTCTATTGATTCACAGGTTCCTAGACGTGAGCGAGTGGAGAGATTGATTGGCTGGAGTTATCCACCTGACGGATGGGTGAAGCTGAACACTGGCGGTGCTTCGAGAGGTAATCGAGGCCTCGCGACGGCATTCTCCTCGCTCAGGGATGAGAATGGCGAGTGGTGAACCTCGGGATCTGCTCGACACCTTTGGCGGAGCTGTGGGGTGTGTACTACGGGCTATACACAGCTTGGGAGAAGAGAGTCACACGTTTGTAGCTACAGGTGGACTCGGAGTTCATAGTTGGGTTTTTCAAGACAGGGATTAACGATTCACATCATTTGTCGTTCCTGGTACGTTTGTGTCACGGCTTTATCTCGAAGGACTGGATAGTCCGAATTACTCACATGTATAGGGAAGCTAACTGCCTCGCGAATGGATTAGCAACTATGCGTTTTTGTTACCATTAGGTTTTCATGTTTTACCTTTTGTTCCTGTTGATTTTGCTTCGATTGTAAGGGAGGATTCACTTGGGTCTACGCGACCAAGACGAGTTTTGTTGTAGTTCGTTTTATTTAGTTTTTAATAATACACTCCGCGAGATTTTCTCCCGATGACTTACCAAAAAAAAAAAGGTGACTTACACTTTTTTCAACTTTTTTCTACGGTAGTACATTTATTAATATGGATTTGTTCTTGTCAATTTCATCTCTCTCTCTCTCTCTCTCTCTCTCTC
>Ga0041059_1002251_pt1 | contig 14633 bp, 15 predicted proteins | sample AraColnosormetaG_FD_56232 | JGI IMG/M metagenome (GOLD analysis project Ga0041059, IMG submission 56232) | Arabidopsis roots microbial communities from North Carolina, USA - Col MF nosort | ecosystem: Host-associated > Plants > Roots > Unclassified | place: USA: North Carolina | collected...
TATAAAATTAAACTATAAAATATAAATGTATTAGAGAATGATACAATTTGTAAAACTTTTATATATGAAAAATAATTATTAAATTTTAAAAATTACTACTTTAAAAAAAATCACGGGACGGGTAAAGAAATTACAGAACGTGTTTTATTTTGGAATTGGTTATATGGTGGATGTATTTGAATCAATATTTATAAAATTTTAAAATATTATTAATATGCTGTTTTAATAGGGGTTAAAAACTTCAGTTTTTTAACAATTGTCTCATGAATTCGTGGTATAGTGTTACTTAATAACAATTATAAACTGTAAAATATAAATATTTTATAAGAATAAAATTTGCAAGTTTTAATATATATTACTTTTAAAAAATAAATCGTCACGCGGTATACCGCGGATTAAAATCTAGTTCACTTATAGTGGTGCAGCCAATTTAATTTCGTAAAGTTGATATATGTCGAATATATTCTATAAACACTATTATTATTTGGCGCCGTCAACGTCAACAAACACAATAATTTATTACATTATTGTACATGTGCATGTGCATGCATGCACACATACTTTATTGATTTTCATACAACACAAAGACTTGGACCTCCATAAAACATACTTATCACACAAACAGAATAACATAACTAATCAAAAGCCCTTATTTCGTATACCACATGGTTTTTGATAACTTGAAATCACCAAACATTGTCGAAACTCGGAATCAAGCGCACACATTGAATTATGCTTCGGAGACGGCACAATAAGCTTGAAGAGTATATTGAATTTTGCGACCAGCTTCTGAGTGATAGAATGTAAACAAGTCGCGGTAATCAAAAGGTCTGAAGAGACGTGGATGCTTCTCGTCCACAAGTTCTTTTGGTGCCTCTATGACATAGTCCGGTTTTGGACACGTGAAAATTGCTGCTGTGTATCTTGTCCTCTTTTTCTCGGTCACTCTTACTCGGTGATACGGAGCCCTGATTCTACCATTCATAAGAGCCTACATCATCACCAAGTAAATGATTATGAACAAGAAGATTATGTACGAGAAAACAATAGTAGTGCATCGACCAACATTGAAAGTGATAAGAGCAAATAAAATCATAAGAATTGAGATTTGGTATGAAGTTAAAGCATTATAAAGTGATTGCTAGAGAAATGGGTTTGTCTATATTATTTATTTAAATTTTGAGTTATATATGCCTCTAATCAAAATAAGTTATAGATCCATGCACATATGTAATTTTTGTAAAAGGCCAAAGACCCTTAGCTCGACTTTTCGAGACTGTTTGCCACATGACCGAACTAGACTAGTATGAACCTTGAAGAATGAATAAAGGTTAATATTTGTGTGCCATAGAAAGTAAAAAACGAAATGAAAAAACTTACACATAGGGAATCTCCGGCAATAACAATGAAAGTATTCGGGGATGGTTTCACTCTGATCCACTTCTCATCTTTGGTCTTTACCTCCAAACCTTCAATTTCATGTTGAAAAAGTACTGTGAAAAGGTTTTTATCAGTATGACAAGGTAAACCCAACTTCTTTTCCTCATTATCATCATTAGCCTCAACATCATCACCACCAGTTTTAGCATTCACAGCAACATTAGAATTGACATTAACACCAACACCAAGATCAGTATTAGCATTAACGCCACCACCGACGGCAACATTAGCATCAACATTAAGATTATCATTAACACCGGTATCAGCGTTAACATTAGCACCAACACCAGCATTAACACTAGCATTAGCATTAACATCATCACTAATATCGGCATTAACTTTAACACCAACATTAGGTTCAACACCAACAATATTAAGCTTAGCAAGAAGATCAGCATTATCGTCAACAGTAGTATTAGCATCACCCTCAGGTGGTGCAATATACTTCATCAGTCGCATACGCCGTAGACTTTAGATGGTCATCAATGTATTTTTCTATTCCAAAGCTCTCCATTACCATTCTTCTCACCATCACATCTATTTCCACTAACTTCTCCGCAAACAACTGGATCGTTTTACTGTTTTCAACCAAAAACAAAAGTGTGAGGATTCATATGAAAACAAGAAAATACAAATTAAATGAATATGCAGAAAATTTGTTTTCAGATAATTTTTTTTTTTTGTCTTCAGTTCATTGGTTTCATACGATTTGAGAGTGAATTTAACATTTTACTTTTTAGAGAAAAAAGATTAACATGATTTTTACTAAACAATAGTAAAAACATATGAGTTTTCACCTGATATTCTCGTTACCGTCACCATGAGGCCATAGTTGTTGAGTAAATTCGTTGATGTTCTCCAAAATATTAGCATTACTTATCCCCAAACTCTCGGAGAGATTATTATGATTCAAATATCCAACGTAAGGTTTGGGGCACACGTTTCGTTGTTTGGTCTCAACTGGCAATGCGAAAAGCTCTTCCATGGTTTTCATAATTGATTCCTGAAGCTCCAATGACACTTTATCATATGAAGCTTCGAAACAACCGAAGTCTTCGAGAGCTTTACGGACATCACTCCTCACTTCAGCCCACTTTGAGCTTCCTGGTTCTAGGGTTTTGTCCGCAAGATTGATGAGTGGAAGCTGAAGACTGCATGAACCCATTCTTCTTTCCCTTTTTGGTGTAATCGAAAAACGTTTGCAGATGTTAGCAGATAGTAGCAATAATTAATAAGAAAAAAAAACATTCGAAACGCATAAGAAAATTACCTTTGGACTTTCTGTTATATTAATTGTTTTTACTTTGCTAGCTCTAGAGATTTTTCTCTTCTGTGTGAGTAAGAATAGTGAAGGGTCCCCATTTTATAGAGAAATTATTCACAAGTGATTGTATTAAGTTTTTTTTTTGTCGCTTTGCTTAATTTAAGCAAACACATGCTTAATAATAATAGACAGAGGAAGGAAAGTTGGTATATACTATTAAAAGTTCACATTTTATATACAAAAAAAGGAAAGTTGGTGAATCGTTTATTTTCATCATAGAAAATATCAATCCATACGATGTGTGGGCATTATTGTTGTACAAGATGAAGAACAACTCAACGAGTTATAACTTAAGTTAACTTTTCTCTTTTGATAAAAAGTTTTCTCTTTTTCTCTTTTTTTTTGAGATAAAATGTGAATTTATATTACTAAACATTTGGAACTTGAGTTTACAAAAGTTTTTTATTGTAAGTAATTCGTGGCCCAAAACCTTTAGTTGCATATTGTTACTTATACGTGAATAATACTTAGTAAGCATATTGTATATGATTTAAATTCCGAGCGAGGCCGATGATTGTACGTTTTGAACCATAGCAATAATGAAGAGAAAAAGGAGAGAGGTCCCATTTTAAAGATAGAATCTTTTTTTACTTATCTCGGTTGGATCCAACTGTATCATTTGGCCATTACTTTGGATCAGAGCTTTTGTTTTACCTGCTGCATACACGTCGTCTCTGTAATATGATAACATTGCAGGTGGAAGATGATTAATCAGTTTAGGTATTGTTAAGTTTTTTTTATCACAATGTATAACAGAAATACGAGACGATCGATCAAGTTTTTGACTTGTACGTTTGCTATAATATATTCTTGAATAGCCCAAAAAAATGATAAAATGAGACAATTAGAGGAATAAAATGTCTTTTGGCGTTTGGTCTTCAATTCTCAATTCATGTCGTAGGAAAAAGTGAAGAAGTGCCGACTTAGGAATGTAAGAAACAGTGATCGGCCTTTAAAGCATGATCGCATAAAGGACGTGATCTATATATTAGAACTGACCCAGAACTTTTAATGTTTGCTTTTTAGCCCAAGGCTCATGTCTTCTTTGTTTCTTTTTCTTTTTGTTAACTAAAAGTCTAAAACATATTTTTACATAACATACCTGCAGAGAATTGAAGAGGTATCTCAACTAAGAACGAAAGAGAAAATTGAAAATCATTGTTTAAAGTTTAAACAAATTTTGTTCTATAGTCAGTCATTATTTAGTTTTTCTTCTTCTTGTATTATGTAATTTAAGAAATTATTCAATTGTTTTATTAAAATTAACATATGCCGTAATACAAGAGACATTATCAACATGGGGTTGTAACAGTGGTTAGCTAGGTAAGTAAAAATGTAGACATTTTATTTTAAGATGATCACACGGTTATATATATTTTATCTCTTTTCCTCAATTCTAAACTTTTTTTTTTTTATCTCTTTAACTCTTTGATATTTTAACTCTTTATTGGATAAAGAGATAAATCTTTATCAAACGCGAATATTGCATAATTTATTAAATGTATAAACATCTACGCATAATAGCAACGTACCATCCGTAAACGCATATACTAACTTCTAATTACAGAATTCTTCCATACAAATATTCTTTTAATTATTTAGGCCAAAATCATAAAGCAAAAAAAAAACCTCAAAATTCTCAGAATCAAAATAATGGATTCAGATTCTCTTCTTCCTCGTTCTATATCTTTTCAGCTCCCGGACCCGGTTATCGATTTCTCTAACCAAACCCTAAAACCAGGAAGCTTCTAGAGGACTGCGGTTGTTTCGAAGCTTCTTTTGACATATATTGTCTGTAAAGCTTAAGAACTCTGTTGTTGAAGCCATGGAAGAGCTTTTCGAGTTGCCGATTCAGACCAAACTGAGAAACGTGTATTCGCAATGCTTTCATGGATATCTTTGTCATAATCTTCACCAGAGTTTTGGGATCGTTGATCTTAATGTTTTGGAGAAAGTCAGTAACTTTACTCAACTATTATGGCCTGATCATGGGAACAAGAGTATTAGGTATATGAAACCAATCATTTAGGACTTATTTATTTTGAATTAAAGAAAACTAATTTTTTCAAACAACTCGCTTTGATGCTTTCAAACATGTACCCGCTTTCTAAATTTTTTCAAAAACACGCTTCTATGCTTCCAAACGCTTCCGCTTTCGCGTATCTGCTTCCGATTTCATGCAGCTTAGGTGAAAATCCGATGAGTCATGGTCACGTTATTGTGAGTTATCGTGATATGTTATTCTTTTATTCTATTTTTTTTTTATGCACATCTATTTTAAAGCATTTCAAAATAATGTATGTTTAATATTTTATGCTTTGTAATAATATTAAGTTGTATGAAATAAAATAATTTTATATATCTTTTTTTCCAGAAAACTTTTTTAAGAGAGCCTACCATTAGAGTAAGAAAAACAAAAAAAAAAACACCAAAAGCTCTCTTGTAACTTTTTTTTGAAATCTAATCATTAAAATGGAAAAAACCCATAAAAACGCTCTAAAAGAATGGAAAAATTCTCTTCGTTTGAGATGTTCTAAAGGAGTTTTTTTTTAGAAGAAAAGAAAGATATGGAAGAAACAAATTAATAAAAAAAAAGTGCTAATAATAGTAACATTCTCATTCTCTGGTTATATTAATTACACATGTGCGGCAGATTATATATGAACATTACAAATTTTGATTCTTTGAACCATAAATTAATCGTACTATACTTGTATAGAGTTGCACCAAAATCCAATGTTTGTTATAACATCAGGAATTGGAAGCAGAAACCAGAAATGCAATCAGGTTCAGATATATGCAAGTGAGCTTCTGTCAAAATCTGTTGGAGTTCGCTGTTTCTGAATATTGATCAGCTACCGCAACGGATAAATTGTTCACTTCAGTGTTTGGTTCGTAGCTAATAACAACGTGTATTATATATAGGCATAACACCTTAAACTCTCCTGACTCCTAGGACTATCAGTTTTTTTTTTCTATGCAAAAATGAAGATTTTTAGAGACTTTATTGGTATCACATTACCAACTATGACTAGGATTTAACCGCGCGGACCTATATGATCTTTTAATAAGTATTTAATTATATGTTATATTGTAAATTTATAAAAAATATATATATATATATATATATTTTTTTAACTTTTTATAAATAATGATTTAGTGATTAGAATAATGTGTTTTATTGTGTTTAAATATGTGTATTAATTAGTAAATGTGTATGTAATTTAAATATAAGTAAAGTAGTAACAAAAAAGTAAAATAGTAAAAGTGGTGTAATTTTTTTTTGTGATTATAAGTGTTTTTTTGAAATATTTTTGTGTGATTATAATTCTCTTTGGGAGGGAATATGCTCATATTTAGATAGCAAAATGAAGTAGAGATACCAATTATTGTTGAACGGTTAAGATTGTCTACTTTAGATGCTAAATCCGATTAGGTACTTGAATCCGTGATTAAGACACCATTACTTCTAACCCACCCGAAATTTAAAATGCGGATCCTATAAACTTTAATAGATTGAGTTGACCAAATTACCCTTAATGCTTGTGTACAAAATCCAAAATTGAAATTGAAATTGAGGCCAAATTTGTCTATTTTTCAATTTGTACTTCCCTTTTAATAATAAGAGGATTATTTTTGTTTCCAATAGTTCAAATCAATGAAATCTCGTAGGAGAATGTTTACGGATTTTGGGATTTTTTTAAAAAAGACTACTTAGTTTTGCATTAAAAAAGAAAAAAAAATCATCGATTTTAAAACATTTTTTTTTTAAAAACAGCAAGAAAAAAAATAGATAGAGAAAAAATCTCTATTAGTATATGGAGAACCAGAAATCGATCGAGATCGATGTTCGAGATGAAAAGATCAAGATATAACAAGAAGATATTATTCTAGAAAATAAGTGTTAATATTAGAGTTTAAAAAGTTTAACTTTATATCTTAATATATTATTTATATTTATATTTATCCTATATCTATATAAGAGAATGTAAGTTGTAATATTATTCTTATAAGAGTATATTATAAATTTGTAAGTTGTAATATTATTTTTATAAGAGTATATTATAAATTTATAATGTTGCTTAAACACTTATGTGTTCTTTACGCTCATCGAATTTTATCATGGTATCAGAGCCACCGATCCTTGAAAGCCCATGTTAAACCCAAAATCTATCATGGTATGAGAGCCCAAATTTATCATCATTTTAAAGAAAAAATCTCAGACACACACTGACACACATATACAACCTGTATGCAGCAACGTAACGGTCGTTATTAATGGTTACCATAAATGTCAACAAACTCAATTATTACATCATTTATTTGTCTAAACTACTACTTATAGAATTCTTCCAACAAAAATGATTTTTAGTCTTTTAAACCAAAATCACAAAGCAAAAAAAGCCTTAAAATTCTCAGAATCAAGAAATGGATTCAGACTTTGTTCCTCCTTCTGTTTCTTTTCAGCTCCCGGTTATCGATTTCTCTGACCAAAACCTAAAACCAGGAAGCTCAAAGTGGGATGAAGTGACAGCTGATGTCCTTAAAGCTCTAGAAGACTACGGTTGTTTCGAAGCTTCCTTTGACAAATTGTCAGTGGAGCTTAATAGATCTGTTTTTGAAGCTATGGAAGACCTTTTCGAGTTGCCTATTCCGACCAAACAGAGAAACGTGTCTTCAAAACCCTTCCATGGATATCTTTGTCATAATCTTTACGAGAGTTTGGGGATCAATGATGCCAATGTTTTGGAGAAAGTCAACGACTTTACTCAACAGTTATGGCCTGATCATGGGAACAAGAGTATTAGGTACGAACATGAAGTCAATCCATTTAGGCCTTTTAATGTGCATTACAAAATTTTTAGTTTTCACTTGATTATACGCATTACATGTTGATTATAGAACACAAGAATTTTGTGTTTGAAACATTTTTGCATTTGAAACAGTGAGACGATACACCTGTTTTCGGAGCAATTAGTGGAATTGGATTTGATGGTGAGAAGAATGATAATGGAGAGTTTTGGAATAGAAAATTACATTGATGAACATCTGAATTCTACATATTACCTTACGCGATTGATGAAATATACATCACCTCCTGATGATGATGATGATGATGATGAGGAAACTAAGTTAGGTTTACGCTCTCATACGGATAAGAACATCATCACGATCCTTCATCAGTATCAAGTTGATGGTTTGGAAGTGAAGACTAAAGACGATAAATGGATCAAAGTGAAACCATCTCAAGATTCTGTCCTTGTTATGGTTGGAGATTCTCTTTGTGTAAGTCCTAGATAACATTTCTTTCACTCTTTTTAAGTAAAGGTTAATCAATCATACTTGTTGATGTTGCAGGCACTTTTGAATGGTCGATTGCATTCTCCATATCACCGGGTCATAATGACAGGAAAAAAGACAAGGTATTCAACTGGACTGTTCTCAATTCCAAAAACAGGAGTTATCATTGATTCACCAGAAGAACTTGTCGACAAAGAACATCCACGAATATTCAAACCCTTTGAATACACAGATTTTCTTCACTTCTTTCAGACAGAAGCTGGACGTATAGCTCAATCAGCTCTCCATGCTTTCGCTGCCTTTTGAATCAGAAGTATGTATGAATGTATAACTTCATGTTGTTGTGTTGTAGTTTTAACATTCCAAAAACCAAATCTATGTTTGAAGAAATATAAATCATCTCTCACTAAAGAGTTTTTTAGAAGAAAAGCAAAAAAATAGTACTATACCATTCTCACTCTCTGGTGGTATAGTGGATTATATTACACATGTGCGGCAGAGTATATGAACACTGCAAATTTTGAAACATAAAATCTTACTATACTTGTATAAAGTTGTACCAAAATCCAATATTGGTTGACTTCATGAGTTGCAGGCAGAAACCGGGAATGCAATCAGATTCAGATGTATGCAAGCGAGCTTCTGTCAAAATCTGGTTGTGGCCTGCCTCGTGTTGGAGTCGGCGGTCTCTGGATATTCAGCTCCTGCAAAAGATAAATTGTGTACTTTCAGTGTCTCTGGTTCGTAGCCAAAAAAAGATATAGCTACATAAACTCTCCTAGGACTATCCATATCACATAACTACCAACTAAGATCAAGTTGCTCAGTTTGTGGCTGAAACAAAGACATTATGTGCTTCACTGGTATATGCTAGGAAAATGTCTTTTATTGTTCCAAAACTATTATGTGTTTCCGGTTTAGGCCAAATATTTCTAGGAAAAAGACAAAGACAGACTCTTACACTAAGGTCAGGTTACCCGGTTTGTGGCTGAAACAAGTTTCAAGCTTTTGTTTTGGAGAATGTGTTCTTATGATGTAGTAAAAGAGTTGATGTATGGATTTGAATTAATTTGAAACAGAAGTAGCAAAGTTGTTGTTACCTGCATCCAAGCGTCGTCTCCAGAATGTTCTGGAGAGTTCTCTGGAGATAAGATGGGAGGTGGAAGAGGATGAATTAACTTGGGAACAATCACCAATCCTCTGCCAACCACCAATATAGCTCCTGCATTGTTCGCAGTTCCTGTTTAAGAAAAGTATCACAATGTTTTATTTCTTGATGTTTTTTCCTATCCAAGAATACAATCATAGATACAAGATGAGGTTTTGACGGGTTTTGTTTCGCCTCACCGCAGTAATTTGTGGCGGAGAAAAGCGTAATCAACTGTCCCTGTGCAAATCTTTCGAATCCATCCATCACACATTCATGGGCCCTGATAATTAGCTGTAGTTTATTCCTCTTACAGAATTCTGTGACTCTATCAGGCTGCAGTATCAAGACTACGCCCTCAGTGATTGGCCCCTAAAAACAATATTAATAAAAAACGACAATAAGAGCGAATTAGGGGTGATTTACCCCAAACGTGACAAGGCCAGGTCCTCTGGCGTTTGGTCTTAAACCCTCGATACTATCGTTCTCTGTAGGATCAGACCTGTACTTTAAAAAAATGTCATTAACTCGGGGATATTAGAAATAGTGATTGATATGAAAGCAAGACAGCAAAGGATGGATTACCATAATAAATCCATTAGAACAAGGGATCCAGCATCCATTGTTATGGGTCTTTCAATCTTTTCAATCTGTTCCACTGTACTGATTGACCTCCCAATTCCACCATGCATACATATAATTTTGTTCTCGATTAGTGCAGCAAGAGGAAGATAATTAAAAAGTTGATTAAATCTTGTCCACGCCCAGATGCCATCATTCTCTCCCTGGCAAAAGTACAGAGCAGGCTTAGTCTACGCAGAAAAGCTAGCGACAAACACGATGAATATTTCTGCAGAGAGGGATTTACCATTCTTTCTATGCATTCAAGACGGAAACCAAATAGTGCATTAATGTCAGCAGCCTCGTGGTTTCCACGAATCAAGTGAACATTCTCCGGATATTCAATCTGCAAAGGAATATCTCAGAACCATAAAACCAAAAAGCACATTTTGAATGACACTACTAATATTGGTGATGTGAAATTAGGCACCGTCTTGCCTTCAATGCAAGCAGCAACGTTATAGTCTCCAGGCTGTGTTGTCCCCGGTCAACGTAATCTCCCAAGAATAAATAGTCAATATACCTGAGGCAAACACGTTTAATCGTTCAGTGACTATATTTTTTTAGCAAAACTCCACAAAGTTCAATCGATTTCTTAAACTTACGTGATGTCTCCAGCTGTTGAGGGAAATCCATATTCATCAAATAAACGCATTAAATCGCCAAATTGCCCATGGAGATCGCCAAATACTTTGATAGGAGCCTTTAGCTGAAGAACCGTTTGTTCATGCATAAATATTTGTTCGGCAGCATAACAGAGTTCCCCAACTTCGTAAGAATCCAAGAAAAATTTCCTATTGCCAGGAGGTTTCCAGTTTCGAGGTCTTAACAAAGCAGCAATGACCTGCAAGCAACAACACATTAGTAGAGATATTAACAGGGACAGTGTCCAGGAGGATGAGAAGATTGCAGAAGAATGATACCTTTTTATGCAGGCCTTGCGGAGACTTCTGTCTCGTGAACTTCTTGGTAGGTTGTGGCACATCGCTATTGTTCATGGGAACCATCCGTCGGCTCTCATTCTGAAACTGATCCAAGCTTAGCTGTCTTACCATGCCGCCCAGACTACCAACCGTCTCTTTTGCTACCACAACCTATCAAATGAGATACTTCGGTAATCAAATACGCAAAAGAATAGGTACAACAGTTATTCAAGCATACACTATGTTGGGAAGTATTTCAAACTAAGCAGCCAATATGTCCAACGCATGAGACAAAGAGATAAATGTATAATATTCTTAGGTATTAACATACAGCTCTCGGATGAAGCCTGACATCTCCTTCATTTGCGGTACCATCAGTAGTAGATTCTACAATTGGCGAGCTGGCATCAGAGGTAGAGGGTTCTTCATCCAGAGTACCAGCTCCTAGTTGTGCAGCTCGCCAAACAGAACTAGCTACCTCTGCTTCAGCTGCAGAAGCCTCCGTCAATTTCTCCAACGAATTTTCATCCAAGCTGATATTGTTGAGGAGAAAAGTAAGATAAGTCATGCTCAAACAACTAGACACAGTTAAGCACAAACCAAAAGAGGGTAGGAAATGGGATAGACCTCAGTCCCTCAGACATGGAGAAGCTTGGTTCAGAGCCTGAAGGAGGTCGTGCGGCATAAGAAAACCTGGGAGTAGAACTTTGTTGGGTTCTATCTGATGCTAGCAAAGGAGAACTGATGTCTGACTGGAATGTTGAATTTTCAGCAACTAGAAAATCGTCAAGTAACACATCTGTGCGGAAATAAAATTACGGTAATAGTCATACTCTGAGAATAAGGATAGATAAACTTGAGACATTAATTCAAACTATAAGAGATGTAAGTGTACCACAAAAACTTCCTAAGATTCAACTTGACCTAAATTATGAAACGTGAAACTACAGAACTAAAGTATATGTACTGCAATAAACTAAGGCATCTTGTTGTACAAAAGGAATATTATCAGGCCTACCTCCTCTTAGACCACCATGCACATAGATCCGGATACCAACTGATGCCGCGCCATGGCGACAGCGTCGCATAAGTTCAAAAGACGGATCTTGATCGATTTGTCCCTTACTTCCACGTGCAGAAGTAACTTGCCCATTTCTATCCAACCATACACCGGCAGCAGTATCAAGCACTGCGAGAAAAAAAGATTCCACAACAATTAGAAAGATCAAAATCAAGAGGAGCAAAACCTGCGAGAATTAGCTCACCATCACCATTACCTGCAACAGATGCTTCAGCGTCTATTACACGGCCTCCTCTCAGCACACCACCACTGACATGTAATCTTGCACCTACAAAAACCTGATAAGAAAAACAATTAAGGAACTTATGGCAATGGCTAAAATTAGAGCATGGTTTTGTAAATGAAATCAAATGCCTCATCAATCAAATCATATAGAAGAAAAACAATAGTCAACTCAGTTTCTAAAGCTACAATGTGCAGTCCTCTGGAATACTAGTATAAGTCAACGCTTCAGAAGCTATTTTTCCATATGTTTTGAAATTAGAGCAAGATTTGGTTTACCGCTGCATGTTGATATCTTGGAGAAGGAGCTACACCTGGAGCCAGAGTCCACTCCCACTGACCATTTCTATGCATCAGTAGCCCATAAGCATCTCCCAACGGCTGCAGACACACGAACACATAAGGGAATATGCCAGCATTCATCAAGAAGATTGAAAACATAACATCTTAAAATTCGGATCTCCTTGCAAGATAAGCAAAGCTCTAGAATTCGAGATTTCTGTATTTTATCTAGCCCTATCCTGGAAAAAAAAAGTCTACTAATTTCTGCACAAGAGATTAATGGAGAAAAAGGTATACCGCCCCCAAGGTGTCTCTTCCCCCGCAGAGCAAAAACATGCCATCAGAACGAGCACTGCCAGAAGCATACCTATGCAAACAAATCATAATATGAAAATTCAGTTGAAGAACAACCGTTCTACAGTAACCATTAAAATCAACTTAATCACTAACATTCTAGCACTTGGTCGGTCACCATCTGGGTTCAATCTCTGCCATACATATGGTTTCTGAGCTGTATCCAGTGCCCAAGCGTCAGAAAGAGCTCGTTTCCCTGTTCCATACACAGAAAGACACATTTTTGTTAGGATATCTCTATTCTTTAAGAAAAAAAAACAGAATAGTAAAACAGACATATTCTTACCATCATTTCCGGTGACTGTAACAAGATACCTCTGAGAAACTAAATCCATAACATGGCCATAGCGAGGGCCTGGACCATCCCCTTGAACCACCACCCTGAACACGCATTAAATGAAATAATTTTGACATCAATAAAACAGATAGCTAAGAGAGACTGAACTGGGAAACTTATAAAGAGTCTCTCACCTGTGCCACTTGAACTTATCATTAGTCATGTCAAGAACGTAAAGATCATCAGTAGAATGCCCCGCCGGTCCAATGCCACCCTGTTATTTAGAACAAACATAAGTAAATATCATACATGAACAATGACAATTGACCATAAAACTATCACATTTGCGCTTTGCCAGAAACAATAAACAATCTGAATAATTGATCAAAAGATAACCTGAAAAACGACCATGGTGCCAACTGCAGCTGCGGCGTGAGCAGCCCTAGGAGACGGAGGCTCACCAGCCGGTTTAAGCCTGCACAAATCCGGAAATTCACAATGCAACTCTCCATCAAACCAACGTGGATTTGCAAGAAAACAATAATAAACCAAACAACAAAATCTCAAAAACTAAAAACGAAGTCTTTATTACCTTGTCCACTTCCTAGTGAGAATATCATAAGAATGCACCGTATTGGTAACACCAGCTAACCCTAAAACCAGAACCAGAACAACTCCAGATCAAATCAAACCAAACAAACAAAAAAAAAATCAAATTCTGAAATTCAATAAGGGAAACTTACTGATCCCAGGAACGGAAGAACTCCCTCCCTCAATAGCGGTGGCGCCGCCGAAGAGAATAAGACGAGGACCGTGAGTCTTAGTAGCTGCAACAGCCGTAAGTGTATGAGCGCATCTAGGACCAGGAGCATCGTCTTCATCATCCCAAAAGGTTTCTAGGGTTTTATACTGAGGAGCTGGATGTAGCCAAGGCTTCGAGCCCATTGGAAACCACTTTACGGGTATAAATCGATCCCGCAACAGCCAAAATACTGAACCAGAAGCAGAGAAATGAGAAGACGAAACCTAGAAAGCGAATCAAAGAAGGAAAGACTACGGCACTGGACGAAAGAACTAGGTAGAAAGTTCAGATCGAAGGAGTAAGAAGAATTCACGGCGGAGAACGGTGGCGAGTTACGACGGACGGACTCTGTCTTCTCCACAAAGTAAAAACCTTTCTTTTTTTTTCAGAGACTATTTTTTGTTTTTGAATTAAAAGAGAAGAAAAAATAAAATAAAAATCTTTGCTTCGCCGAGTTTTGGAGGACACAGTTTTCTTCGGATAGAAAAGGCGTTTTCGCTGAGCTGGACTTTTAGTCTTCTTCTTTAGTCAACGGCTTTATATGTATGTGAATTGTCTAGATTACCCTTTGTTATTTTTTTTTATATCTGGTAAATACTGTGTGTAGACAATTCTAAGAAAAGCATTTCTATTTCAACACTTTATTATCGAAACTTTGAAATTTGAATTTTCGTTTAGAGGAACATTCTAATTCTATACACATTTTCAACAAATTTAATAATAATGCATAAGCTGTAGCCTTATTGGTAATTTATCTAAGGGGGTGTTATTAGTTAATGGATTTTAATAGAATTGAAATCCAACACTAATCCACTGTTATTCAACTAATGATTCTAAATCCAGTTTTAAAATCTAGTGT
>Ga0041059_1002252_pt1 | contig 14630 bp, 7 predicted proteins | sample AraColnosormetaG_FD_56232 | JGI IMG/M metagenome (GOLD analysis project Ga0041059, IMG submission 56232) | Arabidopsis roots microbial communities from North Carolina, USA - Col MF nosort | ecosystem: Host-associated > Plants > Roots > Unclassified | place: USA: North Carolina | collected 2013-09-02
CTGCTGCATACACCAAATTGACACGTCATGCCACTCCTTTCTCCACTCCGGGTGTCACTGAAATCACCGAGCAGCTTCACAGGTACATTCTTCACATTGTCACTTGGTTTTTAGCTCGTAAAACAGAATATTGAATTATATGCAATACAGATTGACATTTGGTTCCTAGGGAGTACAGATGGATGATATCATTAAGGGTAGGAACTAATTATTAATAATGTTGCCTGGTTGGAGATGTTTGAACTTTGGGACTTTGGCTCAAAAGCTGACATGATATGCATAATACCAGCAAATCGAGCTAATATACTGCACAAGGCACTAAGCTAGATTTGAGCACCTTACTTGAAACATGTCATAGTGGATCTTTGTTTTGTTTCCTAGTACCAGAAGTGAGCATGATTTATATGACGGGCAAATATCTCTGTAAGACCAAAAAAACTAAGAAGTTGGATGTTCTCTGGTTGATTAAATTGTGCCTGCAAAACGTCTAGAGGATACACAGAATGGGCTCAAAAGCCATGTATCAGTATATAATTAGTTAGAGGATTGATGCTGTGAGCCTTGTGATTATGTATGATTCGTTGAACCTTTCTTAGATCATTGTTGATTGCCAATGGTAAATATTTGTGGTTAGGGCCGGCTTTTCAAGATGGGGAAACGAAAGGGTCTACAATGGTAGATCGGGTGAGATGATGCGCTCTCTGATATTCATGGGCCCAACTTTCTACCAGCGACTTGTCCACATGTCAGAGAACAAAGTCAAGTTCAGGAACACCGGACCAGTCCACCCGCTCACACGCCAGCCAGTCGCAGACCGGAAGAGGTTTGGCGGGATAAGATTTGGAGAAATGGAGCGAGACTGCCTAATAGCTCACGGTGCATCCGCTAATCTGCACGAGCGGCTCTTCACTCTAAGTGACTCTTCTCAGATGCACATCTGCAGAAAATGCAAGACCTATGCGAATGTGATCGAGAGGACTCCAAGCAGTGGAAGAAAGATCAGAGGGCCATATTGCAGAGTGTGCGCATCCTCCGACCATGTGGTTAGGGTCTATGTTCCTTATGGAGCTAAGCTTCTTTGTCAGGAGCTGTTCAGCATGGGCATTACTCTCAACTTCGACACCAAGCTCTGCTGATTCCCCGTCATTATTATGTAAATAGCTTAATGCCTTAAGACCATGATGATATGTGTAGTTTGCTTCAATCCCTGTTCTGGTTAGTGTTGGTTTTGGTTTGGTTGATTCTGTAAGGGTTATCCGAAACGAAGAAATCGTTAAACCAAGCCACTGAACTAAATCTTAAGTGTTGCTTTTGTAAGAGTTGACTCTTTAACCGTAAATGATGATCGGATTTTGTAAAAATCAGTTCTTTTGTCAACGCTAACCGGTTTATATCTGGTTTTCTATGTGTTTTATAATGATCCGACCCAGACCCGGCCCGTTTGCACTGATGCCGCCAATGTTAAATTGGTCAGACATAAATAAAACCTTAAGTATTAGGAAAACATTCATCGTCTTCTTCTTCTAGAGGCATAAACCCTTGGCTTGGAGCCGTTTCTCTCATTCTTCGATTTGATTCAATTTCATTTTCATAAAGAAGGATTTCTCTTTCTGTATCGCGATGAATCGGAACAGCCTATACGAAGCTGATGACGATGATGACGATGACGAAGAAGATGACATCGGTGAAGACCTCGAAGATTTAAGACGCGCATGTATGGTCTCTGACGTTAATTCCGATCAATTCGCGTCAAAAACCGGTTCAATTGAACCGGAAGGAGTCGGTGGCGGAGAGATACCGTCGGATTCAGAAAACGAAGATGACTTTGAGATGCTTCGTACAATTAAGAGCCAATTAGCATCTTCCAAGGATGCGGGTAGAAGCAGTGGTCCTCCCATGGGTTTGTCCTTGCTCTCGGATTCGGAGAGTGAAGATGATTTCGAGATGATTCGGAGTATTAAGAGCCAATTGTCATTGTCCATGGATGTGTCCCTTCCTCCAATTGGTTTATCTGACGATGAAGAAGATGATGCCTTTGAAACACTTCGTGCTATTCGTAGGCGATTCTCTGCTTATAAGAATTTCGGTGAGCACAATTTTGAAATCTTATACTTGTTTTCTTTTCTATTTGCGTTAAAGCTACTGATTTGTTAGATAATGTTTCTGTGTTACCTTTGCAATGTTCGTTCTATGGTTATCTGAAGACTCTGCCTCAACTGATAGTTTTTTGCTGATGGTAAGATTAATTTGAGTTCCTTCAGTTTCACTATTGGAAGCTAGTTGTTATAAGGTGTGAAAAATGCAGACTTTTTCATCTTGTTATTTGGTTTTTAACAGTCTATTTATGCAATATGTATTGTCCCTGATGGAATAAGTTAGAAGCTCTCTGTGCTTATGTTTGATTCTTGATATGATGAATTCATGATGCTAGGATGATATTGGTTTGCTTGTATGGTCTCTGACGTTAATTCCCATTAGTTCTTCTTATTTGGTTTGCTTGCTTGTCTTTTTATCCAGTGTTTTAAGTGGAAAATATGCTTATGTGGTCATTTTCTTACTATTTTTCTGCAGATTCGGAAGGAAAATTCATGAATGATTCTCACGGGAAGAAAAAGCAGGTACATAACTCGGACAATGAACCTTCAAGCGAAATATTGAGTAGATCTAATACTTGTGAAAGCTTTCCAGATCACGGGAAATCAGTTGTCACTGTGCCAGACTCAGAGGATGTACAAGATGGTCATATGCCAGCTGCGAGTTCAAGTTTCCCTGAAGCTGCACGAGCGTTTGTTGATGCAATCAGGAGAAACAGAGCATATCAGAAATTTCTTAGAGGAAAATTGGCAGAAATTGAAGCAACGATCGAGCAGAACGAGAAACACAAGAAAAATGTTAGAATAGTCAAAGATTTTCAAGCTTCTTGCAAGAGAATTACTAAACTGGCACTCTGTCAGAGGAAAGATCCTCGTGTCGAATTAATCTCAACACGGAAATCTGGGCCTTGTGATAGCTCCGAGGTAATTGGGCCTTGTGATAGCTTCGAGGTAATACTTTGATCTAGTTTTCCTGCCTCTGCTGTTTTTTTGTAGTCGTTAAAAAAAGTACTGCTTCAGCTGTTTTCTGTTGACCGTGATGGAAAATGTTTCTTATCCTAAATCCCTTGTGTTTTTTTTTGTAGGGTAATGATAAAAAGATATCTCCTTTGACGTTGGGTCCAGCGGAAAACCCTTGTGTTGAAAATTATAGGATGGCACTAGAGAAATATCCAATTTCAGTGAAACGCAGAAAATGGTCTACTGAGGAGAACAAAAACCTCGCAAAAGGTTTAAAACAAGAAGTTCAAAAGATACTGCTTTCTGAAGCAATTGAACGGTCCAGGTACTACTTACTCATCTTCTTTTAAAGTGCAATCATTAAATCTGCTGCTTAAGATCTTTTCAGATGCAGACTTAGTTTAGGTTTTTCTCATTTTAATTTTTTCGAAAGAGTTGAATGACAGATATTTCTTAACAGTGACTTGGAAGGAGCTACATATGATATAGACACTATCAATGAATCGATCGGAAATCTTGAGATCACACCAGAAATGATTAGGCAGTTTCTTCCGAAAATTAACTGGGATTCGTTGGATATCAAGGACCGTTCTGCTGCAGAATGTGAAGCTCGGTAAGTTCCTCCTTTATTTGAACTCTGGTTACTAAGATAAATCAGCTTTTAATCATCTATGGGTGTACATATACCATCACTCTCTTATTTTGATATATTAGTGGATTTTCTTATCCTGTGCCTCATTGTAGGTGGATGAGCTCGGAAGATCCATTGATTAACCACGGTCCGTGGACTGCAGCAGAGGACAAAAACCTACTCCGAACTATCGAACAAACGAGTCTTACAGACTGGGTTGATATCGCGGTGTCACTAGGGACAAATAGGACCCCATTTCAATGTTTGGCTCGATATCAGAGAAGCTTGAATCCAAGCATATTGAAAAAAGAATGGACTGCAGAGGAAGATGACCAACTTCGTACTGCAGTAGAGTTATTTGGGGAGAAAGACTGGCAATCTGTTGCAAATGTATTAAAAGGAAGAACTGGAACTCAGTGCTCGAATAGGTCAGTTTTATCTTCTACATTCACCCATTTCTTTATGAGTTAGATATTAATTACTGTAGTATGTTAAGAGGTAGCCTCGTCCCTTTCCCTCCATCTGCAAATTATATGAATTTAATTTAGTTCAGTTCGATCAATTGCCTCAAGAGCTAGTTTGTTTGGTCAAAAGGTCTATAGGGTTTATAAACCACCCATAAAGTCCATGTTTAGTCGATGTGGGATTATATCATAACCTCAATATGCACTCATGTCTCATTGGTGACAATCCTCTAGGATTTTAGATTGAGTTACAAGGTTATGTTCTGTCATTTTATGTGCTTGTTTATGTCTGCATTCAGATACATGATTGAATATCTAATTTCATTCTCTCTATACTCTCAGATGGAAAAAGTCGCTTCGCCCTACCAGAAAAGGGACATGGAGCTTAGAGGAAGACAAACGTGTAAAGGTAGCTGTGACACTCTTTGGATCTCAAAACTGGCATAAAATTTCTCAGTTTGTTCCTGGACGGACTCAGACTCAGTGTCGGGAGAGATGGTTAAATTGTTTAGATCCCAAAGTAAATCGTGGGAAGTGGACTGAGGAAGAGGATGAAAAGTTGAGAGAAGCAATTGCAGAGCATGGATATAGCTGGTCTAAGGTGGCTACTAATCTGTCATGTCGTACTGACAATCAGTGCTTGAGGAGATGGAAGAGATTATATCCTCATCAAGTGGCTCTTTTACAAGAAGCTAGAAGGTTACAAAAAGAAGCTAGTGTAGGTAATTTTGTTGATCGGGAATCAGAGCGTCCTGCTCTTGTCACAAGCCCTATTTTGGCACTACCGGATATATCTCTAGAGCCAGAACCCGATAGTGTAGCCCTGAAGAAGAAACGCAAAGCCAAGTAAGTTAAATAGATTATTCCTTACATACACACACACACACACGTAGCTTTTGTGAATCTAACTAAATTCACCTTTTTGTTGATTCAGGCAGAAGAAGTCAGATGCAGAGAGACAACCAAAGAGACGGAGAAAAGGATTAAAGAACTGCTCAGGAGATGTATGTAGACAAGAGAATGAGACTGTTTGTGAAAATGAACCGAACAATGGAGGAGAGGAAAGGATGTTGGCATTGGAATGTCATGACGAGATCCAAGACAATGCAAAGGAGAAGCCAAAACAAAGACGCAAAAGTGTTGCAGAAACTGTTTGTGAAAATGAACCAAACAATGGAGGAGAGGAGAGGATGTTGGCATTGGAATGTGATAACGAGATCCAAGACAATGCAAAGGAGAAACGAAAACGAAGACGCAAAAGTGTTGCAGAAACATCTAACAACACCACTGGTTTAAAAAAACTTACGCCTAGGAGAAGGAAAATATCTGCAGTTGTTCCTATTAAGAACCAAGATGCACCAAATTAGTTGTTTTTTTGGCTCTTGAAAATTTTGAAATTTATTGTATGTATAAATATGTGTAATCCAAACATCTTTAGAATAGTCACTGATTCTAACAACAACGACAACAAAAATCTTGAACTCAACAATAAATAAGTTGAACTAGGCATTGGTAGAAAGAGTAGTTGAATGCATTACATTTTTTTTCGTTCACGGTAAAAGGTTGTTAGACGCAATAGCTCTGTTTAATTTACTAAACCCTATCGATAAATATTACATGAACACTTATTCTAATTAGTATCCACAAAGAGGAAAATCAAAACTGTCTGTATACAAATAATCACTAATGAGATTTTATAATAAGAGAGTACAATATCATGACATCACTTGCTTCTGACGAACTTCCTTCGAGTGTTAATACCATTCGTTTCATTGCCCATTTTCTTCTTCTTCATCTTCTCTAACTTCTGTCTATGTCCTTCAATATCTGTCTTTATCACTCGCTCTCTCATCTCGTCTGGTAGCAACGCCAGTCTCGAAAACTTCTTTGGTGACACAAATCCACCAAGTCTCTCTTTGATGTGGTTAAACGCAGGAACAAGTCCACGTCTTATGAAACACCCGTCAATCAGGTCCATCGAGTTTGATTCTGGTAAAGACACCGAGTCTTTTAGCTCCAAGTCGAAGCAGAACGGCGAGTCCTTCAACCACATTCTGAGAGAGTGAGCTTTGGCCACTAGCAGTCCCGTTCTCGTCTTGCAGGGAAGAAATGGAGAACCCATTTCCCAAAGACACGCCTTTAGCGTTTTATCAAGGGATATACCGTTGTACTCTGCGGTCCCTGTGATTAAGACAACTGACTTTGGAGACTCTGGGTAGCCTTCCAGTGATGCATCCTGAAATGGGAGAAGAATAGTAACAGAGGGTTATTGGTGAATATGAGAATGATTCTCAAACGATCTTTAGTTATGCAGGCATTTGTGGAATATGATGTGAAGATGCAGAGATATTAAGAGAGAAGAAAGAGATGAAGTGCCTGCATGTGGTCAAGCCATAGCGTCAGGGCAACAAGTGCTGCACCTCCAGACAGCCTTCTGAAATCCGCACCCCAGTCCTTGTCCGCCACCCTGAAAAATCAAAGTGAATCACAAATGTTACTGCTAAACACTCTGTGCATTTGGAAACATTTGCATGAGAAACAAGTGACTAGTTCATGGGCGAGTGTTAACACCATTTATGAACGTATACAAGACTGACCTAAAAACATCGAGACTGAAGATACCCCTTTTGATTCCCAATTGGAAAACCCATGATGCAGTAGCTCTGAGTTCAAACGCCCAGAGAAGATTCAAAAGAGCATTAACAAAATTGAGAGCAGCATTGTCCTCTATGGATTTCAGTTTCTCGAACCATCCATCCACCTCAGAAACTAGCAACTCAGGTCTTCCAGCTAAAAGCCTGGTAGGTATCATTAAAAAACCAGAGAAAAAAATTCATAAGAATCAGTACCATATGATATGATCCTGTATCAGATTTTATATTATCATAATAAGAAAAGCCACAAACATGATCTTAACAGAACTATACTCTTTAAGGAATGCATCAGATCATCTATACCTGATAGGAAGATCAAAACCAATATCTTCAAGAGCTTTAAGCAGCAACATGACTTCAATTTTTTCCTTGGAGAAACTCGCCGCCCTAACAAAGCAAGTCCATATCCTGTGGTCTGGCTCTAGGCCCTCTTTCTTCATTTCCAAAAGCCTTTCTATTCCACTGTTATAATCTTTGCTCCGAAGGTAAGCATCAATAACTGAACTATAAGGCAGAGTTGTTAGTTCCACTTCTGTGTCTTTCAGGTTACTAAGAACTTTTTCAGCTTCTTGGGGATTTCCTGAAGAACTATATGAAACCATAAGCAGATGCATTGTAGCAAGTGTTGGTTCTATTCCCGCATTCTTCATCATTTGCAATAACTTCTCTGCCTTGGAGTCGCTTCCAGAATCTCGGGATATTTTCATCATTGTGTGGTAAAATGAACGGTCTAGTTTCAAACCTTTTGAGAGAAGCTCTTCAAACAGTTGTTCAGCTTGTTCAAGGCATTTTTGCTTACCAAAAGCAGAGATCAAGCTCTTGTATGTGTCCAGTTTTGGGTCCAAACCAAGATTTCTCATTTGCTGCATAAGCAAGTACCCTTCTTCTGGTCGTCTGTCTCTACAATACATTATAATCAGAGTATTGTAAGTGGTCTCGTCTGGTTCCAGTCCAGTTTCTTTTATCCTCTGGTATACTTGAACTGTCTTCTTGTAATCCTCGATAGCCGTATACATCTTCAGCATGGAATTCCATATAGCAAGCTCAACCTTGAAATTGGCCTCTTCCATTTCAGAGACCATAATTTCAGCATCTCTAACTCGTTTCCCTTTGCAGAGAAGCTCAATCATCATCCTATAAAGGCGGATTGTGGGTAAGTAACCAGCAGCTTTCATGCTACTGTATATCTTCTTTACCTCAAAGATATTTCCAGCTCGGGCAAATGCGTCAAGCATCAAGAGAATGGAGCTTTTGCTAATCTTAAAGCCCATATCTTGCAATTCTTCAACAACAACGTAGAGCTCCTCGAGTCTCCCATCAACACACAAAGCATGCAACAAAATATTGATGGATTCAACAGTAGGAGACGGACCATCCCTCATCATAGTGTTAAAAATAGCCCTTGCCCGCTCGTAACAGCCACACTGAGCATAAGCCGACATCAAGCTGTTCCATGTCTTCAGATCAGGTGTTCGTCCACTTTGTCTTAGGTTGCCAACCACACTCTCCGCTTTCTGCCATAGTTTTTGTTTTCCATAAGCCTCAATGATATCAGTATACATAGGCGAACAAGCAAAGTGGAAGCCTTTTGTCTCAGCCTGATTAACCACTTGATGAGCTGTCTCTGGAAAGCCAAGCTTGCAATACACAACAACCATGCTTTTACAAACACTTTCTGAAGCTTCGCAGCCAGATAGTCTCAGGTCAGAGAAAACCTGAGAAGCTTCAGCATAATGTTCATTTGCTACACAGCAGTGTAATAGAGTCTCATACATGGTGGAACTGCCAAAACACCAGCCATGAACACATGGGTCAGCGAAATATTCATCTAGAGCAGCGCTTAAGTTGTTCACCTTGCAATGTAGAACAATTAGAGCTTCAGTTATAAGTCTTTTAGATCCACTGGCATGCTCTTTCAAAAATTCAAGTAACTCAAACGCTTCTGAATGCCTGCCTGATGAACTATAGGAACCCAGGATAGACAATAGAGTGTCGTTTTCCAATTCATAGCCATTGGTGATAGCCACTTTCAACTGTCTAGCAGCGAGATCAAAGCATTCGCCCTTAACAAGCACTGATGAAATCTCTAGTGGGTTCATGCCACACAATTCTTCCATGTCTCTGATGGTTTTCTGAATGTCATCTGACCTGTTTTCCTTCATAAGTCCAAGTATCATCAACTCATACAGAGTGTAAGACGGTGTATGACCATCAGAAATCATATCACGGTATAAACCCCAGGCCTTTCTTGTCTCGTTGCCTCTTAGTAATACATCCAACATTACAGAATACGCTAAATTATCAGGTTTAGTGCCTGAGCGCAACATGCAACTGAAAGTATCCTCAGCCTCCTCTCGCTTTCCAGCCTTGGCATAACCACAGATAAGAGCACTGTATGTCTGCAGAGTTGGTTTGATCCCAACATCAAGCATCTCAGACATTAAAGCTGCGGCTTCCACTGTTCGGTTTGCTTTTCCAAGAGAATCGATCAAAACAGTGTAAGTAATAGCATCAGGGTTCCTACCCGACAAACCTTTCATGTCCTTATAAAGCTGTAGCGCAAGATCAAGTTGTCCCTGCTTGCCATACATGTGAATGATCGTGTTGTATGTCATCTCATCTTTCCCAAACCCCATTTTCTGCATCTGTTGGTACACCTCCTTCACCTTCTCCGTATTTCTTTCTCTGGCAAACGCATACAGCAAAGAGTTGTATGTCACTGCATCAGGGAAAAAACCTTTAAGCTCCAGCTCCATGAAGAGCCTCTCAGCTTCAGCAGCAAGCCCACATCTTCCATAAACAGAAATCATAGCATTATAAGTCCACAAATCAGGCTGACACCGATGAGCTTCCATATCCTCAAAAACCTTCACTGCACCATCCAAATTCGAATCCCGCGAACAGGCACTAAGAAGAGTGTTGTAAGTGATAGCATCAGGCCTAAGACCCGAATTCCTCACCATATCTAATAACTCAACAGCCAAATTCGGAGTCAACCCACCAGATTTAAGCCTAGCGTTGATAAGAGTATTGAAACTAATAAGATCTGGAACACACCCTCTCTGACGCATTGCATCGACCAGCTCTTGTGCTTTCGAAAACTTACCACTACGTGAATAAACCCCCATCATTGCGTTGTACACCTGAACCCTATCTCCGACGGTTGGCTCAGCCCTAGTGAAAATCTCCACCGCAAGGGATTCCTGATTCCACCGTCCCAAAACACCGAGTATAGCAGCCACCATCCGAGCGTTAGGAGAGTGCCAATGACGGAGATTGAGCCACTCAAAAACCTCAAGAGCTCGTTGCCAACTCTCTTGACCAACTGATTTCACGACGAAGCAGTAATCAGTAGGAGTCATCTGAACAAGACGAGCATCGAGAATATCAGCAACGAACTGATTAGATTTCAAGCTTAGAATCTTATCCGTCAGAAATTTGACTCTCTCTCTCCAGTCTTTAGCCTTAATCAACGCCACTTTATTCATCTTCTTCACTCTCCTTCTCCGAGTCGCCACGGCGGTTTCATCTTTCGTCTTTTGCTCCTCGCGGGAGGCAATTGAATCGACGACATCACCTGAATCCGGTGTACCGGCGATGGGAGAAACCGGAGAAGAAAGAGTTTGTGAAGGTGTGGAATCATAAATCTCACGGAGATTCAAATGTGGCCATCGGACGGCGGGAGAAGCTCGACTGTAAGTGAATTTCTGGGAAGAAGAAGTAGTGCTGCTGATGTTCGCTTGTTCATCTTTAATCTCAGGATTAAGAGTGGCGCGAACGGATAAAGCAGGAAAAGCTAAAGCCCCTGCAGAAACCGCCATTAATGTCTTCTTCTCTCAGCTTCATAAATTTCGTTGTACCGTTAAAAGATGAGAAGCGAGTGAAAGAGAAGAGTGATCTTTTAAGGTTCCTGAGAAAGTGAGAAACAAACTCCTTGCCGTCTAAGATTTTTACCAACAAACACCTTGCTGTTTTTAACTGTGACAAGGATTTTATGAAGCGAGACGAAAGTTGCGTTATAAGACCAATTTTAAAGATGAAGAATATAAAATGCAACCAAAATCCGTGACCTTTTGATAGAGTGTATGATGATAATTAAACAAAATTTGACAAAATACAAGATTTACATGAGAGCCAGTTTGGAAAAATTGGATAAACTAAAAGCAGCGACAATGTTGAGAGAGTTCCTCAGCTTAAAGTTGTGGCCATTTGATTTGCGCTAGACTTGGAACATAAGAACAGATACGTGGGTGATAAAGGCTATGTAGCGCTCCCGCGTCTCTGTGTCTTTATCCAAAAACACGACAACTTTCTTCTCCTCGTCAACAAAGAAATTCCCAGCGGCAACCTGAAACTGCAAACCAGTTAGTGGTTCCATACCCACCGCTAAGAACAACTTGCTCCACGACGCTGTTTCGGGCTCAATCTTAGTCGTAATCCATATCTCCATCTGTAATGTATCATCTCTCTCAAATAACACTGTAAGTTGCTCATCTCTAACACTAGATAGAGTCACAGTATCTTCATTAAAAGAGTGAAACGGTAGACTTAGAGGGGGTCCAAATATCTCTCTTGTAAAATCATAACAGAGTAAGAACTCAGGGAGATGCTTTTGTTGAGTATTTCCCTTGAGAGACACGCCACGTGCAGAAAACTGTATCTCCCAGTTCGCAGAGTTAATGTTAGGGATAGTAATATTCATCCGTGGTTTAGAGGAGTTGAGGACTTGAGGTAGTAGAGTTCATACTGTACGTATCCGTAACAAGGTTCACTAAATCCCTTGGAAGATTGGCCATCATCATCTCAAGGATCATAAATAAGTTAGGTTAATGCTTCAGAAGATACTCTCCTCTGCTTCCGGTGGTTACAAATTTGAAGACAAAGAAACCCACCCTAACTGAATTGGGCCAATCATGGGCTTTAGAAATCTAATAGGCTTGTAATGTGGCCGGTGAAAGAGATAAGAGTGATATATTATAGGGATGAATTGTGAAGATTGAACCTCAATAAGACCAATCGGAAGATCACGAAGGTAAGTGTAATCAAAATCGTGACCTTTTGATATATAGTGATATGATAATCAATGGATTGTTTTTTTCTCTTCTGGAAATTAAACAAAAATTGCCAAAATAGAGGTTTGCGAGAGACTAATACAATACTGACGCAGTCTGGAAAAATTAAAAGCAGCTAAACTTTTTTCCGGAGATTTCGTGACTTCTTCTTCATCTTGTTGTGTCTCTAGTAACGACCAATACCCCAGACCCTGACAACTCCATCAGTGTAACCACTGAACAATGTGCTTCCATCTGCACTCCAGTTCAAGCTTGTGCAGTAGATAACCTGCATTTTCATTACACATTCCCATTAGATACCATTATCAATCTCTTCCTATATGTTAACATCAAAGTCAAAACCTTTGGAGCAGAGCAACATTTAAAGAATAAAATTCCTAGTTTCAAAGCTAATGGGTAAGGGAAAAGATTTCCTACATGCAATTTCTAACCAAAATTTCACTTTTTTTTTGTCATAACCAAAGATAATTTCATCACTACTTTTGGTGCATTCACTAACCTATCAATAGAGAACCAATTACTATAGTGAAATCATAAGATAATGACGTACCTTCTTCTGGTTACCAGTTCCAACACCACCTTCATTCTTCTCTGCCTCAGACTTGAGATCAACCTTCAAGTCCTCAACAACAGACTTGCTCTCAAGATCCCAAATCCTAATGCTATTCTCAGTAGCAGCACACAACCAGTATCTGTTAGGACTGAAGCAAAGCGAGTGAATAATCGAACCCGCCTCAAGCGAGTAAAGCTTCTTTCCTTCAGCCAAATCCCACAACAAGATAACACCATCTTTCCCACCACTGGCGCATAGCGAACCATCAGGCGAGACAGCAACAGTGTTGAGGTAACCAGAGTGACCAACAAGAGAGTTCCTCAGCTTACAGTTCTGGAGATTCCAAACTTTCACAGTTTTATCCCAAGAAGCAGATACAATAGTTGGTACAAGAGTATTAGGACTAAACCTAACACAACTAACCCATTCCTTGTGACCATCACCTTCAGAGATGGTATACTTACACTCACCAAGTGTGTTCCAAAGCTTAATCGTACGATCACGAGAAGCAGACACGATCTGCCGGTTATCAGTAGAGAATGCAACAGAGAGCACATCTTTCGTATGACCAACGAATCGACGAGTTGTTTCTCCCGTGGCAAGATCCCAGAGACGGAGCTCACCGTCCCAGCTTCCGGAGAGTGCAAACTGACCGTCCGATGAGAGAACAACATCTTCCACGAAGTGAGAGTGACCTGTGAGCCTACGCTGAGCAACACCGTAAGACTTATCGTCCTTTGTGAGTTTCCAGAGGATGATGGATTTGTCACGCGACGCTGTGACGATGATGTCGGAATTGTCGATCGGCGTAGCGATGGCCGTGACAATGTCGGTGTGGGCGCGCATAATGCCCTTCAATACGAGTCCCTCGGCCATGGTTTGAGGTTTTCGGGTTTCTTCTTCTTACTCACGAAAATGGCGTAACAGAGCGAGAGATTACGAGGTCGATTGAAATGTTTGGTATTTATACTCTAGGTCTAAAAATGAATCAAATTAGGGTTTAGTGTGGTTTCTGCGAGGAGACTGGCTCATTTGGGCCGGAGTTTCCGAGTCAGGTATAAATGGGCCTCTTCTGAAATAAATTTTGTTGGAGCATTTTTGTTGTGATATAGTTGAGAAATGTTTGATCAGAGAGGGAACATAAGAGCAATTTGAACGAATTCGATTGAAATGTACAAGAGTTTACTAAAACACAAATAACACAATCGTAGTTTGTTCATAATTTAGCTTTGATTCTTATTAAGGTTTTAATCGTGAAGTGCACAGCACACAGTGGCTTTGTGATGACCTTGGTACACTTTCACTTCTTTGCCTGCTGGCATCGACCACAATCTAGCCGTCATGTCCGATGATGCTGTACAACATCATAGAAACCCGTTTAAAGATTGTTCTGATATGTTTTTCAGTGGTTTAAGTTAAGACAGAGATTAGTACCTGTTACAAGAAATTCTCCATCCACTGAGAAGACGCAGTCCCAAACCCATCTTTGATGTCCTGTTATATAAGATTTGATGATAGTGTAAGAGACGATAATGGAGAATGAATGCTGTTGACAGTAACATGGAGAACATACCTGTTAAAACTTTCTCTAGTTTAAAACCATCGACGTTCCATATTTTGACAGTTTTATCAGATGATGCAGTCGCTAGATATCTGCTAACAAATATGTAAGAGCTTCGAAAAGGAGAGGATGAAGAAAACGGTTAAAAGAGAAAGTATAAGAAACATGTTACTTGTTTGCAGGAGAGAGGAGACATTTAAGGATGTGGCCATTATGAGCTTGCAGCTTATGAAGGGGCTCAAACTCTGTCATTGTCTGTAAAAGATTTTGAATTTTTAAATGGCATGGACAATTAGAGTAATGCGACTACAACATGGTTAAACAAAAGAAAGGTTTGCATATCAGGAACACTACCTGTTTTCCACGCAACAAGCGCCATACATAACATGTTCCACGGTTGTTAGCAGCGACTACCATTGTCCCATCCCACATAACAGTTAAAGACCGTACAGCTGTATCAACTTCTGGTACCTATAGTTAACCTCAAGTGATTATCTACGGATTTTCAGAAATGAAATGAAGACGTGTCAAAGGCAATTACCAGTTCACAGCTACACGAATTTGCTCTGAGATCCCATACACGTATATTTCCATTTTGGTCTCCAGATATCAATTCAGTCTGTACAAAAAAAAAAAACAAAA
>Ga0041059_1002253_pt1 | contig 14627 bp, 12 predicted proteins | sample AraColnosormetaG_FD_56232 | JGI IMG/M metagenome (GOLD analysis project Ga0041059, IMG submission 56232) | Arabidopsis roots microbial communities from North Carolina, USA - Col MF nosort | ecosystem: Host-associated > Plants > Roots > Unclassified | place: USA: North Carolina | collected...
GAATAAAATACTCTATGAATTACTTGGTTTTTTTTTTTTTTAAACAGAATTGTAAGTAACCTGCTTCTTATGTTAATAATGATTTTAGCAAGTCATCAAGATTTAGTGAGATACAAAACATTATTTCAATTTAGATAAATTGTAAACAGTATAATCGCCATTAGCCAGAGAGGCCCATAGCTTTTTTCTCCGAGCCGGGTCGGCTTGTATTTTACTAAATTACCCCTAATTTCTCTGGGTATGTATTTCTCTGGGATTAAACATGGGCAATACCGTAGTTTCAACAGTACTAGTTTCATCGCCGATCAAAAACTAGCAACGAACCAATGCACCTTCGATCCCGTCCTCTCATGGCCACGTTGCTTGATTTCGATTTCGAGCTTCTTATTTTTTATTTTCTTCACGAAACTCGTTGAAACGATCTAATCTTCAACATCTTTGATTTTTGGTGTTGGGGTTTGTTGTTATCTGCGGAATTTTTGTTTCCTTTGCCGCGGTTTTTGATTCAGAGGTACGAATTGTTTCGTTTTTCCTTTGTTTCAATCTTTGAACTTTGATCTGGATTATTAGGGTTTTATTTATAGTTACTTAATTGTTGATTAGGCTGCTTATTTGAAGAGTTTTTAGTTCGTTTATGTTTGATTCAGTTCTCTCCTAGGGTTTCGTGTTTAAAAGTATCCATGGATTAAGAATTCTTGCTTCAATGTTGATTTAGTGGTAATGAAGTTAGATTATGGTGAAAGTATCAGTCTTTTGGATTGGATCAGTTCAAATTTTGTAGTTAAGCTTGGAAGATAACTTGTTCTAAGTTGGGGAATATGTTTTAGTGAGTAATAGACAATGTAGATTATTTGTGATGAAGGCAACTAAGGAATGATCTTTTTCAAACTTTCTCAGGGTTTAATTATAGCTGTCTAATTGTGTCCGGTGTTCAACAAACTAAGTGGAAGTGAATTTTGGAGGACTTTCTTAACACATATCACTTGGATTCTCTGTAAGTGAAAGCATAGTTTCTGGAAGGAAGTTTTGAGTAATTTGAATAATATCTCTGTTCTTGCTTAGTTCATTTTCGAATTTTACTATAGTTTTTTTTTATCTATTGTACATTTAGCTACTGTGAGTTCTTAATGCATTTCTTTATTGGGGTTAGTTCTTAATTTGGGATAGATTAGTGGAAGTATTTAGAATAAGATTTTGCTATTATGGAATTGAGCATTGTTCTGGCAGTTTCTGTTTAAAGACCATAATGAATATTTGCTTTGGAAGCCGAATATATGCAATGACTGCGTGAAGTAACCAAATTAATCTGAAGCTACATAAAGGGATTCCTTTGTTTGTGTATAGTCTAGATGTTGGAGTTTGTTCTTTGGCCTTTTCAAGTGTTGGGCAGTGTAAATCAAATATTTCACTTAACGTTCTCGCCTATTTTCATGTTTACGTTCTACATAAAATATCTCTGGATTTTTTTTGTTTTCAAGTAATTTTCAAATGCCGTTCTGGAAAACTCTTTTGGTGTTTACTAATGTATTAATTCCCGTTGTTACATGGCAGGTGCATTTTAAATCAATTATTTGAGTCTGAGAAATCAGCATTTATGTGCTACAGCTTGTCATGCTCCAGTGTGTATTCAGTGTTTATTATAAAATATAAGACTTTCGAGAGCTGAGGGAATGTCAGCACCTGGGAAGTTTGATTATTCTTCTGGTGGGCTAGATAGGCCTCTATACAGATCTAACTTTGCCGCACAGATGGAAAGATCGAGTAGCTTTCGCGAGTCCATGGAACATCCTGTCCCATCTCATCCAATCATGTTGAGGACCACTTCACCAATAGCACAAACTGATGTAACAAATTTCTTTCAGTGTTTGCGTTTTGATCCTAAGGTGGTTGCCGCGGATCACAAGTCTATTCGTCAAGGTGACTTTAAGCGGCATGTGAGTATTGCTCTTGGAATACTAGGCGATGAGTCTCCTAGTGGATCTTTAAAAGGGAAGTTTATTCCATCTCCTATTCCAGAAGAGATCAAAAGATTTAAGGCTGGTCTGCGCGAAAACAATGTGAAGGCCAGGTAGTTTTTAACTACCACAAGTTAGTTAGTTGTGTTTGAGGTGCTCTTTTGACTCATTTACTTTTTGTGGTCGCAGGGAGCGTGTAAAAATTTTCAACGAAGCTTCTTCTGTATTTAACAAGTTTTTCCCAAGTGTACCTACAAAGAAAAGGTCTCGACCTGAAGGGTTTTCTGGTGACCGCTCTGGTGATCGCTTGGTATCAGGACCAGGCCTAGGTAAAATGGGAATTCAGGGTCAGACCCTGGCTGGTGGTTTTGAGCTTGACCAGCAAAAGTTGGATGAACGACCTAAAAGTGGTGTTCCAAATAAGCGAACACGTACTTCCATGGTAATTCTGATTTTTTTTACATATGGAGTTGTTATCTTGGTTCGTACTTGAACAAATGTCTTATATTCTATAATGCAGTCTTCTGTTTGCATGTCATTGCATGCTTCTGATCACTGGAAGGTGCATCTTTTGAATTGGTCAAAAAATTGGATCGTGGTTACTAGTTTTAGATATGATATAGAAGCTTCTGTCATTTAAGGCAATTTTTTTGCTACAATGTAGTATTTTTTTATATATGTCGGATTGCATGCAAATTTAAGTGTTTAATCAAGGAGCATTTGTCTTCTTATATTTTAGTAGGTCCTCAACTATTTTTGCTTTTACGCTTGCTATATTATCACAATACTGTTATGACCTGAATATAATTGATAGTATGAAACTAACTGATGTTTTTTAAATGTTTTGATAAAAATTTATAGAAATTTGCGTGTGATAGTATTTTCATATCTCAGGTTTCTTATAAATAGTAAGTGAGTCACTATTGCTTTGGGAAACCTTAATCTCTTTATTTTGTGGTGCAGATGGATGTTCGAAACAACTGTATTGTTCGACAGTCAGCGGCTGTAGACAAAGATAAAGAAATAATGCGGGTGGGAAATCATAATGCAGTTCAGGGTGAAGATCGAACTTCTACTGGTATTGATGGTTGGGAAACGTCAAAAATGAAGAAAAAACGCTCCTCTATTAATGCGGACTGTCATCCTAACTTGGCTTCAAATAAAGTGGTTGATGGTTACCGAGACTTGAAGCAGGGCATACAACAGAAACCAACAGGCGATTCCCGGTCAAGAGTGAATGGTGACTCAAACATGTTCAGGTATGCCCTGTTGTATGTATGTAATAGATTTTTGTGCAGACATACAAGGTCCAACGCTGATATTTATTAGCCTTATATATTGACTGTCGCCTTGTTCTTCGATGTGTGTTTTCAAATTACTTTGCTCATATGTACTTAGCTAGCAAACTTTCTTTTGCAGACCTCATAATTGCACTACTTTCCTTTTGTTATTTACCGTTCTGAGTTTATTAGGAAATAAATCAAAAGTGGAATTTCACAAAATTCAATTGTTTGCTCTTCATTTACATGACTTTATCTAACCTGCAATAGAAGTATGTGTTGGAGATGCATGAGTGTGTACTTCCACCATCAATATCTCCCGTCGTATTATTTCCATAATTTTACTGGTGATTGAGTTAACTGAAGAAATACCTTTACTCAGATGATATCTACAATCCATTGCAGATTATGGTTTCAAGGGTTCAGAATATGCTGAGATTCCTTCACTTGATTGATTTACTCACTCTGTTTTGTTTGACTTCTTCTTTATTGTCGTGACTCTTCTCGTTCAATTGGATTCTGTCTCCTTTGATGGTTAATATAAAGGGTAAGACTTTTTGAATTATTTTTGTAGGCAATCGGCTGGTAATGGAGCTACTGGGTATGGAAGATCTGATAGCCTCTCTCATCAGACGAGCTTGGCTGGGCATTCTCCACTGGCGAGGGTTGATTCTGACCATAACTCTTTGTACAGTGAGAAGAGAGAACGCTCCATTGTCTCAGATAAGGAAAGGGTGAATCTCAGGGGCGTCAACAAGTATGCATTATTATCGTAATTCAATTCACATTTTGAATTCTTCTATTAATTACATGTACCTTGTTCATGAGATTTCATTTCACCATATCATCTTACCCATATTTAGCCACTGTTGTTTCTGATCATTGTCAATGTACTTATTACTCTGTTTAATTCATTGAAGGTCAAATATTCATGATGAATTCAATTCTTCAAGTCTGGTTTCAAACACAAAAACAAATGCTTCAGTTCGTGGACCTAGATCAGGATCGGGGTTACCACCAAAACTGTCTCCAGGACTCCATAACACTCCGTCCCCGATTGAATGGGATATCTCTGGCTGTACGAATAAGCCTCCAACATTGTCAGGAGTTACACAACGCAAGCGTATGACATCAAATCGTTCTTCATCACCACCTGTCACTCAGTGGGCCAGTCAAAGACCACAAAAGATATCCCGGATAGCAAGAAGGACAAATTTAGTGCCCATTGTTTCTAGTCAGGACGAAGTTCCCTACTCTGATAATATATCAGATGTTGGTTGTAGTGAAACTGGGTTTGGATTTCATAAACGTTCACCAGCTGCTTCTCCTCAATTGAAACTAAAAGGTGAAAGCAGCTTCTCCACTGCAGCCTTATCAGAAAGTGAAGAATCTGGCCACCCTGAGATCAAATCTAAAGACAAAGGTAAACAGTCTGATGAGGTTGATGGGAAAGCTGCACAGAATATTCCTAGAGTGTCCATCCCTGCTTTACAATCAAGAAAAAGTAATAAGCCTGCAGCTGGTGAAGAGATTGGAGATGGTGTGAGAAGGCAAGGAAGGACAGGCCGTGGCTTTTCTTCCACGAGGTCTCTTAACCCAAATGGAGTAAATAAGCTTAAGAATGTTGGAACAGCAAAACATCTTCGCAGTGCAAGACCTATTTTTGACAAGAATGAAAGGTAGAGATTATTCTTATTTTCCACGTACTCTTATTTTTTTTTTCCTGTATGATTAAAATTTGTTATGGTGTTTATCTCATAGAATTTTTAATGAGTTCTGTGCAGTAAGGTGGGTCGTCCACCCACTAGGAAACTATCTGATCGTAAGGCCTACAAACGTCAGAGAGCTACGGCAACAAATGCTCCAACACTAGATTTTCATGGTAAAACAAGTTCAGTGTAATAAGAATTGCTCTTTTTGGATTGGATTTTTTTCCTGATTTATTTCTTTATTCATGGATTTGTTACCTTTCTTAGTTGGTTCAAATGATGGTCGTGAGGAGCTACTGGCAGCTGTCAACTCAGCTATAAATATTGGTAAAACATTTTGTTCCTCAGTCACTCTTATGATACATACCCAACTTTTGTTTCTGGATTAATTGTCTTGCTATTGATGCAGCTCAGAATTTTCCCAACTCTTTCTGGAAGCAAATGGAGCGCTACTTCGGCTATATATCTGATGATCATATCAATTTCTTGAAACAACAGGTGATACCTTTTTCTTCATTTTCAGATCTCATAGTGAGGATTTGATAGATATATTCTTGTTTGGTAATAAATATCCACACCCGATCTCCTGAAATTATTGATTCTCTTATCCAACTGTAAATCCGAAACCCTAATATTCCTTGTACCACATTCCTAATCAACTAGGCTTGAGCCCGAAAAACAAAAACAAAAAAAACAGTAGGAATGTGGTTCAAGGAAAATTAGTGTTTGGATTTATAGTTGGATAAGAGAATCAATTAATTCTTTAATTTCCTAGGTATCTATCTGCACCCCACTTTTGTAAATGTAAAGCGAAAGGAAAAAATCCCAAAGAAGTAGAATAATGGTGTCAAGTGTCTGTTGGAATTATTATCATATGTGATTTGACAGCAATATTTGCAGTGCTGCGGAAGCTTATCATGTCAACTTCAACGCATTTTAGATAGTCAATATTGTAATGTTTTTTTCCTTTCTCTTTCAGGGAGAACTCTCCTCCATGGGTCCGACGCCCGTTTTGACATCTTCTGAGTTTGATAGCCCTGTGTTTCCTGAGGAACTTGCAACTAGCAGGGCGGATTCCAAGGCTTCTCCACTGTACCAGAGATTGCTATCAGCCTTGATATCTGAGGACTCAATGGGTGTAAATGAAGATTTACAAGTTGATCTTGACGATGACTCAGAATTCAGTGTTCTGAATAATATGGAGTTCAATGGGTTTAGGAACAATGAAAGGCTGGAACTTGATGAATCAGAAAATGATGGGTCTGCAATTTTGTTCAAGGGTGTTGATAAGTCAGCCCACCACTGCAATGGCAAATTTCCAGATAATTCACCCATTGACTTCGTAGATATTCAATATGATAAATTGGGGATAGATGAAAAGATTTATCTGGAAGCCCAGTCTCTTGGAATATCCATAGACCTAATGGTATACGGTCTAGTATCTTAGTTATTGTGAAACCTATTTATGCTATGTACTTTTGGGTCTTACTGAAGTTTGTTATTCTTCTTGTGTTTTCTTACAGCCTAGTATCTCAAACGTGGAGGATGAAGGTATTGCTGACGAAATTAAAAAGTTGGAGGAGGCTATCTGCAACGAGGTCATTATTTCATCAAATATTATATTTGTTGTTTCATTATGGTTTTCTTGTCTCCATTGCGAGTTATTAAGTAATTTAGGGGGATTCTGATGTTTCTTAAGAAATCCTTGTAAAAGGACCAAAGTAATATTTTTGTGTCCCATGTTTACTTTCTCTAGAGAAAAACACCCTTTGATTGTCTCTATGTTATTTTTTTCAGGGTTCTAAGAAGAAAGAGATTGTGGATAGGCTACTAAAGCCTGCCATCGAGATGAAAGAACTTCAGGAGAAGTACGAATTTTCCCTTACTCTGCTTTTTGGGCACTCCATTGTGGATCTGAATTATGATCTGACGGTTTTTCATCTTTGTTTTTTTTTCTTTCCATAGGGAGCTTGATCAACTTGGTTATGAAAAGCTCATCGAGATGGCATATGAAAAAAGCAAGGTAAATTGACTGTAAAGTTGGCTCATTTTCGATTTTGTTTTGCTTCCCTGGCACTGCCAATTTATACGTAGTTATTTGTTAATAACTTTGTTTCCTTCTTTTACAGGCAAGTCGGCGTCATCACAACGCTGGTGGAAAGAATTCCAACAACAAGATTTCAAAGCAGGCTGCATTGGCTTTTGTTAGAAGGACGCTTGAACGATGCCATCAATTCGAAAAGACGGGCAAAAGCTGCTTTAGTGAGCCTGAAATTAAGGATATGTTCATTGCGGGGTTGGCAACAGCTGAAGATACTCTCATGGACAAGGAGTATAATACGTCAACTTCAAGTATGTTCTATTGCCTACATAAAATTACGGAAGCTCTTTTAAATCCATATCCTCTTCACTAATTTGTATCTCTCTTTCTTTCCCTTACAGCGCCCATGGGCTCACAGCCAAGCTCTTCGCTGGCACTCATTGGGCAGAACTCGGAGAACTATGCCAAATCTTCTGATGTTCTACCATCTGAAAATGCTTTACTAGAACAAACGACGGGGAAAGAAGATACAGCATGGTCCAATAGGGTCAAGAAGAGAGAGTTGCTGCTCGATGATGTTGGTATTGGGACACAACTCTCAAGTAATACAAAGGGGAAGAGAAGCGACAGGGACAGAGATGGGAAAGGGCAGGCTTCATCTAGAGGCGGAACTAATAAGATCGGCCGGCCTTCCCTGTCCAATGCTAAGGGTGAAAGAAAAACAAAAGCAAAACCGAAGCAGAAAACAACTCAGATATCTCCATCTGTTAGGGTTCCGGAGCAACCCAAACCATCGTTACCAAAACCGAATGAAGCAAACAGCGAGTATAATAACTTGGAGGCACTGGAGGAGACAGAGCCAATTCTCGATTTATCTCAGTTACAAATACCAGATGGCTTAGGAGATTTTGATGCGCAACCAGGTGATATTAATTCATGGTTTAACATGGACGACGAAGAAGATTTCGATATGACGGAGCTTGGAATACCAACGGATGATATCTCAGAGCTGAACATAAAGTTATGAGGTCACCACTCCATCTCACTCTATCTATATCTGTATAGTCTTGTTGGTTATACTAGTTGACAAAAAGAGAGTAAGGGAAAAGAAAAGTTTTGCTTCCTTGGGCGAATAACCAATACAGGAAATGGGTTATTCGGATGTTAGCTCCAGAAAATTAGGTCATATAGATTCTTTTCTACATCTTCTTCTTCTTCTTCTTCTTAGGCTTCTTTTTTCGTCTTTTTATAACTCCGATTTCTTGGGTGAATCTCTTTGTACTTTTGTGATGGATGCTGGATTTGGATCCGCTGGGTAAGCTAGGTTGATAGTTAACTTCCGGCTGTAAGAAGCTGTTGTGGCAGAAAGAAAGAAAGAAAGGAAAAAGGAGTGATGATGGTGATGTTGTAGTGATATATGTATACATATAAGTGGAGGCTCTTTTTCTTCTTTCATCTTTGGGTTTTGTTTTGTAGTTTTCGTAACCTCAGGACCATTACATCTCTGTACATACATTTTTATGTTCCTTAATAAAATTCAGTTTCTCCCTCCATTATCAGGTCACTGTCTAATACATATACAATCTTTTACCATCATGATATTATGTTGTGTGTGTGTTTCTCGTAACCTTTGTTGTTGAATTTTTGTAAAGGTAAAGATGAGTTCAAGTTTAGAGATAAAAAAAGGAAGAGTTTGCTTTGATCTTTTTGATATCATAAGGTTGGATGTTTGATATTGATGTATCTTGTGTGGTCTTTCTATTGTCTTATGCCCTTGTAAGTTGATCTAAGAGAGGCATGTTTAAAAAAAATTAGATGTCTTGTTTCCTAGTTACATTACTTGCTATGATTGGTGATGAATTGTTATAAATGATCTATACAATTGAACACTTCTTACTGTTGAAGCTGAATAACACAGCCGTTCTCCTAGCTTTGTAAATATTATGGCATCTAATTTTGAATAGTTTCATGTTACTTTTGTAGTATTATGCTTTCTTGTTGTTGCTATACTAAGATGATGCAACTCATGTTTATACATGTGATTCTCTGTGGAACATTGTTCATATAAATTGTTAATTTTGGTAGGATCATAATTCATTTATACAAAGATCAAAATATCATATTTATTTGTGACATTGAAGTATGATTGGAGATCTATTCAATTATTACAAATAGTATGAGTCTAACAGTTTTTTATGTTTCGTTAAGTGTAGTTTGTGAATTGCTGACTGATTTGGTGGTCTTGTTGCTCTCGTGAGACGTGAAGATATTATGTCCACTCATTTTGGGTCTATTGGGCTAAGTATTTAAAATATAGAATGTGTCTCTCACGAAACAAAACCGAACTCATTTCTTGTCTTTTTTTTTTTATTCTCGAAAAATCTCTTTTCGCCGTGAACTGCAAAACAGAACTATGGAGATAATAACTATGTCACCTGAGGCATATTATAAAGTTGTTACGAATAATGTTTGATGAGATTCCAAAATTCCAAATTTGGTACAGACATTAATAGTAATGAATCATATGCCAAAACTGTGACAGTCGGAGACATGATACTGTTGCTGGACTCAAGAATTAGATTCAATCTTTAGCCACAAGTTTCACATACTTCCCATCAACTGTGAATCTGGAGCTCAAATTCACCTGTAAGATTGTAGAAAAACAAAAAGACTCTACTGTGAAGATCTCTCAACAGCAGAACAGATTGTTGTACATTAATTAGACTGATGAGGTATATCTAACCTTTAGTTCTAGCTCTGCCTTAAGCTCAGATTTGTCTCGGCCTGAATCCACAATAGATTCCAGAACGAGCTTCTTCAGTTTCTTCATCTTCAAAGTTTTATCTTCGTTCTGTATCAATACAAATTCATAGATTTGTTACATTTTGTAGTCACATTGCTAGAAAGAAGCTAAACTGAAACCGAAATGCAGAAAGATACGTACAGACTTCAAAGCCGATGTGATCAACTTCTTCCAATTGATTTTCTTCTCATGGTCCTGCTTCTTTGCTTTCTTTAGATCACTTCCTTTTGCTTCTTCGCCTTCACTCGTTTCATCCAAAGTCTCTAGCTTTCTCTTTTTCTCAGGATGCGATTCTCCATTCGCAACACCTGAGGAGGCAGGTAAATCTACTTTCTTCTGTTCTGAATCAACATTAGACGCATTTTCACTTCCATCCTTGTTATCCAAAGTCGTGGATTGTTCTTGTTGTTGCCTAGCATGGAAGGCTTTAGCTTTTCCTCGGTGCTTCTTCCCATCCGCATGGGCAAGCAAAGTCTGCTGGCTAGTAGCCTTTGTGTTACATAAACTGCAACCAAATAGACAAAATACTCAAAACCATGTCCACAAAAATCTCGTCACAAGACAAACACACAAAACAACAATACATTCTAAAACAAAAGTCTACATTAGCGTTATAAATCCACACAAAAACTTATTCTCCTAACAACCTCAATACATTATGCATTCGTATCTAAAGCGGAAAACGGAAGGAAAGTTTGAAAGATGTAAATACCTGCAAAACCATGGATATCGGTTTGATAAGCCGACATTAATATCAAAGTCAGGCTCTTGCTTAGAGATGTCCTTTGGCTTTGCAGGTGTTCCATTAGCTGACTTTGACTGCCCTTTTGGACCATACTTCTCCTAAAAACATTCAATACACAAACAATTCCTCAATCTCTTAAGTCCAAGACATAGCCAAAAATCTAGAACTTAACCCAATTTGTTCAATACAATGCATAAACCATTTACTTACAGCTTCAGTAATGCATTGGTTATGTCCTTGCACAGTATCTCTCCCAAACATTTCTCCACAATCGATGCACGATAACTATTGATACAATACAACACACGAAAGAGAGACTTAACACAACAATCATCATAAAGTTTCGATTTTTACCATAGAGAAAATTTGAAAGTGAGACCTTGTTGGCTCTGCACATCTTGAAGTGAGACGGGACCTTTGGCTTCTTCAGACTCTCTCCACAGTCTTCGCATTGAAACCAAACCATCTTTTTCGTTTTCCGATTATCGAAATTGAGATCTCGGGGAAAACAATTTCAAGCAGAAATCAAAATCGGAGAGGGGTTTAAGATTGGTACCAGCTAGGGTTTTAAAAGCCTTCCAGAAGAACTAATTCAATGTAGAGTTTGTTTATTCAAGTATCAGACAACGCGCTGTTTTGGAACGCTAAAAACGACAAGGTTTCTTAGTTTTTAGAAATGAGACGGCATGATGTTTGTAGAGCTGGTATTGCAATTAGCAATGCATCCAGGGGAATTCAAGGCATTTAATTTTGGTATAAACCGAACCAAATCGAGTAAACCAGAATTCAAACAGAAAACTATAGAATTCAAAACGAATCAAACCCCAAAAAGCTGGTTTAGTTTGGTATATATTCACACAACTCGAAAACCCAAAAAAGCTGGTTTAGTTTGGTACATAGATGCCAGGTATAATATAGGTTGAAGATACCAGATTAGTAATTAGCCTAACCGAAAATTGGAAGCCTGATTAATATATCAGAGATAACAAAGCCTTACCAAATGATCTCAGCTATCTCTGATGCCAAGCCTGTTCCCCATCACCAAAATATTGCCCTGCCATGCCTAAATGATTCGGTGGTGGCAACATTGATCCTTGGTTCGTCATCATACCCGAGCCAAACATACCATAGTTTGGTAGACCAGCTAACATTTGATTACCACTTAATGCACCATACATAGGATCAAAACCAGGAAACTGATGAGAGTATCCATAAAAAGGCATGTTCTGTCCGAACATGTCCATAGTCTGTTGTTGTTGGTGGTGCATCTTCTCGAGTACATGTCCGCGACCCAGTTCGATCCCGGGCAAGACTGCTTCACTTTGATTAGCCATCTTGGTTAGATCAATATTCACTGGTTCAGCCATATCCTGCTCCTTTCCAGCCTTGCCCGGCTTCTCTGATGCTAGATTACATACCACGATGCGGTTGTACATCCTCTTCTCCGGTCTTTTCAATGCCTCTCTCGCTCCCTTCCGTGTCTTGAACATCACAAACCCGTAACCTTTACCTCTTCCCGTGTCCTTGTCCATGACTACCGAGCACTCCTCTATCTCCCCATAAGACTCAAAAGCCGTCTTGAGGTTCTCTTGCGTTGTGTCCCATCCAAAGCCACGCACAAATATATTGCGCTGAGCGATGTCACGGTCAGCCGACTCAAGGATGGCAGAGATCAATCGAGAACCCTTCTCGGCAGTCTTGTATATGAGGTTAACAAGCTCTTCCTTCGAGTAAGCTACCAACAGCTGCTTGATATCTTCCTTGTCATGCTCGAAATCAGAGTCTGACTTAGTCTGCTTCTTGTCCTTCTTTCTCTTCTTCTCTTTGTCTTGCTTTTTGGCTTTCTTTGATTCACTCTTTTGCTCACCCCCTCCTTTTGCTTCTTCGGCCTGAACTACCTCCCTTTTCCATGTTTCATCGCAGGTCTCTAGCTTTCTCTTTTTGTGAGCCTGTGAATATCCATTTGCAACACCTGAGGAGACAAGCAAATCTACTTTCTTTTGTTCGGAATTACCATCCGAAGCATTGACAGTTGTATCCTTTTTATCCACTGTAGTTTTTTCTAATTGTTGTTGTTGTGTAGCATCAAACAATTCGACATTTTCTCGGTGTTTTCTGCCATTGGCATGGGATAGCAAATTCTGCTGGCATGTAGCCTTCACGTTACACAAGCTGGAACCAAATAGATATATTCAAAGCATTAACTCTTGAAATCTCACCCAAAGGGAAATGTTAAGAACAAACACAGAAATCTTCTTTATTTATTACAGTACAGAATCAAAGAGAAATCCATGAACCCATACCAATGGTGCAAAACCAACCATATACACGACTTTACTCAATAATAGCTGATGCATATCCTACTTAGAATTATCCTAGTTACGACTAACTAACTCAGGTGGCATGTAGATTTTGTGAACACTCTTACTAAGGACACAAAGTTTCAATAAGTCATTGACAAATCCAAAGTTAAATAGATAGGTTTTTTCTAAAACGACATTATTATACTCCTAAAAATTGTAGACAATCCTCCTCAATTATTCCATAATTAACAGATCACTAATCTCACATCAAAAGCGCATATCCGTTCTTCTAACGTGATATAGAAAATGGTAGTGGAAAGGTGAAATATGTGATCAAGAGATTACCTACAAAACCATGGATAACAATTGGATAACCCGACATTTATATCGACTTCGATCTGTTGTTTTGAGTAGTCCTTCTTATCCACCGTGGAATGTTGTGTTGATTGTCGTTTCTGTTGTTCAGCATCAAAACGTTCAACTTTCACTCGGTGTTTCTTGCCATTGGCATGTGCTAACAAAGTCTGCTCGCTGGTAGCGTTTATGTCACACAAGCTGGAACGAAATAAATCATATTTAATGCATGTCTTCATAAAATCTCACCGCAAGAGAACACACAAACAACAATACATTTTGAGCTAGGTTTACCCAATAATGTCCTAAACAATGTAAGATTACCTACCTACAGAACCATGGATAGTCGTTTGATAACCCGACATATATATCTAAGTCGGGTTGTTGTGTTAAATTGTTCTTGTCAACTGCTGGATGTTCAGATTGTTGTTTCGAGTAGTCCATATCAGCAACCTCATTTGCTTTCTCTTGGTGTTTCTTCCCATAGACATGGGCAAAATAATCCTGCTCGCAGGTCATAGTTGCATTACATAAGCTGCAAATAGAAAATATTAAGTACCTCACCACAAGAGAACACACACAAACAAGACTAAGTTTGGAACAAAGCCTCCATTAACAGACAATGGAAGGAAGGCTAAAGATGTGTGTAAAGTACCTACAAAACCATTGACTGTTGAACAACTCGGCATTTATATCGAAATCGTGCTTTTGTTTCGAACTTTCGCCATTAGATCGCACCATTGGACCATATTTCTCCTATTTACCAAGAAAAAAACGTAACTAAATCTAAAAAACTTAAACCATTAGTGATTAGCATCATAAGATTGATCAAAATTGGCAAATAAATACTTACAGCTTCGGTGATGCATTGATTATGATAGTGAACACTAACTTGCCCAAACATGTTTCCACAGTCAATGCAAGAAAACTGTGATGGTCAGAAGATTCGAAAATAATCATCAGAGAGAGGTTAAGAGAAGAAGAGAATCATCAGAGAGTTTCAATTTTAGTGTACCTTGGTGGCAGTGCACATACTCATGTGTCTCGGTAGCCTTGGCTTCTTCAGATTCTCGCCACAATCATCGCACTGAAACCACACCATTGTTGAATCGAAAACTCTTGCAATTTGCCAATTTCAATTTGCTAATTCGGAGACCGCCTAGAGAGAGTTTGAAACCCTTTTCCTTTTCAGATTGATGAATTTTCTAACTACGTGCTGTTTTCACAATTCGAAAACGACATGGTTTGTTTATCTTGTGGCAACCAAAACGTTGCCGTTTCACTTTGTTAAATGTGATAACACTTTAGACAAGAATATAACTTCCTCGAGAACTCAATACTCAATCCATTAAACTATCTTTTTAACCCTATTGATGAATTTGGCTTACACTAGTTTTTTTTTTTTTTTTTTTTTTTTTTTTTTTTTTTTTTTTTTTT
>Ga0041059_1002254_pt1 | contig 14626 bp, 16 predicted proteins | sample AraColnosormetaG_FD_56232 | JGI IMG/M metagenome (GOLD analysis project Ga0041059, IMG submission 56232) | Arabidopsis roots microbial communities from North Carolina, USA - Col MF nosort | ecosystem: Host-associated > Plants > Roots > Unclassified | place: USA: North Carolina | collected...
AAAAAAAAAAAAAAAAAAGCAAGGATTAAGCGTGTCTGATCCAAATTTTTGTGCCACCAACTGCCAGAAAATCAACAAAGTCTTGCCTAATTGTTTCAACCGACTCTAAACCACTTTATAATGCTTAAAATTTAACATTCCACACACAAAAAAATGCATTTGAAAAACCTGCAATCAGTAAAAACATACTTTGGATTCACTTAGGTATTAACTGTTTTCAGATGGGCATTGCATGTAAATACATTGCGGTAATCCAATTCAGACTCAACACAGATGGAATGGGTGGTGAGGAAAGAGCTACTGACTAGATACCTTTGCATGCTCAAGATGCCTTACAGCATCCTCCTGAGTTGTAGAATTCATAAAAAGCTGAATACAACAATACCCAGAGGTGACATAATCCTTCTTGAGTACCTGAACAATTATAAAAATGAGTGAATTAGCATTATGTTTCACAAGTATTTTAGAAAAAAAGTTAGGCTCCCAGTATGTAGCATACAGCTTTACGAGCCACTTGTCTCTCTAAACAGAAAAAATAACATTAATAGGCCATGATCGACAACACATGATCACAAAAACGTTTTTGTTTCATCAGAGTTAAAATTTCTACCAATACCATAAATGCACAGCCTTAGTCATAAAAATCATACTATAAACCTCTTACAACTACAGGATCTGCAGTTTTAAGGATGCACTGGAAACTAATTTCAAGCTTAGGATCAGGGGTTATGGTTCAGATTGCAGAAGAGGAAGTGCAAAGCAGAGAGAATAAGACTAGCTAAGAATTTTGGGATAAGATGCACAGTTGTGTACTCTTATATATGCAGTGATTATCTGTCTACATGACTACATGACTCTATAACTGTACAGCAGAACCTATGCGCATGCAGCACATGAAACAAAGGAAATTTAGATCTAGTTACTTGTTAGTATAGCAAAAGGTGAAAATTTCCAAGTGGAAACAACCCAACGGTAAGTTATAGTTAAAGAACCATGACAGCAAAGATGACCTTACCAGAAACTTGTATAGGTAATTGAAATGCCGGTTGATCTCAAAGAAAGCACAGATACGAGTAAGAGCTCCAGCTATGTACTGATTTATGGCTTGATCTTGATTCTTTGCGGATTCAAGTCTTTCTGTAATTACTTCCTCAAGGGATGAGATAGCTCCATAACCAACACAGAACTCGCACAAACTTTCAATGGTCCCATATTCAGTTGCCAAGGGATCAGTTCGTTGAGGTGATGAAGATGTGCTTACTGCGCCCACAGATGAAGTTTGCAAAGGAGGGGGAAGACCACTTTGCGGAAAGAATAACATGCATGCATCTTTAAAGTGACCATGGCGGAACATAAACCCAAGCAGGTTTTGGCGAGCATGCTGTAGAATCAGAAAAACAAACTCAATAAACCAAAACAAAAGTAAAATGTAACCAGTGCAAATAATGCTAATTTCATAAGAACTCAGAAAGCACTCTTAAAAATTGGGTCCACCAAAGACTAGTTCAAGTAAGATAAGTATATTCTGAGGTAATTCCAGGAGAGCAAACTTGCAAATTCCAGAATGCACTAGAATATTATTGCCTTACTTCCTGCAAGTAGTTGGTGCACTCAGAATAGCGTGTAGTATCCAAGTTGCTTCGGGGCCCATCTTCAAAGTCTGAACCAGGTACAGAACTATTCTTTTCCGATTCCAGAGATCTCCGCGACCTCTCTGAACGAGGGAAAGTGGATGGCATATGCAGAACATTTAGGTATGAGTCTGCTGATAAAGAATCGTCCAAAATTGTAGGTGCGCTTTTCGCCAAATGGTCATACCTGACACGTGTCAACAGTCCCAAGAATAGGATCAGATAGTGGATTACCAAAGCCTTTAACCTTTTTCTTCAACCTATATCAATCATGATTGTATTTTCAATTCTCAACAATTTTACAATTCCTTAGAGCTTAGCTAATGAAGCTGCGTTTACGTACTTACAAAAATCTAATTCATTTTGTGTTCAACTGAAGTTTATATTGACCAAACACATTCCGGTTCTGTGACTGGATTAGCAGGATATTTTTACAAAATATGTCTCTCTACTACGCCCATACTAGGATAACAGTTTTAGCTAAACAGAGACACTTACATGGAACGTACAATTGACACATCCACAGGCGGACCTCCTTCTATTGTATTTATTATCTCCTGAATGACATCAGGAATGTCTTCCCCCTTTAATTGAAAGGCTTGCCTATAAAGAAAACAATGAGAACTGTATTACAGCACGCAAATTGAGGTTGCAATATGCAAAAAGAGTGTTAAAATTCATGTGTTCTTCCGCAGCATTAAACTATTTCATACTTGAATTTGACTCGAGCTTGAGCATAGCGCTCCATCCGTAACAAAGCAAGACCCCATGCTTTCCACACGGGGAAAACATCAATCTGAAATTAATCAAGTAACACACGCAGAAGTTATTGCGAATTTTTGATGAAGTGGCCTAACCATGGATTAGATAATCAAGTATAAAATTTTACCTTGCATTTCTTGCACATATACACCGCCATACTATATCGTTCATCAGATATTAATCTGTCTCGTAGACATTCGGATGACAATTGATCAGCAATGTCATCAAGAGAAGTAGAAATTCCAGACCCTAAGAGGCTCTGCAGCAACTCTGCGCGCCCCAACCAGATTTCTGTAAGTGAGAGAACATCCGATGGTTCATCCGTTGACTGACTGCCAACACTGGAGCTGCCAGCATCAGAAGATATATCATCAACATCTCTACTTCTTTCACCATTGTTATTGGTCGATTCAGTGGTACCTAGAAGCTTTCTCAGCAATGATTTTGCATACGACAAACCCTGCACAAACAGGCAAAAAATAGTTGCTTTAATCATCCAAATCAGGTAAATGAAATATAGGACAAACAAGATCAACCACGTATCTCCCTGATATAAAAGACACCCTCCAAATATGATTCGGGGAAGATAATTAAAATAAAAACTGTCATACCTGCACAAATGCCTCCGTTGCATGATATGCTCGGCCAATTGTTTCAACAGACGCACCCTCTGACAACTGTTTGGAGCTCAATACGTTTTTCATTTGACTGATGCATAGGTCCATGGCACTTCTTGCTGATACTAGCTCATCTGAACAAAGTGATAGTAGAGCCTAGAAGGAGAGCAGTGTCAAAGAAGTCCGAAACTTACACTTATTTCCAAAAGTGTAAATAAGCATAGCAATACCTTAAAGAGAATAATATCGGGGGTGCTTTCATACTTGTGAGATGCACGAACACCTTCATCTTTGGTTTTGTCGCCAGTTAGCATCCATTCTTCAGCAATAGAAACAGAAGGTAGCCTATCTTGCCCATCTGCCGAATAAGATGATCCCTGGTCCTCTTGAATACCTGTCATCGCCTCCCATGCAGCTCTCTCAGAAGCCCCCAGTCCGGAATTCTTTCTTTTGCGATAAACATCCTTTGACGTCGTCCGGTTTTCAGCATTACGTGGAGCCCATGAGAATGCCCTTCGAGCCTCTCTCTGAAAATTGCTTAAGCTACTAGTGAAGGATGCTTTTACTGCTGGCCCTGCTCTTGATTTCTGTCTTAACCTTGACGCAGACACAGTTATTCGAGGTTCTCTTGGTGGTGGGATAATTGTCACAGAAATAGCTTTTGCTGCATAGGCCATGATAACATTGTTATCTCTTAATGCTGGGAACTCTTTGAGTATCTGAAGGAAACGTAGAAGTCAGTCTCAGAGAGTCTCAAGAGCAAACAGAGCAAGGAAGCATAGAGGAAATTACTTTTTCAAAAGATATATAGACATGAACAAGAGTTATAGAAGTGCATTTTCACAAGAGTAGAGATGATATTCAGAAGAGTAGCACAAATGAAAGAATCACGGAAAATTCAAAAGAAGATTGTTTCTAGATATACCAGTGAGGCGTATTGTAATTGTTTTCTCATTAGCAGAGCTTCAAATATTAAATTGGGATGCTCATGAAGCGAAGAGCATCTCTGTTGCCAAGGAAGTGGTAATGCAGCTAACACTTTCAGACCTAAAGCCCAAGAATTAAGCCGGGCGACTTCCAAATCCGACAGATTGCTATCTCTTCGCTTGAGAAAGAAATGGACCTACAGAAAGATGAAACAAACATTTTTCAAAAAGCCGACAGAAAAATATGACCTTGTAACACAATGAAAAAAAAGGAAAATAAAGTTGTTACCAGGAGCTGTTTCGACCGAAGGTCAGGTAATAATTGCATTGCACCCATAACCACTGGTAGAGCATCAGCCGAGTCTTGAAGTGAAGATAAAAACCGAGATGCTTCCGCCGGACCACCACCATTGAGTGGATCAGTGGTTAGAAGCTTTACAAGCTGCCGTCCTTGTAATTCTCTTCTAAGATCTATTGATAATCCTGCACTTTCAGCCACTTCTAGCGCAGCGGAAACAGCTCCTTTCCCAGCCAATCTTAGAGCCAAGCCTTCAGGGTCTTCTTTACATTCGGCTTCTACCTGTTTCCCATTTAGATTTTTGAGAGTGACACATCGAGCATACCAAGAGCCAAACATGATCTCAAACAAAAGGAAGAAAGATAACCTCTTGCCAGCTATTATGGCGATCATCTGCCGAAAGTATGTGGCTGTACTTCTGCAGAGCTTGTCTCCTATGCAACACCTAGATGCACAAAGAAGAATGAGAAGTTAGGTCTCGATTGACTGATTACAGGATGACTGTAAACCAAAGTTACATGCAGGAATCTAGAACTGAAAGCAAAACTCCCTTATACCTCAAGACTAATTGGATCGCTTTCTAAGAGATGACAACTACACATTGTAAGAACATTTAAAGCTGCCTCAAGCTCCCACGTATGCATATACCTGAACCAAGACATAACAGAGCTTCAAAACCAATCCACTACAGAACAAAACTGCATGTAGCCGTTTGAAATAAGACAAAAAAAAAAAACAAACTGTTTTCTCAGTTTACTAACATAAGCGTAAATCCCACTATATTGTGTTTACGCTTATGTTAGTAGACTCAGAAAACAGTTTTTTTTTTTCATGGTTGTTACTTGTTATAGAAATTATAAGTTTACATACTTAAGAGCCAGTGTTGCTGCCAGCTGTTTGTCCTTTAGCCGCAGGCAATACTGCCAACTGTTGCTCTGGCCTCCATATCCCTGAGATCGTCCTGATGTTGAAGGATTTTCTTCTCTACTTTTGATTAGGAGCTGAAGTAACCAATCAGAAGCCCCATTCCGCAAGAAGCGGTCCGAAAGTGCTAAAGCATCCATTAGTTTTCCTTCATCAATTAGTCTAGCAAAATTCCAACAAACGAACACTTAAATTAATCTCAAGACAACAAAATCCAATCTGGAAGACTTTTCACAAGCTAACAAACAAATAGAAGATGCAGACATATGAGATAAACTGCCATACCTATTTACAGCTTTCTCATACGGTACTTCATTCTCCCAATCAAAAGAAAGGAAAACGGTAGGATCAGTTCTACAAACTCCATTTTCAAAGGATCCACCATCACGAGCACTGCCGTCTGTCAATGCTGGTTGAATGTTATTTTTAGAAAATGTTTCTTCTGTATCTGACTCTGAGTCACTATCATGTTCAAGAAGTCTCTTGATCCCAGTTCTTTCATCAGGCTTAATCCGTGTGTCATCAGGTTTTTGCTTCGGTGTCACAACAAATTCCGAAACTCGATGCAGATTAGTCTGCATCTGTATCCATCGGTTTAAAGTGGGATACCTATGAAGAAAAAGTAAAATATCACTGAATAAGATGGAAAAGAGGAACCGAGTTGATTTCAAATTGAAAGGAGGAAAGAACTCTTTGGCTTGACAGTACCTCTCAGACTGATCAAGAGAAAATTCATAAAACAATCTGTCTGCATCAGGAGAACTTGGAAACTCATCGTTCAAGGAGCTAGATATGATAGAATCACTGCCATTGTACAATATGCTCCCACCAAAGACGCAAGCTAAAACTGCTCGTACTGGTGAAATTTTTACCAAATGCCTGATAACATCCAACTGAAGAGGATACAGAGGGACACCAGGTGTTGCTGAGGAACGGACATAACAGTTGGGTTTAGCCTCTATTGAAGGAGAGAGCACTTTACCCTCTGAGTGGGAACATGGAGTGGTTGGAATGACGGGAATACAAGCCCACCCATGACCAGAACGTGGGGGATAAACTGGGGGAACACATGCTGATATCACTTCATGAACAAAATCAGCAGACATAACCTCAGCAACTTTTGCAGCTGCATCTGTGCTACTTCGATCAAAAACCAGACGCGTCAATAGCTGCAACATGCACCAACAGTAAGAGGTTACTCAAGATCTGTGCCTAAGAAGAGTATTTTGAGGCATGACCAATTTGTATAAAATTGGCCGCACAGTGGTTCATTAATCACCACACAGAGGCAGAGAGTATTAACCCTAATATCAAAATCTTAAGAGGCCACTCATCGTACTCACTAAGTTTATATTGTTTATGAATATAAATTGCTAGAGTTCACAGAATAAAGGAAAGCAAAACCCAGTAGTATATCTCCAAATAAAAGCAGATTAAGAGGATAATACCACAAGCATGAATGACAAGGAAGAGAGTTTATATGAAAAATATCCTGAGAACATCAAAAAAAGAAACACTTACGTCTTTAGGCCATTCATAAACAAGAGAGAAAAAGTTGAAATCATGGGTTGTGTCAGTTCCATCTACTATATCACCAATAGCAGCAGTATAGAGGATAAACTGAGATAGATAAGTAGAGGTTTTGTTGCTTAATGGGCCAAATGACTTCTTTCCCTTGTCTTCTGTTTCATGTGAAACAGGATTTCCATCCACGGCTCTATTTGCTGAACCAGGACTTTGCTTTGTATATTTTAGCCCAAGACCAAGAACTCCATCCTTCTCAACGGCCATGTCTGATCCGTCCCCTTTGAGTACGTCAACTTCTGGTTTTTCATCAGCGAGTGCTCTCGCTAAGTTATGAAGCTTACCTATTGTTTGTTTGAAAAACAGTTAGAACTACATGAAAGGTCTAAAATACATAATTAGCAAGAGCAGATAAGTTAATTGTATACTACAGCAAGAACAAATAGAGACGTAGAGAAAGACAAAATAAATACCACTCAGGAACTGACGCTTGCCCCTATGAGCATCCTCAATCATTTGATGTAGCATTGCAAGAGCACGATCTTTTTGTCCCTGTCTATGAGATTCCGTGCAAGATGAAATTATGGTATCTCCACTAAAACTGGCTTGAAGAATTTGAGGGTCATCCTGAAGCATGACAGTTCAGGAGACTAGTAAGAAAGGCAAACAGGAATAAGAAAAGAAAAGAAAAGGATCTTCACATGTTGTTGTGCACCTAAATATTCAGATATTTTATAATAATTGCAGGATTTAAAAGCGTTTCCTCTGTAATGGGAGAAAAGAGCATGGTAAAATACAAAAGATCTCTCTACTCACATACTACTTCTTAAACTAACGTCATAACAAATTTCTTATATATCTCATTTCCCTTTCTTAAAAGTCAAGAAACTTAAAAAACATCATCTTTCATTAAGTCAAAAAACGGTTACCATTTGTACAAAACTTCAAACAAAGAGAAAAATATCTTATCAAACTAAATGAAAGTTGTGCCTTTAATGCAACTTGAATACTGACCTGTTCAAGGAATTCCTGCAGACGCTTTAAGATCCTTCGCAATACAGAAATTATTGCAACTTCGTGGACCTGATCCCAGTAAGTAAACCCCACCTTCGGAGCTCCTCCAGGGTAAATTTCCGATAACATAACTTGAGACTGCGCAAAAAGTAAAACCTACTTAGGAACAACAGTAGTAGGTATATTTCTTGAACCTTTTAACACAATGGACCAGCATCGCTTTTAATAATTTGATACAAAGATTAACCAACCACTATTTACTAACCACAGTACACTGTTTGGGTATCTATGTAAACAATGCATCAACTTTAGAAGCAATACATTAATGTAGAAGGATATATGGTAAACCAGACACCCTAAATGCAGTTCACAAAACTAATATTTGCAGAGAAAGAAAACAAAATCGAAGATTCCAAAAGAAAATTTAGAAACTGGGGACAGAGACCAAGTACAAATAAGACACAAAAGGTTTACCAGAAGGTTACCGTTTTAGAGACCAAGTTAAAGTAAAAAGGAAATTAAGAACACTGCTTGCCTTATCCAAAAGTTGTTTGGAAATTGTTGGAGACTTGGCAGAAGAAGCAGCCGCATCTATGCACAGTAGAATCTGGCATCACAAAAAGGTAACTAACTTAAAACTTGCTTAGAGGTGGGTAAGACAATTGATTGCAGGATAATCCTGTCAGAATCTGCTAAAGCATTTGTATGGTTAGAGACAAGAATTATGACGACATGGACTTACCATAGCCAATGGACTCAATTGAGAACCTAAAGAATGAAAATCTAAATCTTGCACGGCAGCTGCTCCTTCAGCAGTACGAGACATTACATCTTCTACCTGAAAATAGGAAGATAATCTCCGTTTTATTCAACGCTGTCCACTAAATGACTAATCCTCTGAAATAGCATAAGATAGAGAATTTAGACTGAACAATAACTAATTTCAATTATGTCGGCAACGTTCTACGAACAATATACAATATGCATCCCTAACGATATACAACAAGAACAGTATACAATATACAATCCTCAAGGCAAGAGAAAGAGGTATCTAATAAGAATACTCTAATCCGATTATGTGAGATATAGGGACATATAAGGTGATATATAATATACAAGCACTGTGATGTAATCGAAAGATACCAGTGTTCCTTTGAACGCATTATCAACCCATTCAGCTAATTCAAGAGTAGCTTTGTCCTCTGCTGATAACGCAAACCGATTAACTGCCTCTTCTCCAATGTCATACTTAGCTCTTTGCATACAGCTGCAGAATGAGAGTTAATGTCTTAAAAAAGTGGCAAGAGGAAGCCAAGTATTACTCAGATAATATCAATTTGGGAACTCTGGCAGAGATAATACGGGAACAAGTAACAAGTAATGATATACAAAAAAAACAGTTGCACCTTGAAATAAGTTTAATTCATTAACTATTTCATCAGCACAGCTAGAAAGAACCCTTGTTCTTTAGCAACATATGTAGGTGATAAAAACTGCAGATATCAGCTCAGCTTCTTACTATAAAAAAAGAAACTTCACCACAGACCTCTAACTTTTCAGCCCTCTTAACCATACAGGTTACAAATGCACACTGGCTCTAGATAAAATAGTTCAGGCAACTTGATAATCATTTAATTAGTAACCCAAAATCCCCAAAAAAACAAACAGATTGATATTTTAACGTTTCCCTACATACAGAGATCATTCTGAATTTTGGACTTCGATTTGGTTACCTAAAGGTGGCTAGCAGCTTTTCCCTGATGACTGAAATATAAATTACCAAAAATTAAAAGATAATTTAACTCACAGATTAAGCAGTTTTTCAGGGGCTGCCCTTAGAATACTCAAAACCTCCTTTAAACCCCACTGGCGTTCAGAAAGTGGCAGAAGATGCTGCATAACAGATAATCGCCATTCACAATCTTCAATGAAACGCTTAGCCATGGATACTCTCCATTCTAAAGCCTGTCTTCCATCAGTACTGTAATTACCATCCAGCTGACACTCTTGTTCAATTGGATGTGATGGAAGATTGCGGCGTAAAACATCGAGTAGCTGTTTTGTGAAAGAAATAACAATTTCCTTTTCCCCTTCTGTACCAAGATCGCCAGGATCCAAACCAGGTGTGTTACTTTTTTCAGAAAAACATGCCGAGGAGGCACTTTGCGTAGAACTGAGACGGATATCATCAATATGTAAGAGTGAAATAACTATGTTCACCATCATTATCTGCAAACAAAAGAGAACTCATGTTAAAAACATGTAAACTGTAACGTATTGCAAAAATATAATGTTTGATAGAAATAACACTGCGTGATGATGTAGTATGAGGCACACCATATATTTATCATTTTTATTCAAAGTAAATAGTAACGCACTTCTACTTTTTTCAATATGGTGTTACAACCAAATTGATGAGAAAAGCCCAGATTCTTGTAAATTAATCAATGTATATATGTATACTACCTTGCGTGGAACATTTTTAATGGCCTCCAAATGGTTAGTGAGGTCTTTTAAATGGTAAAATACTACTCGATGACTAGCATCTGTCTCATCCTTCATAGCCTCTTCCATTGCACCTAGTGCTAAAACGATTGCCTCCAGAGCATAACGCATATGCATCAGTTCAATATCTTCTATCCTACAGTATACGAAGACATAAAAGTGAAACCGCAACGATTCACCTCAGAAAAATAAAAATCAAAAGAGCTTTAAGAATGCACAAAACATTTCACAAAAACAAGAGGGCTATTGCAAAAATTGTTGTGAGGGGTTAGGTGCTAAAATCTAAACACAGATACATCTATCCAAGAAAGTAAAGAGACAACTGATCAAAGTATTTGTATATATATATTTTATTGAACTGACCTCTTCCAGGCTTCTGCAGTTGAAGCAATAGGTTGCATACTAATCAGTGAAATAGCATCTTGGAATTTTATGCCCGGAACAACGTCAAACAATACCTACATAATTGTATGCAGTTAAAACTTGTTCGGATTAAGAGCACCAAGAAAACATTCGGATTAAGAGCACCAATATCACTTAACCTAACAGAAACAATTTTACATGATCATACTAGGAAAAAATCACATGCCACTGCTAGTGCATAATATACCAGTACCTCGTTGACAAAGTTTGTCATAGCTTGGCAAAAACTGAAAGAATTAACAGAGAGGTTTAAAGGGAAGAGGAAAGAGGCAAACTCATAAATAGTAATTTGAAATACTAAGTGCCAAAGCAAACTCATCTATCCAGTGGAAAGATTTCAAAAAACATTTAGATTTATATAGTATGAAATTGATGGCAATGTCAGTGTCCTTCACAGTGACAAGGTTCATTATTTCAAAATACAGTACTAAAAGTTATTATGGCATAATGAAAAGTGCTGTATTATTCAGGAAAAAAGATGTATATTCTTTCATTCCTCCAAGAGCTCAGGACACCTAGAATACCAGAAGCTATCAAAAATTCATTTTATATGATCCAAGGAAACTTGCTAACTATAACAATGTGATAAACGAAACAGATATCTTTTAACCCAAAAAAAATATATATATATTTATCCAAAATTGACTTAAAATCCCACTGTACTCTTATTGTTGATTAGTACTCCTGATAAACCATAGTAACATATGCTACAATATCCTCGTGTTATCTATTCCTCTTCTTATTTAACTATACGTATTCCCTAGGAAGACAACATTCCTAATGTAAGCAAATATATCTAGCCAACATGATATATAATGAAATTTTCCACTGACAATACTAAATTTAATTATAGCTTAGAGAAATTTATTTGTACATATTCTTCCAGAACACTTTTCCTGTGGGGGATTAGTCTATGTAGAAAGGATGTTTAAGAATGTCCTACCCGAAGTGGACTTTGCGCTGAAAGCCTTTCCAATACAAGATTTTCAACAAAAGGATCCACCTCCGCATCATCATGCGCGGATGACACATTACCATGCATCAAGAAAGATGCCTTTGGAGTCCATGATTTACCAGAATTGACACAAGCAGCGAAAGATGCAAGTTCCAGCTGATAACATAACGTATCGCAGAGGTGTTCCACACAAGATTTCTGCCCAGATCATTGTGTCCTGTTAGACTTTCACTGTCATCTTCTAAAAATAATAGATCCAAATAGTAGTTTATGTGAAGGAAAAAAAAAGTTACTTCATCTGTCTGGTTTCCATAAAGAGAAGATTCTTCTAGCCGAAGTGCTTGCGAGTCACTAGTCCAAAGTAGCCGCATCAATTTTCTACGGGTTGCAGTTTTGCCCGGCAATAGATCCCAACCCATGGAGGCTACTAAAGGGCGAAGTCGGGGAAACAAAGTAAGAACCTGAAACATATGAGCAGAAGAGGGATTCAGATCCCAATAGAAAAAGGGAAGTCAAATGGGGTAGCAGCCAATCAACAATACTGCAGTAAGATAATGAGTACGAAGATATGTAACTTTATTCTATTCCACCTACATCATTAGCCTCCTGAAGCTTCTCTTTCTTTACAGAAGACAAAGCAGCACACATCACACACTCAAGAACATGTGATCCAGAAATACGAGCATAATGATACATATCTCTGAGACAAGAATTAATTGCCCTGCTCATAGGAGAACTTTTGTCCTCTATATTTCTCTCAGTTTTCAAGTCTACAAGATATCGCCGGAAACATTCAAGAGGGAGTGGAATTTGTTCATTGTCGAGAGATAAATGTAGTTGGCTATGTGGGAGGAGCATATCATCTTGAATACCCTGCCGAGGAAAACGTTGTAATCAGATAACAGCTTATAGTACAAGATAACTTACTCAAAGCCACACATACACATATTTCAATATCCACATATAAGCAAACCCATCAACTCAGACCAACCACTGAACTCAACTATCACCAGTGTAAATATTCACAAAGTATATAGAAGAAAAATGCCAACTGGCTATACCAGCTTCAAATTCCAGTATAATCAAGATTGACAAAACGGTTCTAAGTTCTTAATCGCAACAAATATAAGCTATACTACATTTACATATTAGCAGGTTCCGTAAACCACTTGTTCTTTTCTCAGTTCAGCAATATGTACCAAAAATAGTTGTATCTTACATGTGAAACCTTGTTTTTAATGAGAACGATCCATTATATCAGCTTTTATAAAAAAATTACCAACCTGGATCATCTGAACAAGATCTCCACAATTCGATGAGAGAGCTTCTTTATACATAAACAGCAAGTTCTGGCGCACCATGTGCCAGGAATCACCATATTCATCCTTTTTCTCCATAACTCTTGAAAGGAGAGCTTTTAGAACAGCACTATCATAAATAAGAAAACAGAATAATTGAAGTAAGTTCTCTATTCTTAAATATGCAAGAAACAAATGCTAAGGAACAGGAAGACAAATTGAAGCAGGAAATAGAACGGAATAAACTCATGTATTTGCGGAATGTATATAAATCAAGCACTTACTGATAGTTCTCTTTCTCTACTCCATAATCAAGGTGAAGATAACGAATGCGATCAGCTGCCCCGCGCTCATCACCTTCATCCAACTTTGTTTTCATAGCATCCAACTGTGCTAACTGAACATTCCTCTGTATCAAAGCAAACACATTGATGTTATCCAGCTCCGGAGAACCAATACATGTGGCCTCATTCATCTCCTTTCTCTGTTCTTCTCCCTGAACTTCCTCAACCAAACATGTACCGTAACTCTCGCAACCCGCAAGTTGCCTCTGAATATTACAACATAAAGCATCGAAAACATCAGAGTAATCCAATACTATACTCCTCAAAGACACAACTGCATCTTCCTCAATCTTATTACTTCCTTCACTACTACTAGTATCAACAACAAACTTCAACCTCTCAACACCTAACTCCAAAACACCTTGCAACACCCTTAAACAATTCCCTAATCCAGAATTTTCATCCTCACTCTCCTCATCTTCCTTAATCCTCTCTGTAACTCTATCGATCAAAACCTGAACCATCAACAAGAAATCGGCACGCAAACTTAGAGTTTCTGAATCAAATCCCCAAGGAGAAGTAGGATTTTCGAATCTCAGAAGCTCAATCGTGGAGAGGAACGAGAGAAGAGACGGGGAAGGACAAGAGCGTGACCAGAGGACATTATCGAATCTTCCAGCGTTGGAGACGATGGTTTGGAGAATGGTGAGTGCGAGGTCAGGGTTACGAACCCTGAGAGCGAGTAACGTAGCCTTCAATGGCTCGAATTGAGCCAGATGAAGGTGGTTCGCCGCGAGACGGGAGAGAATCTCCGTCTCTTTATCCATCGCCGTCACAAATTCCGATCACTGAGCTAATACATACCGATTAATCTGAAAATTATTTGCTCTGAAATTTTCCGTACAATCTGAAATATCTTGGCTGGATTTTTCAGATATTTTTTGTGAAGAATTTTTGGTCTGGAATCGTCAACTTAGCTGAGACGAGCAGAGCAGACCATTAAGGCTGGGACAGGGAAGCAAATGGGTTAACCCGATTGATTAAATTCGTTTCGGTTCTGACTTGTTAACCAATGGTTTTGCTTTTTATTTTATTTTTTGTCTTTGCTGACAAAAAAAGTGTGAAAAACAATTAAGATTTTAGACAAAAAAAAAAAACAAAAGCAATTAAGGTTCCAGTAGGTTTACATGTATAATGGCGGAATAATGTTTTCTTAGACTATCTACAATGGCTTATTGAAAAAATTTATTCAATAGTTGAATGATTACAATGGGGTATTGAATAAAGAAATGAATCCTATGTGGATTAAATAGTGTTGAATCTATTCAACAATGTTGAATCTTTAAAAATGGATCCTTCATTGCCACTTGTCATTAAATAATTGGAGACAGAAATTGTGGGGGAGAGTTAAATAAAGATAGGACATGTGTTGTTCTTTTATTTGCTACTGAAATTTCTTATATTT
>Ga0041059_1002255_pt1 | contig 14616 bp, 8 predicted proteins | sample AraColnosormetaG_FD_56232 | JGI IMG/M metagenome (GOLD analysis project Ga0041059, IMG submission 56232) | Arabidopsis roots microbial communities from North Carolina, USA - Col MF nosort | ecosystem: Host-associated > Plants > Roots > Unclassified | place: USA: North Carolina | collected 2013-09-02
TAATCTACAAACAATATATATATATATATATATATATATATGATTTTGTAATTTGAGTAGTTAATGCATGAACTCAAACATCAATCTTTGGTAATGCAAGTGACATGAATCTATAATAGCCTAGACACAAATACAAATGCTTTATTCAAATTTGAGTGAGTCCATGGCGGACCCACTAAAGAAGGAAGGGGGTCACTTGACCCCCCTTAAAAATATATAAAAAACATTTAGTCCTTTTAAAATCCTAAAGTGCCAGTATCATATTTGGTAATTCTCAAAGTGGTGACATCTCTTCTACCATGTTCGATTCTTGTAGACATAATTATTTTTTCATTTTTTAAGTTTATATTTATTTTTCTGAAAATCACAACATATTTGGAGGATTTAAAGTAGCAATATTTGTGTTTGATACTAAATTAATAAATATAAATTATAAATTAACAAAAAGGTTTAGTGTTTTTGTAATATTATTTTGAAATATATTATACGATATAAAAAATTTTAAAATTATTTATTTTATGACTCCAATAAAAATTATTTTTGGGTCCGTCAATCTATTAAAAGCGTAAGAATATTTGAAGACAAAAATACGAAAGTTTACTATCAATTATTCTTTGATCTGACACCGCAGTCTGTCATTATCAAAGGCAATTTCATCTACAAATTTACATGTGACAAGAAATGTTGTAGGTTTTGAAAATTGTTTTCAGTTGTGGTAGATTTTGAATGAGAAGCGGTACATTTGCAAGATTCCCAAAAATTAAAGACTAATAAAATATATTTAATTATTGATGCTACAAATCTTCGAAACATTTTTTATGCAAATTTACGAAGTTAGCCCAATAAGTTATTATACGAGTACGGCCCATTTAAGTTATCTACAGCCCAATATCAATTTCCCAGATCGTCACGTCCAAATTTGTCGGTTCATACACCTCCGCGGCTCGGTACAAATCCCAAATTCCCCAAATGATTCACTGAGTCGACTCGACCTCCTCATATCCCAAGTGAGATCTTCTTATTGTTTATCCGTTTGGTTCGTGATTATAAATTTTAAATCTTGCAAGATGTTCTCATACAGTTATCGCTACAGATTTCGTTCGAATTGTTTGGTTGAAATGTTTGGATTATGGATTCAGGACCCTTGATTTTGCTCTTTACTTGATTAAGAACATCTCGACGGATTCTAATTGGTTTTCTTATTGTATAAATGTAGTTTTTGTCGAATAATACTGGATTTAGGGCTTTTCGTGTATAAAAACTGTTACTTTTGGCACATCACCTGTGAGATCAATTTAAAAAACCATTGAGGTTCTGATCTATATCTGATTCTCACTTATGTCTTGATTTCACCATCTGATATTGATCAGTTTATCTGGAACTGATGTTGTAAACCATGTCTTGTCTGTGAAAAAACAAGCTCTGTGTTATGTATCTAAATGTTGACACATGAATTTCAGTGTTTCACAATGTCATAATTCTTGTTTTGTTACCTATATGCTATTAGGTGTTAGCGTCTGAGTTCAAATGATCATTTTATAACCCTTATGATGTGACACTGATTCCAATTTTGATTTTGGTTTCTCTCTAGATTTTTTTGTTTGGGTTACAAAGCCAAAACGAGAGATTACAATGGCACCATCACGTAACATCGTTGTAGCCACCGGTTTGGTTCTTTTCGCATCTGCAGGCTTAGCTTTCCCCTTTTACATGGCGTAAGCACCCTATTCTATCTCTCAAATGTTATTTTCTCATCTTGTGGTATGACATTTGTTGTTTACTCTGTCTCATTTGGGTTGCAGATCTTCGAAACAACCAGTTATCGATCCAACAAAACCATTACCTCCTCAAGCAACTTTTAGAGGACCTTACATAAACACAGGCTCACGCGATGTTGGACCTGATCATCGAACTTACCCAAAGAAATGATCCAATCAAGTCAAAACAATTACGCAGGTGTTTTCATTGTGAGCTTTGTATTCATAAGATAATATCGTTTTGTAGTTTGTTCTCCAATCCATTTAAGTCGTTGTCCTTCATGTAACACCAGTCCAACTTAACCATTGAATGTAACTGAAGAAACAGATTTATTCCTGCATAAGAACTTGATTTTTGATTGTCTAAAAAGTTTTGAGACTCAAAATCACATAACTTGGACAATACTTCTCAAATCAAAGCTTAGATATATACGCAATGAGAATCACTGTTTCAATTTTTTTTATCTCAGTTAAAGTGGAGCTCTTTAGATTCTAATCAAAATTAACAGATTTGAGAAATTGAGCAATGAAATTGCAATCGAACATTGGAAAATTAAGTAGATTTCATAGCCGTGCCATAAATTAAAACCCTAATTCCCATATTACATAACCCTCAAAGATACCCAAAAGCATAAACCCTATTTCACATTCCAACTACTACTACTACTTCTCCTCCATTACAAAACCACATTCCAAATCTAAGAACTCGTAAACTTCGTAACCGCCTTAGTCCCTTCAGAAACAGCATGTTTCGCCAACTCTCCAGGCAACACAAGTCTCACCGCAGTCTGAATCTCCCTAGAAGTAATCGTCGGCTTCTTGTTGTACCTCGCAAGCTTCGAAGACTCACCAGCAAGTTTCTCAAAGATATCATTGATGAAACTGTTCATGATTCCCATGGCTTTGCTGGAGATTCCGATATCTGGATGAACTTGCTTCAACACCTTGAAGATGTAGATCTTGTATGTCTCAACGTTCTTCTTTGATCTCTTCTTCTTCTTGTCTCCGGCGCCGGCTGGTTCCTTCGGGAGTTTCTTTCCGGCTTTTGGTTTCTTCTCTGCCGCTGCTGCTGGTTCGGCTGCCGGAGTTTTCTCTGCCGGTTTCTTCTCCGCTGGTTTCTTATCTGCCTTCGCCATTTTCAAACTTTTCTAGGGAGTGAGTTTTTTTTGCTGTGATGGTTTTGATTTGATACTGTTATCTTCGAGAATTGTGTGTTTGTTTATATAAGAGAATAGGAAGAGATCTGATTAGTTAAGATACTGAAACGCGGATGCGTGACGTGGAGATATGAGTGCTGTTCGATGAAGGGTTTTGGTGAATGGATGGTTCAGATCTATTTTACTTTAATGCGCGAGTGATTTTAAATTTCTTTTTCGAAATATTGAAAAATTCGAATTTTCTGTTGCGCTTTTTGTTATCCGCCATAAGTTCATGAAGCGGCAAAGAGAGAAAAAGTTTTTGGCGTGGATAGCTGACGTGGTTACTTTTGATCCGTCTACCAATGAACGGCTATGATTTTACCGTATCTACAAAGTTGGTAACAACTTTTTCCTATCTAACATTTTTATGGAAATGAAGAACTAATGCATAATTATAAGTTTTCAACTCTTTCAAAATTCTTCAAAAATAACCAACTTTTTATAGATACAAATTTTGAATTTCTCTAAAATACAAACATTTAGTTCAGCTTAATAAGTTGGACTCATCTTAATAAGTTAATATGTAGTTGTATTTTAACAGAGTTAACGATGTTTCTTATATTTTCTTAAAATTCTGCATGATATATCAATAGATAGTTGTTGATTAATCTGAGAAGTGAGAGACGTATTAAACATAAATTTTGATTCTCACTGATTCCACATATTTCTGAGATTAGTGAAAATCTATGCATGATACCCATCAGAACCAAAATCATTTGTAACATTAACGTTAATGCACAAGTCACTATGATACAAATCTGTATATTATCTTATCTTTGTGACATTAATTTAGAGAATATAGAAACTCGTGAAAAGAAAAAGAACAAAAAAAAGAGAGGGAGTGAATGCACGTGTCATTTCTTGAGATATCGTCTATGAAATCTCTATAGACCTCAAACTTCCTATGTTCTTACTTTAGGGTGATTGTCGGCGGCTTGGACGACCCATGTGCCGGTACGTGGCCCAAAAACAAAGAAACGTGGCTCATCAGCTTGTCTTTCCTAGAAAATTTAGTCCCACAAGAGCAAACCCACTTTATATCCCCACAATGCTTCTCGTGTGTCCTAAGATCAGACAGAACCGAGAAATGCTTCACACTACATCTCCTGCACATATACATTTTGGGACAATGACTCCTCTTGTAATGATTCTTGGCGCAAATCACAGATTTCAACGGTTGAAACTTCTCGTGCCTCTGGTTCCATCTACACCCGTGTTGAGGACAGGAGTAGTAATGTTTCTTTAACGAGTATCCTCCTTTCTTGTCTTGGCTCGTTGGGCTGATCAAGGCCTCACGTGTCTTGTACTCATCCCCGTGCGCTCTCATGTGCATCCTTAGATTAGCGTCTCTCTTAAACCCTTTCCCACAAATCTGGCAGTAATGCGTGTATTTCGCTAGTAGGTCCGCTACGTCTAGCTCCAGTATATCGTAGCTCCCGGAACTTGGTTTAGAACGATGTTTATCTTTTTTAGGGTTTATGGTTTCGGTGTTGTACCAATCAAGATTCTGGTCGGGAAACGAGATCTGCCCTCTTTCTTGGACACCAAAAAGGTTGGTCGACTCTTGCACAAAATCATGACCCGGGTCGGTTTCTTGTCGGGAAAACTCCAAAACCATTGCATCTACGGTTTGATCATTATCGATATCGTTGTTGTTGTTGTTAGATCCGATTTGGAGTTGTTGGCAAGTATATAACATGGATGAAGCAGCCGTGATGATCTCTTGAACCAAACTTCCGATGTTAGCCACGGCCAAAGACGTTGACCCCGAGGATTGGTTAATGTTATTAGTAGATACCATGTAGAAGCTGACCAGAGATTGGATCTGATGGACTTTTTCATGTAAGGTAGATAGATTGTATAGAAGAGAGAGTGAAACGTCGTCGTCTTCCATTGATTTCGTCCCGGTCGTGGTCACGGGATTAACATAGATTTGTTTTGAGGAAGTACTGGTCTCCCCGGAGAAGCTAGAGATTGATCCTTCAACTTTCTTTGCAATATGCTCATCTCGATTCATCATATGTATATGCATGTATATGAAGAATCTAGCTTGAGTTTTGTTCTTATATTTTCTTTGGATTTTGTTGAATCTTTAAATTCTTTGTGGTATATTTGTTTCATATATATGCCAGACGGTCCAGACTCTAGAGAGATGCAATGAAGAAGACACCCTACCCTCTACCGTATAAAATACTCGCGAGTTGTGACATACATTCACACAAAATAACACACACAAACAAATACATGTCACACATATAGTAATTTATTTTTTCGTTTCACTTTATCAAACATCTTAAAATCGGAAAGATTATACTAAATTGAGTAAAATTTGAAAACTAAGCTATTGAACCTAACTATATTTTGAACCTTGCAGTTTATTAGTGATTTAAAATCCAAAAGATATTTTGATCCAAACAAAATATTGTAATTAAAAAAAAAAACATTCTAATTGATATATTATGTCAAGTAATGTTTTTTTTTCTTAATTTAGAAGTTAGAATTTAAGAATTTTATGTTTTCTAGAGACGGGACACACGTTAGGTTACATTCATCTGTTTTAGAAAGAAAAAAAAAATTAGCGGGGGTTGATGAACCCTTAATCAACCATTGGGCCAAAGGACTTCCACAACTATATTTGTTTATGTTTATGTTTGATTTTATTTAAAATCAGATATTTAATTAAAGATTTACAAAGATGTTTTAAATTAAAAAGACATCTAGACGTTTATAAATATACGATACATAGAAGTTGTAAATAATGTCTTTTTGTCAATAATGACAATAATATGCAATATACAGATTTTGATGAACCCGGATGCTGGCAAGAGAAAACGCTAGAAAAGTTCAATAGACTAAGTTTTTGTCGTCATGAATGATGTTTTTTCTTCTCTCTAAATGCATTTGTCATGTATATGAATTATTTACATTAGGTTGAAAATGGAATAATAGAAGTATGTGATGTGGTTAGGATTAACTTGGAAGTCAACTCGAGATAGCAAAAGCGACCATCCCCACATAAATCCTCCCCCGGATGAAACCTTAACTAGACTTTGTCAGCTACATCTTATGAGTTAAATAAACGAAGAAGGTCAATCCCGATGTAATTAAAGAATGATTAACCTAAGTCAAGTGTTAGTGTTCTTTCATGGCCTTTTCTTGTATTGTTCTATATACAATACGTTCTGTAACTGTCAAGCTCACATCTATATAATATCTTATGTCAAATCCAATCCTTTAAAAAAAAAGTTGCGACTACATTCAGTTCTCTTATCTGCTTACATGCACACATATTTTTTTTTCTTTTCATGCACACATATTTGTACACGCGTGCATATACGATTATATGATTGGATCTTACATGAAATGTTTATAATGTGGCCATCGGCATGAGTTGCAATTATATTAAATAAATATTGCTTATGCGTGCTCATTTTTTAATTTCGGAAGAAGTAGTTTTGTTGGTGACTAATCAAAATTTCTATGCAGTGATGATGATATGGGTGATCAATGCTGTTTCTTGGGGTTAGCTTTGGTGAGTTACGTTACTTTTTGTCCTTTAGAAGAAAAAAATGCCACGTTAGTTAACGCTTTTTAAAAAAAAGAAGTTGCTGCTACCATTACAGTGACAGTGTATTCCACATGCGATTCTAGTAGAGTTTTTTAGTTCTTTTTGCTGGGAACCAACCTGCAAACCACATTTGTAAATAAGACGTTATTAAACCAGACTTCACTAATATAGGCCAGTCGAACTGGCTCACCACAACATGGGAATGTAGGATGACATGAATCTCTGAATTACAAATGTCATGTATATAATTACCCTCAGTTTTAAAATGCTACACCAAACAAATTCAACTCAACTACTTTAATTTAGTTTTCAAGTTTCCAATATGTGACCAAAAAGTGAAAGCTAACAAAAACAAGACCTTTGCGTAGCTGGGAGTTCGAACTCCACTTTCCCTATTATTACGTACTTTGTCAAATAAAAAAAGAAAATATAAAGAAAAAAAATACACAAATTTCTTTTGGAAAAATTATGCTTGCTACCCAAGCTAACTATTTTTGAATGAGTTTTAAATTGCAATTTCAAATTCCTCCAATCTGATCACCGGGACGTGAGCAAGAACACGGGATCGGAGATGATTACTCGTCATCATAATCTGATGATCCATCGGAATCACCGGAGAAATAGAGGCGGCACGTGGTATCGCCAGAAGTTGGATTGTAATTTCTTTCTTCATGACCTTTGGCAATTTGTCTGTTGTAGTTTGCTCAATTACCCGTAAATTAGCAGAATTAAGTTGTAACCTGTAAAAACTAACAGTAATCAGACAATCCTTTAAAATATATATATTTATGTCGCCGGCCAAAACCTGTTTCTTGTTGGTAACGTTTGCCCATTCATTATTTACTATTATTAGGGTTTTAAAACTCAGATGATCACTTGTTCTTTAGATTCTGTTACCTAAACAGTAAAAGAAGAATTAATTCATATAAAAGATCCAAATCCTTGTAATCCTTCTCCGATAACACATTGCTCCTGGAATCTTTTTTTTTTTTTAATTTGTTTCATTTGAGGGTTCATCATCATCAATGGAGGTGTTTGGAGATAATAAGATGTTTTACATGAGAGACACATGGAGAGAAGGAACCATGATTTGTGACGTCTTACCTATCAACCCTAGCTCCAATGGTGTTTGGCCGCAACAAAAATTCTCAGATCCTAACATCAATGTTCATTTCTGGAATTACGCGTTTCCACACTTGCAAATGATATTTCTCATCATCTCTTTCTTATGGCAATTCTTACATTTCTTCCTTCGACGTCTTGGCATGATACGTTTCACTTCTCATATGCTTGTAAGTAATCGAAAATCTCGATTTCGTTTTCTTGTTATCTGGATTTGAAATTTGAGGTTTGTGTTGATCTTTGTTTGTAGACTGGTGTTCTTTTAAGCAAGTCTTTTCTAAAGGAGAATTCAGCAGCGAGAAGATTCTTTTCTACAGAGGATTACAAAGAGATTGTGTTTAGTCTCACTGCTGCTTGTTCTTACATGATGTTCTGGTTCTTGATGGGAGTTAAAATGGACACGGGTTTGATCCGAACCACAGGAAGAAAAGCTATCACCATTGGGCTCTCCTCTGTTTTACTTTCGACGTTAGTTTGTTCCGTTATCTTCTTCGGAAACTTAAGGGACGTTGGAACGAAAAACTCAGACCATACTCTCAATTCATTAGAGTATGTTGTGATTTACTCAATCCAATGTCTTTCTTCTTTCCCCGTTGTTGGAAACCTTCTCTTTGAGCTCAGGCTACAAAACTCAGAGCTTGGTCGTCTAGCGATATCTTCTGCTGTGATAAGTGATTTCAGCACCTCAATTCTCGCTTCCGTTCTCATATTTATGAAGGAGCTCAAGGACGAACAAACACGGCTCGGGAGTGTGTTTATAGGTGATGTTATTGCAGGGAATCGTCCTTTGATGCGAGCAGGGATAGTGGTTCTCTTTGTATGTATTGCCATCTATGTTTTCAGACCGTTAATGTTCTACATTATTAAACAAACACCTTCCGGTCGTCCCGTCAAGGCAATCTACTTAAGTACAATAATTGTTATGGTTTCTGGTTCAGCCATTCTTGCCAATTGGTGCAAGCAATCTATTTTCATGGGACCTTTCATCTTAGGTCTTGCTGTTCCTCATGGTCCTCCTTTAGGTTCTGCGATCATTCAGAAGTATGAGTCGGCTATATTCGGAACTTTTCTTCCGTTTTTCATTGCTTCATCTTCCACGGAGATCGATATTTCGGCTTTATTTGGTTGGGAAGGTCTCAATGGTATTATACTCATCATGGTAACATCTTTTGTCGTCAAGTTCATCTTTACTACTGTTCCTGCTTTGTTCTATGGTATGCCGATGGAAGATTGCTTCGCTCTATCTCTTATCATGTCGTTTAAAGGCATCTTCGAGCTCGGTGCCTACGCCTTGGCCTACCAAAGAGGGGTATGTAATTATGTATACACACATAATGAAGTTCATAATCATAATTAATCATTTCAATACAAAGTTTATCTTATGTTTATGCTTTGAACATTGCAGTCTGTCCGTCCCGAGACCTTCACTGTGGCGTGTCTTTACATAACGTTGAACTCCGCAATCATTCCTCCGATCTTGCGGTACTTATACGATCCTTCGAGGATGTACGCGGGGTACGAGAAGCGGAATATGCAGCATTTGAAACCAAACTCTGAGCTAAGGATTCTGTCTTGCATTTACAGAACTGATGATATAAGTCCAATGATTAATCTTCTTGAAGCTATTTGTCCGTCCCGGGAATCTCCTGTAGCTACCTACGTTCTCCACTTGATGGAGCTTGTAGGACAAGCAAATCCGATCTTCATTTCACATAAATTGCAAACTCGCAGAACAGAGGAGACGTCTTATTCAAACAATGTACTTGTCTCCTTTGAAAAGTTTCGTAAAGATTTCTATGGTTCGGTCTTCGTAAGCACCTACACGGCTTTATCTATGCCCGATACGATGCACGGAGATATATGTATGCTTGCTCTCAACAACACTACTTCTCTCATACTCCTTCCTTTTCACCAGACTTGGTCTGCTGACGGATCAGCTCTTATCTCTAACAATAACATGATCCGGAACCTTAACAAGAGCGTTCTCGACGTGGCACCTTGTTCTGTCGGAGTCTTTGTATACCGAAGCAGTTCCGGACGGAAAAACATCAGTTCCGGACGGAAAACCATCAATGGCACAGTTCCAAACTTATCATCTTACAATATTTGTATGATCTTCCTAGGCGGTAAAGACGATAGAGAAGCAGTGACACTTGCTACACGAATGGCCCGTGACCCAAGGATCAATATAACCATTGTTCGACTGATCACTACCGATGAGAAAGCACGAGAGAACACGGTGTGGGATAAAATGCTTGACGATGAACTTCTTAGAGACGTGAAAAGCAATACATTAGTAGACATTTTCTACTCGGAGAAAGCGATTGAAGACGCGGCTGAAACATCGAGTTTGCTAAGATCGATGGTAAGCGATTTCGATATGTTCATAGTGGGAAGAGGGAACGGAAGGACGAGTGTGTTCACAGAAGGGCTTGAGGAATGGAGTGAGTTTAAGGAGCTTGGTATTATTGGAGATTTATTGACTTCACAGGATTTTAATTGCCAAGCTTCTGTTTTGGTTATACAACAACAACAGCTAATGATTTAGGTTCTTATATACGTACATAATCATTTTGCAATTTTACCATTCTTTTCATTATAGACTTAGAAATTTAATTGTAAGAAGAATATTTTTTTTGTAAATTTTATTTAGACCATTCAAATGTAACTTTTTGGAAAATCCACTTAGCCGATCAGTTCATCACAAATATAATCGCATAAGGTTTTGCGATCAACAACTATATTAATCTTTATATTTATAGAAAATCATGTTTATATTAACACTAAAACAACATAGAGGGAAATAGAGAAACTGGTCAAGATCGAACATATTTATTTAGGTTAAAATAGTTTGAAATTTCATGTTGAACAATGTAAGAAATCGAAGTAAAATACAAGACATTTTCACTTATTTTTCGATCAGTTTCACTGAAACCTTTGTTGTGCTTGAGCTCGGATGAACAATGGAGATATCTCACGTTTGAATTTTTCTCTTACATAATCTGTGTTTTAGAAATCATTGGATATTCATAGGAGTGGTTATAGAACTACATTGTGCACATTACTCGTATTTTTTTTCATTAAAGCTCAGGTGAAATTTTCAATTTTGTTATTTATTTATTATTATTATTATTATTTTTTTAATTTTTTAATTTTTTAGCAGTAGTGTTTGCTTCAACAAAGCGCCAAGATTTAGATATTTGGAATAATTCTGTGCAAATTAACTGTGCTAAGTAGTACGAAATGGATTATTTGCATACATTTAAAATACAATTTTAATGAACACTAAATTTAGATAAATCAATAATTAACTGGCTTATCAATGTATTCCAACTGCGTCAAACTCATCTTTGTATACTATGTTAGAGCAGAACAACTCATCTCTCAAAAATACCGGATTATTGATTTGATATATACTATTTTAGGAACAATATATGCATGAGTTTCTTACTCAAAAACAATTTGGTAATGAATGGATTAACCAATGTTGTTTAGATCAATTATATTAAATCTATTTCCACGTCAAATGTAAATTCTAACATTTACCCATGATGCGAGTATAATTCAATTTTTTTTTTTGAGATCATTCACTGACATATGTTACACTCATCCATGTTGTTGTTGTTGTTGAACTACTAAAACAGAAACCCTAGCTCTTAAATCTTTGGATGCAAGCAAATCTCCGATGACTCCTAACTCCGGAAGCTCCATCCACTGTGCCAACCCTGTTAAGTCCAGCGAATAATCTTCGTGATCTCTTCCTACAATCATCAAATCATGGTCTTCCGCCACCAATCTAACGGTGGTGGCCACCGCAGGTCCACCGTTGACTACCTTCTCCATATAGTTAAAATTGTTGGCCAATGAATATGTCGCTTTCAAATCATTCAAGACCTCGTCGTCAACAAGGTAATCCCAATTCTTGGACTTATCTAGTTCTTGACCAGACAAAAATCTGATAACAGTAAGACACACTCTCGAGTTCTGTCCCATCCATTTCGCAAGGGAAAGCGCCTCACGATCATCTTTACCACCAATGAAGATCACACCAACGTTAATGATACTGTTGGTCTTTTTCTTACCTTTATTATATCCTCGGTAGTTAAGTATGCCGACAGAACATGGAGCGAGGTCAAGGAGAGATTCATTAACACGTCTGATCATAATATCGTCTGATTCATATTCTCCATCGGGTGACCATTTTCGTCCCGAAGGGACAATGATCATCGATGTGAGGTGGTCTAAAGCAAGATTGCAAATGTCTTGATCCATTAGGTTCTCATGAGAATAAGCTGTGAAGGAACTAACAGTGGTAGATTCCCAATTCTCTTGTTGAAACTCGGTGAACGCGAGCATCATTGTTTGTATGTAAGAGTTTTGAAGCAACCGCGCTTTAGACCGCTTGTCATGAGGTATCAAGATGGGAAACGTACGTCCTGCGAGTTTCACTAGGTGTAACGCCGTGACAGCAATGACTCCTCTGTCTTTGTTATCGTTGTTTAGCGGCGAGGAAAGCAATTCAAGTAGCGAGATCGCACCTGAGATGTTGTCAGGCTTGTGCAAACAAGTTAGAATCTTGAGATCTGAGTTTGTTTTAAGATGCATAATGTCTCTCTTGACATATCCAATATACTTCCTCTTTGGATCATATAGTGCTTTTATAATCGTAGGCAAAATCCCCGCGTTCAATAGCACGTAAATAATCATGACCGTGTACGTTGCTCGCGACAAATTCTGTTAAAGAAAACAAAAAACATTCAACCATTAATTCAAAACCATATGATGCAATATATATACATGTAGAGTGTAGGTTAGATGAAGATTATTTTACCCTTCTTCTTAAGGCGACATCGAAGAAGCATAAGTCAACAAAACCCTTATAGTTCATGATAGTGGCGATGATAACGGATTCTCTAGTAGGTAACTCGCAGAAGATCAAGCAAGGTACAAAAGAGGCAGTCCATTTCACTACCACTGTAAGACCCAGTAGAAGTATGTTAAAGGAAATGTCATCGAACGAATACAATGCTCTTACAACGTCAGCTTTCATCGCCATGACCGCGATTGAAATAGGGAAAAATATGTTTGTAACCAAGCTCTCGAACCTTGCCTCTAACGCAGATCCCAGAGGCGGACCGTCTGGGATTGCCAACCCCACCAATAAAGCTCCTAGAATGTACATTTGGTTGAAAACACTTAAGTATATACTCGCGGCGATTGCGGTCAGGATTGTTACGTATAAGTAGACTTTCGGTACGGGCTTGCCTTCTGGGGTCATGTCCACTATTCGTTGTGCCATTGGCTTGAAGATGAATAGGATCACAAGGACTAAGATGATCAATGCCACTATGTCGCGGTTGGCTATTCCGGGCGATACATACCTGCAGACCGTTTCAAACTATTATAGCAAATAATGTTCGTTAGATAGTAGATATACATTACTAATCAAACACTCCGGTGCCGTCTATTGTGTAGATAACAATTAGTATTGCTTTATAGACAATAAAACGGTAACTTTTCGTTGATCAAACTTTTAACCAGTTTTAGAGCATTATATATATTGCTTTAGGTCTCCGGATTTGTAGACTTTGATTACTACAAAAGTATATTTAATGAGGTAAGTAGTTTTGTATGCAAATGCACCAATTAGATTCCTAAATTAATCGACGTCTTACATACCTGTATGTTCCAACGTAGGAGATGCATACTAGAGTGAGAAATCCAAGGAAATCGCTGACGGCGGCTGTAGATATGGCGATGCGGCCGAGCTCGGAGTTTGACATCTTCAGCTCATATACGAGGTGGGTTATGACCGGTAACAGCGTTACTGCTTGAATCGATACAATCACGGAGCGTTCTGTTGGGGCTAGCCTCAGAGGCATATAAAGAGGGTCGACCTTGTCGAGACGGAAGTTTCTGAAGGCTAACCCGCTGATCATAGTCACGAAAAAGGACGAAACCGCGATTACTATCGGACGTTTACCGATTTGATACACCGCTCTCTTGTTGGTCTTCACGCCCATTAAGAACGTGAACATTACCAACCCAAGCCTGGCCACACCTTCCAACGCTACGTTTCCGGGGATGTCTAACGATAATCGGTCCGATGAATACTCCAGAAGATCAAGCAGCTGAGGTCCAAGAATCAAACCAGCCTAGTTCAAAAAAAAAAAAAAATTGTTACTTGCAGTACAAGAAACCAAGCGTTTGGTACTTGCGATACAAGAAATTGACAGTTGTGGACGTTTTTCTTAACTTACAAGTATGTTGGAGACGAACCGTGGTATGCCAATACGTCTGAGGAACATATGAGATAAGACGATGCAAACGAAGATGAGAATGATCTGCAGCTCAAGGAGAGGCAATGCATATCCGAAGATAACAGTAGGAGTTTCATATTTTTCCATGATTCCATAAGAAGAGATGTTGAAAAAAGTAGCTCCGTAACAAATTTCAGCTTTGCTATGAGGCGGTGAAGGCCCAGGAACTAGTGCTTGAGAATCGGTCATGATGATGACGAAGATATGCTTTTGTCAAACTTGTAAAAGATCGATTTCGTTTTTTTTCGCTGATAATTTATTCTTAACGTCAAAATATTCAACAACGTAACGGTTTGTTTTAAAAAAAAAACAGTTGCTGTTGTTTATCAAATAGTTGGCGCCCCCCTTTGACTAGTACTTTTTGGTTGCGAAATAATTTTGTTACGTTTTGGTCAAACTTATCAACAAATAAATGATGATACTTAGGCACTCTAATCCTTTCCTAAAACTTGACCATTTTGGTTGACCAAAAAAAGAAAAAGAAACTAACCCATTTTACCAAATACTTATTTTATAACAAACCCAAAAGATAAGCCCAATCTAAGCCCATTGAAGATCAAATATTGAGTTGACACTACCTACTAATCTAACTCAAGAACTTAGCCCACAACTTTAACACTACTAATATCAAACTTCAAAAAAAAAAAAAA
>Ga0041059_1002256_pt1 | contig 14614 bp, 15 predicted proteins | sample AraColnosormetaG_FD_56232 | JGI IMG/M metagenome (GOLD analysis project Ga0041059, IMG submission 56232) | Arabidopsis roots microbial communities from North Carolina, USA - Col MF nosort | ecosystem: Host-associated > Plants > Roots > Unclassified | place: USA: North Carolina | collected...
TCTTCTATCTTTGGCTTTTAGTGTATAGTTTTGAATTTCATTGCATTTCAATAATGGTTTTTCCCTAGGGGTTTATTAATCTATCTTGGCTTTTAGGGTATAGTTTTGAATTTCATTGCATTTATTAAATGACTTTATTAATCTATCTTTGCTGGTGTACAATTATAGTGTACCTATGTGGTGTACAGATCTAGTGTTCTTATGTGATGTACAAATTTAGTGTATGTATGTGGTGTATTATTCTACTCTACTTATGTGGTGTACAATTCCAATGCATGATGTAGTGTACATACTTGGTGTACTTATACGAGTGTACAAAAGAGTATACGTTTAGAGATTATCGTGTACATCCAAAGTTTAAAGTCAACAAAAAGCATAGCACTTATAGAAGCAACAAATTTAAAAGTCATTAAAAAGCATAACATTTCAATATCCATAAAAACACGTACATCCAAAGTTTAAAGTCAACAAAAAGCATAACATTTCAATATCCATAAAAACAGGTACATCCAAACTTTAAAGTCAACAAAAGATGAAAACACCAGCAATGTCTCGATTAACGTTTTTAAAGAAGGTAAACAAAAGAACTTTAGATTCATCTGCAAATCCAGTCAAGCTTTTGTAGCTTCAACACTCTTAATGAACTCAGCGTATGCATCCAGTGCGTATCCTTTCCTTAACTCATTGACCACCTCCTCTGTAATCTCACCCATATCATCTATGTCAAGCCCAAACGAGTGCATCTCAAGGTATTTTGTTGCAAGGGGTCAACTATCACCTCCTCTCTGGTTCTGGTATACTCTTATAACCCTCTCCAATGTCAGTGGGTTTGTTGAGAAGTTCTTTGTATACTTCCTACCTACAACCTCTTTAACCAACCATGGAATCATCTCTAAAACAGGCGCCATCAAACCTTGTACTTCCTCATCCGATGTTGCTTCAATTAAAGGGTCAAAGACCTGAACTATATGCAACCTCAAGTTAATTACCAGACCTACCCAATGTCAGGTGTACCATTTCATAGGGATGTACACCAAGTGAGCATGTTGCAGAAAAGTTGTTGGTGCCCGTCCTTTTGCCCTGTCTACAACAAACGCTCTGATGTTCACTCCCCAATTGAACTTACTCTTATTCTTGCAGGCTTTGAAATCTGTGTACTTCTCATTTAGAAGGGTCAGAAACCATGTATCAACGAAAACAGCTCCTACCGTGTTGTACAAACCATGCCTTCTGCGCCACAGCATAGCCATTATTACCTACACATGTTGTTTACCAATTGCACCATGTGAGATACTATCATGTATGGTGTTCATACTAAGTATTCAAGAGGTTTGTACACCAATTACTAAAATAAGTAATATAGTACACCAAACAATAACTTTACACCACAAACCAAAAATACAGTTTTTTACCTGGAAATAATTGTCTTTTGCTGTATCTTGGTTAGGTGGCAGATCAACAATATCAACTAACTCAATGATGTCTTCCACACCTTTGTAAGCCTCGTCCCATTTGTTTCTCTCATAGAGAGCAAAGTCCTTTCCTTCCTTTTCAGTCCTTTTCCTCTTCTTCTTGCCCCTTGACGTTGTACCTGTCTCTAAACTAATGACCTCATCATCAGATTTGTCGTCTTCCTCATTCTGCTCCATTGTGGTGTTAGCTTTTCCATCTTCATTCGGTTCCATTGTGGTGTTGTCTTCCCCGTCTTCCTGCTGCTTCTCCATTGAGCTGTCTTTTGTAGATCGCAGTCCACCACAGCCACATTTGATCAGACCCTCGAATAACTGAACCATCTCTTTCTTCAACGTGCTTGCTGTTTCTTTGTGTTGCTCCACAATGAATTTTTTCAACATCTCTATAGTTTCTTCGTCATCTTTAATTACAGCAGCATCTTATTGGTTCTTCTCCTCATGTCCTCCTCTCGTAGCTGGCTCTTTCTTGACTCCCCCTCTCCTAGCTGGCCCTTTTTGTTACTCCACCTCGCCTTGTAGGCGCTTTCTTAACATACCCTAGGGTAAGAGGCACCAGTCCACTAGTCTCTGTGTCTCCACCTGGCCATTCTGACTCAGTAAACTCATGTCCTTCAATTAGCAGCTTCTCCATATAATCCTCCTTCTCATCTATAGCATCGTCATCCCACCCAAAATTCATGCATTCCACGCCTCATCACCCTCAAGCGTGTAAGCAACCTTCAACTGAAAAATACATGTCTTAAAACAATGTACAAAAATGTGATAAATTAGTGTACAACATTAAAATTTTCACTTACAAAGCTGTACACCATATGTTTAAAAGTATTGTACATTACCTGTTCATCGGATTCAACCTGGATGATGTCTTTTTGATGTAGAATCAGTTTTGTGTCGAGATCGTCATATGTCATCTGAGTATAATCACGCTTGTCATCTGGATCCGGTAGCTTAGAGGCAATAAGTAGGATTGCCTCAAACGCCAGCATTTGGAGTGCCAATGGAAATCCATAACAACAGCTACTTTGTTGTCTTAGACGTGCTTTAAGCTCTGTGATGGGATCAGTGTCGCTAAGTGTAGGAGGTCCAAACCTCTCCATCGTTGTCTTGAAGGCTACTCTCCCCCACGGGTATGATAAGAAGAACCTAACATCATCAAGCATCTTAACATATTCTGGTGTTATGTTAAGGTACTTGTTACTACAGACTATCACACCATCCACCAGGAGAATCAAAAGTAGACAAAACCGCTTCCAGCAAGACATCTTCTCACCATCGGGCATCTTGACATCTTTTCCTAGCATATCCAAAACATCTGTAACTGTGACATCTTTTTTTGAACCAAACAAAGAGTTCCAAACAGGTTTTGAAACTATTTTCTGATGGGATAAGATTTCCTCTTCACTTGGAATTGGTCGACATTCCAACCCAGTTGTAATGTGAAATTCTCTCAAAGAGAACCTAAGAGGCTTACCTCCAAAAATGAACCAGAATTCGTGTCTCTTCTTCGTCACTAGCTGTCTAGACAACAAACCATGGATCAGTTTGGCGGAGTGAGCTGTTTGGCAAACCGGATACTTGAACAATTTCCCAAATTGAGATTTTAACAGACGCTCAAAATCTGATGAACCGCCAAGGAACTCAGCAATTTCTTCTAAGAGCTCAGGTGAAGAATAAATGTTCAGCCTTGCGTCCTTGGGAAAAAAACCTCTTGCAAGGACTCTCTCTGGAAGCCCATGGTCCACGCCGTCCTCACTTTCCGAATCCTTTGAAGTCGTTGACAGATCTGGCCATGTTAAGAAAAGGCATGTTGAAAGCACTTGTCGGAGATGCAACATGAAAGGACACTAGTACTAGACGTGTCGTATACCAAACAATTTAGCCGATATGTACCAATCTTCGTAAAAGGCGAAAGAAAGGGATGTTGAAACTAATCTCTTCTGTGATGAGCCGGGACCTTCCTTTAAAGGCCAACATGATGATACTCATCTTGATATGACAGATTCTCTCGATTGATCATGACAACGAGAAAATTAATGTAATATATTATAGCTATATGTATAATCATGTTATGTATGACAAGCATTATTGATGCTTTTGTTTTTATGGGATAATGTTTTTATTGTAATATATTATGACATATGAATAGTTTATGTCGATGTTTTAATGAATAAATATTTTATTATAGAAAAATGTCAAAATATGAGATTGAGGATGAACATATATATCAGCTGACAGGGTTCTATGCACACAATCTTTAAAGATAAAAATACTTCTCCTCTCTCGATTATAAAAGACTTCGCTAGAAACGTGAGTACTATATATGACCATGCAAAGATAATATTAGGCTTTAGCGAAACCAATTTTACAATCCCAAGGGAAACTCATTTTAAAGTAAATGATGCATTATATTCCCCCAAGTCTCATAGAAAATTGATAAGTTTTAAAGATATCTGAAGTAATGGATATCATATAGAGATGACATTGAATATCTTTGCATAAAATTCGAGAGGCAATATATATTAGAAGAATTGCCAATGCTATCATCTGGATTATTGATGCAAACCTCGAAATCCACCTAGGGTTTACGCTTCTTGGTTTCTCGACCTAAAGCTTGAATGATTCGATGAATGATGGTAGAGATGAAAGATGGAGGTTTTATTGAATGAATCCACTCTCAACGTGCTTGATTGAATCCACAATCAAACCACGAACAAATTAACTTGAATCCACAAGATAATTGATCTGCAAACACACAAGACTTTAGTGAATCCACACTAACTTCTAATGCATAAAACTCAAAGACACTCTTTAAAGAAAATACTTGTTTATTTCGTAAAAGACTTGAATACAAATGAAAACTAAGGTGAGCTTATATAGAGGCTCATACAACGTTCATGTGCTCTAAAGAAGTAAAGAAATCGCAACAATAAATGAAAATATGGCCGTTGGAACTTTAGTGACGAAATCGGCCAAATAAGGAAACTTGTGATGTGTCTTGAGTCTTGACAACTTGGGCTGGAAGTGATGTGATTTTGGGACATCTAGAGTCATTGTAGGAGGCTTCTTAATTCCCAAAAGATGATCAAAATAGAGTCGTTGTGATTTGATCTCATTTAGATCCGGAAAAGGAAAGTCTTCGCTCAGCGGGTTCACATAAGGAAAGATGCACCAAGGATTAAGTGTGAATGGTTCTGGGTGGCGTAGAGGATCTCCAGGCTTCCATATGTGGCTCTGGGACGCACAAAAGGGAAGGAAAGGATAGCTTTCCTTAGTTCGCACAAGCTGATTTGATACATGAAGTACTTCAGGTAGTCCGTCAGAAAGTCCATCAAGAAGTCTAACAAGCAATCTGTCAACAAGTGCATCAGCCGGTACGTCAGCTCCCATTCTTACATTATCCCCTCCTTCTTCAAGAGGTTTTGTCCTCAAAACTTGTTTACCTACACATAGATAAGTCAAGTTACTCCATTGAAGTGTATAAGGGTTTAGAAGCTTACATTGAGTTTGGAGAAATTGTTGAGCATTCGGTGGTTCTTCTTTGATCGGTATAATGTCTTTGACACTCTCATCTTTGTTGACAACAACTTTTTTCAATGTCAGTTCTCCTTGGTTTTGAGTTTCTTTCGTGAACACTTTCTCCATTGTTGAAACTTTTCCTTGATCCTTAATGATCTCTTTTGTACCTGAAACTTTCTCAATGCTTTTGGCACTAGACAAGTGCATTAAAAGAGTCATAGGAACATTATAATCAATTTGACAAGCTTCAGTTTGAACCTGATCATGTTGAAGAGTGGAAACGTCCACTTGTTTTTGGAGTACTTGTGGATGAAGACAAAGAGTTGGTTCTTGTCTTGGTGAACTTTTTTTGGTGGGACAATCCTTTGCTATGTGTCCTTGTCCTTTGCACCTGTAGCAAGTTAGTTCCATAGAACATTCAAGTTCAGAAAACTTACCATGATTTTTCAGTCAGATTTAAGGTTGTTTTAGGCATCTTGTCTCCTTGGATGGCTTGCTTTGGAGGGAAAGTTGTTTTCCTCCCTTGATTCAGACATTGTGGGCAATACTTTTCGTACATAATCCACTTTAGGTTCTCCCACATTCTGATCTTTGGTCTCCCATCACCTCAACGGTTGTACTCATCTTGATCCGACCACCTCAAAACACTACTCTTGAGTTGCCCTAGGGCAATCGAAAGCTTATCTTCTTGTGGTGTGGAATGGTACTCGAAATAGTAATTTATATTACTTTCCCACTGTAGATAGCCCAATCCTGAAAACAAAAAGAATTCGGGTCCATAAGTTTTACTACCATTATGCACAAATAATTTGTATATAACTTTGCGAGTGGGGTAGAAAGTGGGATAGGAATTGGTGTTTGGTATGGGGTTCCATGAGATCCATGACTTCGGATAACTCGGTGTGGTGTAGCTGCTACTATAACGATCTGGTGGCTCTGGTTCAGGTGCTCCACCATATGGTTCTTCCTCAAAATCCGAGCCTGATGAGTAGCCATCATCATGCCATGACTCAACAAATCTAGTCTCATTGTAGTACGAGTCTTGACTATATCCATATGAGTCCTCTTCATCAGAGCTGGAGTACTCTATTGTCTCCATCGTTCTCAAATTTTATTTGTGGTACCTCGTAAAAGAGAGTAAAACAAAGAAGACAATGAATCATAACTTAACTCAGGAAGTAAGTCAACAAATAAGTCAAAAATAACAACATTTGATTTATTTATTTTAACGAAAATAGCAAAAATGAAACAAATAACAAACTAAACAAGGAAAAATTTTATTTTGTTTTTCTATTAAGGTTGCGGAATCAAAACAAAACAAATTGCAAGAAACAAGTTTTATTTTGGTTTTTCGATTTAAATTTGAAAATAACAAAAACAGAAATTGAAAGGGATAAAAGGGAACGAGTTCACCTTGTGGGATAGGAGCTTTTAGCTCTGATACCAATGATGCAAACCTCGGAATCTACATAGGGTTTACGCTTCTCTATTTCTCGACCTAAAGCTTGAATGATTCGATGAATGATGGTAGAGATGAAAGATGGAGGTTTTATTGAATGAATCCACACTCAACGTGCTTGATTGAATCCACAATCAAACCACGAACAAATTAACTTGAAGCCACAAGATAATTGATCCGCAAACACACAAGACTTTAGTGAATCCACACTAACTTCTAATGCATAAAACTCAAAGACACACTTTGAAAAAAATACTTGTTTATTTCGTAAAAGGCTTGAATACAAATGAAAACTAAGGTGAGCTTGTATAGAGGCTTATACAACATTCATATGCTCTAAAAAAGTAAAGAAATCGCAACAATAAATGAAAATATGGCCGTTGGAACTTTAATGATGAAATCGGCCAAATAAGGAAAGTTGTGATGTGTCTTGAGTCTTGACAACTTGGGCTGGAAGTGATGTGATTTTGGGACGTCTAGAGTCATTGTAGGAGGCTTCTTAATTCCCAAAAGATGATCAAAATAGAGTCGTTGTGATTTGATCTCATTTAGCTCCAAAAAAGGAAAGTCTTGGCTCAGCGGGTTCACATAAGGAAAGATGCACCAAGGATTAAGTGTGAATGGTTCTTGGTGGCGTAGAGGATCTCCAGGCTTCCATATGTGGCTCTGGGACGCACAAAAGGGAAGGAAAGGATAGCTTTCCTTAGTTCGCACAAGCTGGTTTGATACAAGAAGTACTTCAGGTAGTCCGTCAGAAAGTCCATCAAGAAGTCTAACAAGCAATCTGTCAACAAGTGCATCAGCCGGTACGTCAGCTCCCATTCTTACATCAATTATATTGCACAAAAATAAATATAATCGCATCGAATGTTACAGTAAACTCGAGTGATAATCCCTCGAGTGAGTTTACTAGTACATTTAAGTCATGATGCGAAAAATTGTGCAAAATTTTAATGGCCATTCATTGAAAAACCATAAAATATTTAAATCTGGTGAGTTTCATGTAAAGCATGTTCTCAATGAAAACTCATAATAAGGCCATCGCCAACTAAAATTGGGAAAAAAAGACCTGAATTCTTGTTGAGAATTCATGGTGATATATGTGGACCAATCTACCCACCATGCGGGCCGTTTCGACATTTTATGGTATTAATTGACGCATCTAATAGATGGTCACATGTATGTCTTTTGACTACACGAAACACGGCTTTCGCAAGATTCATTGCCCTAATAATCAGGTTAAAGACACAATTTCCTGATTATGGCATAAATAAAGTCAGACTTGATAATGCTGGGGAATTTACTTTGCAAGTCTTTAATGATTATTGTGTATCGTTGAGAATCGATGTAAAGCATTCGCTCCCTCATATTCATACACAAATGGCATGGCCGAATCATTAATTAAACGGTTGCAACTCATTGCAAGACTGTTAATATTGAGAACAAAACTTCCAATTTTTATATGGGGTCATGCTATATTGTCTGTTGCAGATTTGGTTCAGATTATACCAAGCGCAGATAATGAATATTCTCCTTTACAAATGACTTATTGTCAAGTACCAAATTTATCCCATCTCCGTAGTTTTTGATGTGCGGTATATATGCCTATAGCACCGCCACAAAGAACAAAAATGGGGCCCCAAAAGAGATTGAGAGTATATGTCGGTTATGTATCACTGGGTATAATAAGGTATCTTGAACCACAAACTGGTGAGTTGTTTACGGCACGTTTTGCCGATTGCCATTTTAATGAAGATGAATTCCCAGCTTTAGCCCCCCCTCCCCACGAAGCAACGTGAGCTGAAAGTACATTTACAAAAAATAACAAATCAATTACCAGATTCGTTCACCTATACAAGAAAGGTGACAAAGTCATATATCCCCGCTGCAAATGTCATATCAAGAGTTAAAATTCCTAGTAAGCTGGAATTAGATTGGAGCAAAATTAATGAATCTAAGGTTCAATTAAAGCGTGGGAGGCCTATTGGCTCAAAAGATAAAAATCCCCGAAAGAAAAAGAAAATGAGAGAAAAAAATGAAAAGGTTCTTCAACAAGAACCATTTTCTCGGGACGATAGAGAAAATTATGAGATTTCCATTAACTATACCCATGATGGTATCATATGGGATAGAGATGATATTGATGATGAAAATGGAATATTCTCCTTTTCTTTCTCTAAACAGATCGATCATGAGAATGATGATCCGGATCCAAAGACATTATCCGAGTGCCAGAAAAATGCTGGATTGGGAGAAATGGAAAAATGCCATGCAAGTTGAGTTACACTCCTTAAATAAAAGAAATGTCTTTGGACCTATTGTTACTGCATCTGAGAATATAAAACTTGTTGGGCACAAGTGGGTATTCGTGAAGAAATGAAATGAGAAAGATGAGATCACACGATATAAAGCCCGACTTGTTGCAAAAGGTTTCTCTCAAAGACCAGGAGTTGATTATGAAGAAACATTTTCTCCGGTCATGGATGCAATTATATTCAGATACTTAATGAGCCTTTCGGCTTCTAATATTTTAGATATGTACCTTATGAATGTAGTGACGACTTATTTATATGGATCTCTTGATAATGATATATATACGAAAATCCCGGAAGGATTAAAAGTTTCCGAGGCATTAGACTCATCAAAGTCTAAAGATATATATGCGGTCAAATTAAAATGATCACTTTATGGATTGAAACAATCCGGACGTATGTGGTATAATCGTTTAATCGATTATTTATTAAAGAAAGGGTATGTGAATAATGAAATCTGCCCTGCGTCTTAATTAAGAAATCCCTTTTTGGATTTGTGATCATTGTTGTTTATGTTGATAACCTAAATATAATTGGAACTCCAAAGGAGGTTGATGATGCACGAACTCATATGAAAGAAGAGTTCGAAATGAAAGATCTTGGAAAGACAAAATTTTGTCTCGGGCTCCAAATTGAGCATTTCCAAGATGGTATATTTGTGCATCAAACCAAAATGAATAATTATCTATCTGTTTTTATATTTTGTTAGTTATTTTGGCACCAAATTTTCTTGCATTATTATTACATATAAGAAATATAAGAAAGAGAACGAATATGTGCGTGAAGGAATAATAAGAACTTCATTTATTTGTTCTCCACCTTTTGTTCTTATACATACAAATAATATAAAAATATTATTTCTTTTACGATACTCCCTCTCTTCCAGCAAATTTGATGTTTTGGTTTTTTTTTATTTGTTCCAAAAAGTTTGATTTCTTACAATTTATTTAATATATTTATTTTATTAAATTTAATTAATAATAAAAAATTAGAATGGAGTGTCATTTTGGATAAGAAACTTAAACGTTCAAAATTTCTCCATTCTATTTACACTCATTAAGTATTAATATTAAATTTTTACCTTAATCTATGTGGAAAAGCTAAAACATCAAATTTGCAGGAATAGATGGAGAATATATTATGGACCTGAATTGTGACAACAAATAGAGCGGAGCGGACAGAGCGGATAATACGGACAAAGTGCAGAAAAAGTGGTTGCAGTGTACAAAGCGGATAAAATGGCGAAGCTGATTAAGTGGATGAAGCATAGCGGTTTTATGAGTTGAATGGTAAAAAACGGACAAAACGGTTTAATTTTTTCAAAAACATATTTTGTAACAAAAAATTTCTGGACAACTATTAATTTTTTTTTAGTACCACAACATTTTGAAAAATGTATCAAAAATATAAATTCAAATGTAAAATCAAATATTTTGATTTTTCCATAACATATTTGCTATCGTTTCTCGAATGTTTGCCATATGTTGTCCTTCTTCATTCTCTACTTCATCAAGCTCAAATGATGCATTGTTCTGATCTTCAGTTTGAGTCACGGTAAATTTTTCAACAAATCTGCATCTGTAAAATTTGAAACTCTAATAAAATTATAGAGACTTATTGTTGCGAATATTTTAACGCATTATTTCAATTTAAAACTAATATTAAATATGGCAGAATTGAAAAAAAATGATACTTTACGAATTTATGTAAGCTTAATTTAAAATATGGCAAAACAAGTCGAAGTATTAATTTAAAATATTTCTAAAATATCAAAAAGTTATATTATATTATGTTACTAAAATTTAAATTATGAAATTATAAATTGATTCCTTATTTTAACTCATTTAAATTTATATTCAAATAGTTTATAATTTCTATATACTATGCATGCAATCTCACAAAATAAATAAAATTAAAAATGTGAATGAAAAAATTTCTAGTTGAAAATTTATCCGTTTTCGTATAACAGATTGAGGTCCGGTGTTTGTATTTGTGCGCCTTGAAGACAACACTCTAGCAAAAAAAATGTGAAAATTATATCAATAATTTTGAATAGAAAAAATTAATATTTTTAACTAGTTGTTTACCTTTTGTGCAATATGTTTGTTTACAAAGAAACAAATTGAACAAAAAAAAAGAAATTTTGAAACAAATAGAACAAGAAAATAGAATTTTGAGAGAGTTTTTTTTTTGTATTTTCGTTTCAAATGCTAAGATGGTAGAGATTTTTTAGGTGAGATCTAAGATGGTGTAGATACGAGATGTTTATAGTGGAGTTACTTCTCTTTTATAAAGAAAATAAAGAAATAAAAGAAAATAAAAATTAATAAAAAAAGAAAAATCTGACTGGTTTACTAAACCCAATCCACTTTTCGACCAGCTCATCCACTCTTTTCTTGTGCATGGTTCTGTCCATACGGCGGACCTTCTTTATTACAGTCCACTTTTACCTTTTTAGTTTTTTAATTTTTTTTTATTTTGTTCACTGTAATAAGGACAAAAGCTGAATGGTAAATAAATTTTTGACGAAAACACAGAAAACTACTTCGTCTGTAGCTCCCATTCATGCCCTAAGGTTTTGAATGGTTACAGCGGTCCAAGCAGACAAAACTGTCTACAGAGTGAACCGCTTTTTATTCACCATTCACAAACAAAATGGATGGTAAATAAAACGCAGTTCAGTCGGTAGACGGTTTTGTCCGCTTGGACCGCTGTAGCCATTAAAAGCCTATAACAATTATGTGGTTATGATTGTCCGTTGTGCAGACATAGATTATAGCGGTTAGGGTAAACCGGTTATTTACTTGTATAATTTGAAAACCAATTATTTACCAAAATCTTCTTCTTCCTTAACCAAATCATTCGAAATTTAGAAATTTGGAATTAAGGTTTTGATCCCTGAGTTATGCCGCCGAAGCGTAAAGATATAAACTTTCTTTTTGATGACGGAGAAGATACAGTTGCCATTATAGATGATGAAGCTAATGAAGATCTAAGATTGAAGATATTAGAGAAAGCTTTTTCGAGGCGTAATGTTGATAACAAGCTTGATTCTGATCTCTCCTTCGATCCTGGTGTAGTTAGTACTGTGATGGTTAATGGAGGAAAGTCGGAGGAAGTTAAAAACTCTAAGAGTAATAAGAAGATGAAGAGAAATAAGCTTGAAGCTGCCAATGAAATTGTAAGTATGACCAATTCTCTGCTTTATCTTCTTCTCATTACAGTTTCCAGTTTTTGTAGTCTTAATTGCTCCATTATTGCCTCACTTATGTTCTTCTTGCTCTGAATGTTGTCTGTGAATTGCAATTTGATATTTGTTTAGGAAACTTTGTTGCCTTGTGTTTTAATGCTTTTCGATTTTTCCTATATTGTTCAGCCCATTGTGTGGAAAGACAAGATGAGGATAACATGGTGGAGGATGTAGTAAGAGGTGAAGAAGAAGATGGAGAAACAACTAGCAATTCGGTTATGACAAAGCTTCTTGTGAGTTGATTGAAACGTTTCTTTTAGTCTTATCTCAAAACCGTGTAACTTGTCCTGTGATGATGATGACCATTTTTGGGGTCTTGTTGTTGTTATCAGCGTGGAGCAAGATACTTTGACCCTCTTGATGCTGGTTGGGTAACTTGTTATAGCTGTGGGGAGAAAGATCATATAACTGTTAGTTGTCCAACTCTTACCAATTGTAGGAAGTCGTGCTTTATATGCGCTAGTTTGGAGCATGGTGCAAGACAGTGTACAAAGGTATGGTCTTAAGTTTGATGGTAGTACTTAATATGTCCAACTCACTCCATAAAGCTCATGTATAAAGCTTGCACAAGTGTTTTATGTGGTTACCATGGAAGATTTAGGATGAGTGATCTTTTTTCTAAGTAGATTTTTCCTTATTTCTAACAGGGACATTGATGCAAACCTCGGAATCCACCAAGACAAGACTCAAAGATTCAAAGGTAAACTATGCGGAAGTGGTGATGATGATGAAGTAACCGATTTGATGTTGAATCCACAACACCGAGGGCTAGAGAATATGATCCAAGGGCTATTCCTCGCGAGGATCAGAGACTACACGAAACCTAAGTGGTTTGATTCCACAAACTACCTAGAACTCGCAAGAACAATGATTTGATTCAAGACGAAGTATTGAAGCAAAACAAACTGAATATCTTATTATCAAAAGCGTGAATTGAAAGTACAAAGTGATGGAGCTTATATAGGCTCGAAATAGATGACCACTAACGGTCTAAAACAAAGTGAGAAAGGAAACAAATCATTCAACATAAAGGAGGAGAACGTTGTAGAGTTTCTATCCGTTTGGCTTTAATAGGGGAGCGTCAATGATTCTGGCTGAAGAGATATGCAGATCTTTAAGGCTTAATGGACGCCTAAGATATCCTTGAATAGATGGAGGATCCAGATTAAATAGAAGAATCTCGATTGGTGCTGAAAAGGAAGTAGCTTTGTCGGAAAAGGCAACTTTCTCTTTTGTTGGTTCCACACATAAAAACAGCTTGTGTGTCGTTTTGGCAACTCCTAAACAGCTTGTAGTCTTCATGAGAGTGAATATAAACAGCAGGAAATCTTCAAAATAGTCGGGTGGTTCGTCGAGTAGGAATGGGCTGTCAGCTAGTTCGTCAGCGGGTTCTTTAGAAAGTCCTTCAAGAAGTCCGTGAGAAAGTTCTTCAGCCGGTTCATCAGCAAGTCTATCAGGTGGTCTGTCAGTGAGTCCATCAGCTGCAATGTCAGCTCTCATTCTTATATCAGACATGATTGCTATTAAGTACAACAGTGGGTCTAAAAGAGTTGTATGTTTAAGATGTGGAGACATTGGTCATGACATGATTTTGTGCAAGTATGAGTAGTCTAAGGAAGATTTGAAGGTAACTTTTGTTTTCCTAAATTACAGTATTTTGCTTATGATTTCTTTCTTATAACTTCTGTTATTTACTTTGACTAGAATATACAATGCTATATCTGTAAAAGCTTTGGCCATCTATGATGTGTCGAACCCGATGATTCAATGTCATGGGTTGTATCTTGCTACAAATGTGGTCAACTAGGTCATACTGGACTCGTAAGTTGTAGAGAGTTTAGTTTCGAATTATCCACACTGTTGATTGAGTTGTCCCTAAACAGAGTTGATCACTTTCTCTCTAGGCATGTGGTAGACACTATGATGAAAGCAACAAAAATGATATTTTCAGTCCATCATGGTTTAAGTCTAAGGGAGAAGGGCATTTTAAGCGCGACTGCCCTAATTCTTCCGGCGTACGCTTTCTAGAAAACTGTAGTGAAGAAGGGAATTCATCGAGTATAAACTCTTCACAGGCAGAGACACATCGAGTGTATGCTACAAAAGTAAAGGAGTAACACATTTCGCTCGTGAATGCCCCAAATCGAATTCCTCCCACGTAGGCTTTATTACACTATACATTTGGTGCTTTGAGCTCTTCACTTCGTTTTTTTCTCTCATGTTATTCACTTATCAAACGAACCTATTTCTTTTTGATTTTGTTTTTCAGGATAAATTGGATATACTTCTAACAAGAAACTCCCACTTAGTGCAGTGCATCGAGCAATTACTAAGTGAATGATTTAACTGACTATATTAAGTCTTTCTCTAATTTTACGATGAGTCTTCTTTTTTTTCTGCAGATTTGATTTACGACTAAATATATGTTCTAAGATTAAATATCTATTGTTTATAAACATGGGTTCGATGGTAGTATAAGATGAGCCTTGTTGGATGGAATTCAAGTTGTTTAAAGTTGAGTTAATAATAGTTGGACTGAGTACAGTTTAATATATATATATATATATATATATATATATATATATATATATATATATATATTTTT
>Ga0041059_1002257_pt1 | contig 14614 bp, 12 predicted proteins | sample AraColnosormetaG_FD_56232 | JGI IMG/M metagenome (GOLD analysis project Ga0041059, IMG submission 56232) | Arabidopsis roots microbial communities from North Carolina, USA - Col MF nosort | ecosystem: Host-associated > Plants > Roots > Unclassified | place: USA: North Carolina | collected...
TTTTTTTTTTTTGGTTTAGGGTGGCCTAACAGCTACTGATGTCTTTGCTGTTGAATGGATTCATACCGGTATTATACACTTTGGAATGACTGTTTCCTACTATGGTTTTGTTAGCGATGGTAAGTGAGGATACCTGTGTGCTTTGTCTTGTATGATTTTCTAATGATAAACAGTTTCTCAAGTGTAGTTAGGTTTGAATCTGTATTCCTAGCTTCTTTGTTTCATTCACCGTGTCTGCAACTGTTTAGATCTTTCATGCATTTTAGAGGAGAGTTTTTAAATCTTCCTTACTGTAATTTTTCAGTTTATCTTCTAAATATTTTAACTGGCACAGTGTGAACACTATGCTGACTCCCAAGACACATAATTTCATAGAATATTGCAGAATGTGCACTCTTCTGATGATGAGTTAGAAGCAGAAAATCGCCTAGTTATTCAAACGTATCATGGATAAACTCAAATACATTGAACTTGTGCAAAAGGCTGTAAATCTCTCTCCATTTCTTTAACAGCTCCGGTGTGTGTTTGATGTATTAGTTTGAGCTATTGGACGCTGTCTCGTGTTTGACGTCAGGATTATTGCACATATAATTACCTTCATGAATACTGTATAATGTTTGTGGCATTCACCTGCTATAACTAAATTTCATGGTTTTTCTTGTCATTATCTATTTGCAGTTTTGGAGCTCTCTGAAAAATACCAAAAACGGTTTGGTCCTTTGCGTTACTTTGTTGCTGGATTCCTCAAGTTCATGTGTTTGCCGAAGTATAGCTATGAAGTGGAATATCTTCCGGCACAAAAAGAGGATGCAGAAGGCAAAATTCGACTTGAAAAGGAAGCTGTGGATATGCAAGATCTCTACACGGATGTAATGAGGAGATCAAGCAGAGAAGGATTTCCTAGAGCCTCCAGTTTATCAAGTATTGACTCCATAATGACCCCAAGCGTAGGCGAATTAGACACTTGTAGCAGCACACATGCCAGCACTGAGCCGTCTGAATATGTCCGTGGAATAGATCCTAAAATGAAACGCTTGTCCTCTGGAAGAAGAGATGTTACGGCTGAGCCAGAGGTTATTCATCCTCAAGCACAGTCAACAACCCCTAATTGGCCAAGGACAAGATCAAAGTCAAGAATGGATAAAGGATGGATGGGGTTAACATCCGTGCAGGATCCTCCAACTCGATGTTCATGGGGGAATACCGGTGGTCAAGACAGGGAAGATATATCATCTACTGTATCTGATCCAGGTCCAATCTGGGATGCAGGACCCAAATGGGACACTGAACCGTCTGCTTGGGATGTAGAAAATTCGATCGAGCTGCCTGGTCCTCCTGAGGATATAGAGACAGGACTGAGGAAACAGAGCATCACTCCAATATTTGAGGATAAATGGGTTTCGAGAAAGGGACATTTCCTCGGCATCATGGTCTGTAACCATGCTTGTCGGACTGTGCAAAGTTCCCAAGTCGTGGCTCCCAATTCAGAACATGATGATGGTACAATGGATATGCTCTTGGTTCATGGGTGTGGAAGACTGAGGTTACTGAGGTTTTTTATACTTTTGCAAACAGGTCGACACCTTTCTCTTCCGTATGTTGAGTGTGTAAAGGTAAATTATCTTTCCTATTTTCTTACATTACGAAACCTGCAACTCGCTATGTGCTAGGAAATGCTAATCAAACGGTCAAACTCAATGCAAATATTATAAGTCTAGAATAGAATGTAGTTGATCAAATGCATGACAATTGCAGGTGAAATCAGTGAAGATAAAGGCGGGGAAAAATACGCATGACAGTTGCGGGATAGACGGGGAACTGTTTGCATTGCATGGAGAAGTGATATCGACAATGCTACCTGAACAATGCAGACTGATCGGTAACGCTCCTGGACGACATTCATAGTTAATTAATCTCATCTAAATTGTGAGGATGGTGAGAGAGTTTGGATGTTTATATATCTGGAATTCATTTTTATTGTTTTTTGTTTTTTGTCGGCGTCAAGTTTACGGTAAGTACCATCTATGTGATAAGAGAAGCAAACATGAGAGAGTATACCAAGTACATCCTTTTGTGCCATAACTTCCCTATAACTCTAAAACCCTTTGTATATTCTTTTGCCCTTTTTTGTGTGTTTTGAATTATATATGTACTGTGTACGTGTTTTCTACAACGATTTGTGTGTTTCCATTTCTTTGTTTGGATTAGTCGATCAATAACGAAATAGATGATTTGAAGTAACGAGGTTTTTGGACTAGGTTAACTAGGTGAACTTCTAAAGTGATATTATTTGTGGATTAAGAAGATTTTATTCGAAGATATTTAACTGATAGAGATTCTTTCTGTCTGACTCGGAACTTTGAAGCATCAGAGTCTCACAGATGAATATAGTAGAAGCCGCACGTTCCTCATCCCGTGAAAAAGGACACACGTCTGACTTCTTTATATTGCTGGGTCTTCTTCTCCCTTTCCTTTTTACTTCTTAAAGTTTAAACCTTTGTTATTATCCATTTCATTCACATGTTTTTTTTTCTGTCTGCTTATCATTTACACGTTTCTTGATTTGTTTCATTCGAAAAAAAATCATATTAAATTGCATCCATATAAATTTGTAGATGAAGATTTTGACATATTAAAAAAATGTAAATGCATATTTTAGCATCAATTCTTCCAACTAATAATGATAAAAAATTTCCATCGTTTGGAAATAGTAGACACTATCACACTAATGATCCGGTAGTAAACCATGTGCATGAGCCATGAGGTTAATTTGCATTCTTTCATTTGATTTTCACTCCATAATCTTTCGTTTTTATTTGGTCAGTCAAAACTCAAAATAATAACACATCTAATTTTAGTGGCTTATCCGGTGGACTGACCATCTTCAACTATACATTTTGAAAATTATTTGTATTTTAGATCAAAATTATTTATTATTAACAAAAATAAAATAAAATACAACTTATATCCAATGATATATATAAACATATATATCAATGGTCAAAATTTTTATAATTTTTAAAATTGTAAAGCAAAATATTAAGGTCGTAATAGTAAAATGTTAATTATATCTTCCCACTGAAAAAAGAAAAAAGAAAACGAATCAGTTTTATTCCACTTGCACAAATCTTCTTCACACACATTTTTTTTTCTTCACTCGGACTGATATGAGTAGCCAAATCGCTTTGTCACCGGCCATCGCCGCCGCCATTCGCCGTCCGTCCTCTCACGACTGTCTATCCGCTTCCGCCACTACTGCTACCGCCACCCCCATGGCTCTCAAATCTTGCATCGTCGCACCTCTCTCGCTATTCACCTCTCAATCTCAAATCAAACACTCAAGCTCAAGAAAAACTTCTCGAACCACGATTCGATGCGATGTAGCGATAAAATCCGCAGATTCGATAAACGCAGACGCCAATCCTTCGTCCTCACCGTCATCAGAGGAAGAAATCGAAGCGGAAGCGAAGGCGAAGATAGGATCTAGGGTTAGAGTAACTGCACCGTTGAAGGTTTATCATGTAAATCGAGTTCCAGAGGTTGATTTAGAAGGTATGGAAGGTAAACTCAAAGATTACGTTGCTGTTTGGAAAGGGAAACGAATCTCAGCTAATCTTCCTTATAAGATTGAGTTCTTCAAAGAAATTGAAGGTCGTGGTCTTGTTAAATTTGTTTCACATCTTAAGGAAGATGAGTTCGAGTTCATTGATCAGTGATGAAACAAGAAAGACAATTTTTGTTTTCCTTTCTCAGTGTTTGTTTTTGTTTGTTGTGTTTACTGGAACCTGGGAATGGAGAATGATTTGTATGTAGTGTGATGTGTATTCAACCTTTAGCAATCATATACATAAGGGTTTCTTCACTCTCTATTTATGTTGATTTGATTCATTGGCTTGATCTTGTTATTGGTTTCTTAGTGTTCGATAGATTGGAAGAAACGAAAAGTTGGATCTAGATGTGGTTTCTTGATGATTAATAAGGGCAATTTTAGGCTGCGGTTGTTTCAAATGATTCCATTAGCAAGATCAAGATCCAATTTGGGATAACACCTAGTTTACTATGTTTGCTGTTTAAGACTAGTATCATTGAAGTATCTTGAATTGAAAGGGTGGATCTTGGTCATGATGGTAAGGGTGATTAGGGAGTGGAGCTCAGACTCTCTACTAGATTGAGTTAGCACTTGAGATGTTACATAGTGTGGATCGTACTTGAGGAGTCTTAGAGAAACAGTTCCTTAGGTATTCAGATGATTTTCCTATATGCAAATCTGTGTTGTCTCTGTTTGGTTCATGTGTCTTTAGCTTATAAAATATGTTTGATTTTGAATCAAAGGTAAACTATTGTCATTCTCCTCTTCTGTCTTTTCTAGTATTTGTGAATTCAGCAGCTTCGTGGCTGTGGTATTGGTGATGATCTTTATGCTCGTGGTCGCATTTCGTCCTAGTGAGATAGAGGAGAAGGCAATCTAGATTTGTAGTCGTCATCAATCGCATTTTGATCTAGGAGATGATTGAGCTACGATTGTTAGTCTTTGAAACCTTGTGAATTTCAAGCTTTTGTTGTTGATAGAGTATATAAGCTTAAAGTCTCTAAAGGAAAGTGCTCCAAAATATGTCATCCTTATGTTTAGTTGGTGGGTCAGATTAGGCCCGTTTTTCGTTCGTGGGTCAGATTCTAGGCCCGTATCGGTTTAGCTATTCCTATTCTCATAAACTTTAAAACAAGATATTTTAGGTAGAGAGAAGCGAGTCGTCTTAGTCAAATACATATGCCCTAAGGTAGACAGGTTCATCATCATAGATATCACGAGTCTGTCATTATTCTCAGAAGAAAACTAAAAAAAAAATCTTAGTAATATGTTTAGATTTTGTGAGGAATATTATTATGGTTGTTTGATCAACTCTAACGTACTAACACGTCCATGTATCACGTCTTCCAAAGTTCAACGTTTTATAAAGATTGGAGTATTAAAATTGGAGTGGATGGAGATTCGAGCTTGCATATGAATAATACAATAATTGGATTACAAAACTCAGATTTGGTGACAGCACATCTAGGCCAAGGCCAGGCCAGACCATGGTGGCAATGATTGATTTAGCTTTTTAATTAGCTAATGCATTGTGCGCTTTCAAAAGCAAGCAGCCAAAGTATATGTAATGAGGGACAAAGTAATTTAAACTCTAAAAAGTCAAAACGCTTATATATGTCCGTAATTTTAGGTTTCTATTTCAAAATTTTGTAGTTACTGTAATCTTGTCTTTAAAAGTTGTTACAATCATCTTCCACATAAAAACTTTATCTTACCGAATGTTTATTTAATTAACATCTATCCATAAAGTTGTTTTCTTGATGTTACGTAATTGATTTCTACCACCTAATGAATTTCTTCTTTAACAAGAGAATATAAAAAACATGATTTTAAAATAGGTGTTCCTGATATTTTAATGTAATGTGAAATGTCAATTCTACTTAAATAACATTGCACCAATAAATCAAGTCCCTAATTCTAAAAATTCGACGACGGATAAATGATTAAATTAACCATTCAAAATAATTATGAATTTTTGGTTAAAGTCAAGATTCAAGAAGCATTGCAACATTGAAATCATGGTTTCACAAAAAAAAACTCTTTATTAAATAAAAAAATCTTTTGTTTTTGGAGTTAGAGTTTGTGTACTTGTAAAATGTATGGGATCGCTCATGGCCCCATGCAATTAGGTAGTCCGTTACTTTCAAGCCAAACCTTTCACCATAATTTTTTTGTCTATCCAACGTTGGTCTATCTACTGACTGTCACTGTTCTTTCATTATGGATACAAAGTTACATTTTGCTGTTGGATCGCTCACTTATTTATCCTCACAGTACGTTATCACTAATATTGTATAAAAATACTTTGGAAAATAACCGATAAGTTATATGATCATTGCATATTTGTTTTGGACGAGTTTTTTAAATGTTAAGAGATACTAGAACTGAAACACTTGTACATAAATTTTGTAACTTTTGGACAAGGGTCCATGATAATAAATTTATTTAACATCTAAGCAATAATCACCTATTAATGATTACATCGCCATTTTCCATTATAGCACCGACAGTAGTTTCATAATTCCATTATATAAAATTTCGGTCAAAACATTTTCTTAAGGATTAATTTGCAAACCGCGATTTCAGTTGTGCAATGTCTCCCCTTTTTTAAGTCTTTTATTGATTAAAAACTATTTTTGGATATGCACTAGTACTATTTTGTTCCTACAATCAGAATGTATATACTCTTTTTAATTTTCCACTGAATATACTCTTATGTAGAATAATTAATTGTTATTGTTCATTTTAGATGCAAAATACAAACATGATGGTTTCTGACAAAAAGAAACCAATGGTAAAAGTTTAATAATTTGTACTCTTCCTTGTAAATGTAAATGTGAATAGTAGCAAGATGCATGAAAAATGAGGAACTCAAAGAATTAAATGAAAAAATTGTTTTGGGAATTTGAAATAGAGAGAAGAGGGAGAAAACTTAAAAGAGAGAAGACGTAGCCAAAGGTTAAAAAAGTATCTCTCTCTCTCTCTGCGCCTCCCTTTTTGCTTCTCTCTCTCTCTTCTTCTTCTTCCTTGTGCTCTGCTCTCTGTCAATCTCTCTCTGTCTCCTTTTTTACTTCGCCATTGGAGAAAAGAGAAATCACTTTCAACTTCTCCTTAGATTTTCCGCTTATCTAAGACAACAACGAAGTTCCGAGTATTCCTCAAAAAAATTCCTCCTTTATCATTTCTTCACTTCCCCAAATTTTGTGTGTTTTCGTGGAGCAGAGTGAGATTGGCGTTTTGGGAAGACGAAAGTTAAGCCCTTTTTTGCTGGGTACGGCTTCCATTTCCTAAAGGCTTCATTTTGTATCTTTCCCAGAAATGATTTCTGGGTTTTTGATCTGTTTCCCGTTTGAGCTTTCAGATTGGTTCAGCGGTTGAGAAAGCGGAGATCTTGAGGGCTGCTTGCTTTCTTCGATTTCTCGAGATTTTGGTTTTGGTATGGTTGTTGAGAGTGTAATTTGAATGTCCTCCACTTCAAGGGTTTCGTTTCCGCCATGACCACCAAGCGAGCCTATAAGCTTCGTATCCTTTTCTTACACCAATTTTGATTCTTTTCGTATTTTTCTCTGAGATTCTATTTTTAGGGTTTGTTCTGTGTCACAAGTGCCGTGTTTGATCTACTGCTTTTATTTTGATATGCACGAGATCTGTCTGTGTTCATCTTTTTTCATGTTTGCATTTGTTCCCCGTGGAGTAATTTAATTTAAGACCTTTCGAGAAACTTGTCTGTTTAAATTTAAGACTATTATGAATGAAGTCAAGTTTGAGTTTTGACTAGAGTCTCTATCTGGTACCTATTGCTTAGCCTTGACTTTCTGTGTGGTTTAAAGAGGAATTTGTGGCACATTCTGCTGCTGTCAATTGTCTTAAGATCGGAAGGAAGTCTTCTAGGGTTCTGGTAACAGGTGGTGAAGATCACAAGGTCAATCTTTGGGCTATTGGTAAGCCCAATGCCATTCTGGTCAGTTCTCGGTCTACTGTTTCATTATGTGTTGGTTATAAGTTAGTAGAGTGTTTCTATGGGATTCACTCTTTCTGAGTATCTCATTTGTGCTTGTTTGTTGTCAGAGCTTGTATGGGCACTCAAGTGGAATTGATTCAGTGACGTTTGATGCTTCGGAGGTCTTAGTTGCAGCAGGAGCTGCTAGTGGTACTATCAAACTTTGGGATTTAGAGGAGGCAAAGAGTAAGTTTTGTAGTTCCAAGAGACCATTCTTATTGGACTCGATTTGACTTCTGTGAGTACTTACGTGTTCTTTCACTTGCTTTGTTGAGTAGTTGTCAGGACTCTCACTGGTCACAGGTCCAATTGCATCTCAGTGGATTTCCACCCTTTTGGTGAGTTTTTTGCGTCAGGCTCACTAGACACAAATCTTAAGATATGGGATATACGAAAAAAGGGCTGCATCCATACTTACAAGGGTCACACGCGAGGAGTCAATGTACTCAGATTCACCCCAGATGGTCGCTGGGTTGTATCTGGAGGAGAGGACAACATTGTTAAGGTTGGTAGCTGCTTTCATGTCACTAGTCATTTTTCAGTTCTGGGTATGTGATTTTATCTTCTCTACTGTGGAGGGAAATACAGCTGCTTAGTTGACATAATTAGTTTGGATTTACCTTTGGGAGAATTTGGAGCAATGAAACTGCGCTTTTGGTTATAGACTATGAACTGGCTTTCGAGAGTTGGTAGGAATAAGCTTTTGTTCTAATTCTCTTTGTATGTATCTCATGAATGACGTTCTGTAGTAAGCATTGCCCTTTAAGTGTGGAGGAGAACTTGCGACTATTTAGTGTTACCTCTCTGCACCTGAGCTGAGTATGCTATATGAGAGTATTTAGGACGTACTATTCTTTTGCATTTTGCTAAAACCCACATAGACCACCCTGGCCAACTATTTCGGATGCTTCATCTCTCTCGGTTATTGCTTCTTTACCTCTCTCAGCGCACTGTATTGTTATCTTGAAAAGCAATTTACCGGGAACCTTTTTTTTTATCTTTCTGTGTGTTAATGGATCTGATATGCAGCTTGTCTTTACCAGGTTTGGGATTTAACAGCTGGAAAACTGCTGACCGAGTTTAAGAGTCATGAAGGGCAAATTCAAAGCCTAGATTTTCATCCTCATGAATTCCTACTGGCAACAGGTTTGTATTACTCTTAAAAATTTCTAACACCAACACAAAATAAAACTTCTAGGCTAAGAGTGTCTGATCACAACTGTATTGCGGTTACCAGCCCAGCCCAACCAGTTATATAGATCCCTGTGTCATGGCGTCATCTTCTTTTTATGTAATTGAAACTCTTGTGGCCATCTTATCTTTTTAGCTCTGTGATTTGAGATCTGGAAGTAAATATGCATCTAAAGTATTTTTCATTTCTTTGGTCATATTATTGAGGGTGTGTGTAACATAGATATTTTCAGAATGGTGCTGTGTTGTGTAGATAACAATAGAATGCCGACGTTTTAATAATGACTACTTCTCTCACTCTCTGTTAACGTTCACCTAAATATTTACATGGAATATGTAAAATTAGTGTGATTACAAATATTTGAAGCATTCTGTTTTTGCCTGTGCTAACAGGTTCAGCTGATAGAACTGTAAAATTCTGGGATCTGGAAACATTCGAGCTGATTGGTTCTGGTGGACCTGAGGTACAACTTGTTTTACGCTAAGTCAAATTGGTGACATTTTATTTTCCCTCTACCTTTAATATTCTCATTTTCGCTAGACTGCCGGGGTCCGTTGCCTGAGTTTCAATCCAGATGGAAAGACTGTGCTTTGTGGATTGCAAGAAAGTCTCAAGGTAAATTCTTCTATACTTTGATATGCAGTATGTAGATTCTTAAATTAGATATATGTTAATTGAACAACTCATCTTTTGAAGGATTCGTTCTTATGTTTACTCATTTGCTTTCAAAATACACATTCCTACTCTTCTTACCTCACTCCTTTGGTTTAATCCTGTGCAAATCGTAGATTTTCTCATGGGAGCCAATTAGATGTCATGATGGAGTGGATGTTGGATGGTCAAGATTGTCAGATATGAATGTTCACGAGGGAAAGCTTCTTGGTTGCTCATACAATCAGAGTTGTGTAGGCGTGTGGGTTGTAGATCTCTCGGTATTCCTCTCTCCCTACATATCTTTTTCTTTTTGTTTAATTGTAGCTGGTAGTAATCTTTACGAACCAACTCATTTTCAAATGCATGGTCAGCGTACTGAGCCATGTATGGCTGGAGACACTGCGCAATCAAATGGTCATCCAGAGAAACGATCTTGCTCAGGAAGAGATCCAGTAGTTCTCAATGATAATAACTCAAAGACAGTTCTCGGGAAGCTGTCCGTTTCCCAAAATGTAGATCCTTTATTGAAGGAAACAAAGTCTCTAGGAAGATTATCTGTTTCTCAGAACTCTGATCCTTCGACAAAAGAAACAAAGTCCATTGGAAGGTCATCAACATCACAAAATTCAGAGTCCTCGATGAAGGAATCAAAGCCTCTCGGGAGGTTGTCAGTTTCTCAAAATTCAGACGTTTCTAAAGAGTCAAGGACGTTTTCATGTATGCTTGCTTCTATTATTTTTCTCTTTTCTTCTTACTTAATCTTAGCACTGATTAAATGATATGCCATTTCTGGTTTTGTCTGCTGTTTGAAGCCACAGGAAGTTTACCAGGCACTCCTCATAGGGTCAGTTCGACCAATGTATCAAAAGCCACTTCGGGTGTTTCAACAGCCGTCTCTAATGCTGCAACGTCAAGGAGGAATTTTACAAAAGCTAACCCAAAGGCGAATCCTGTCAATAAGGCAGCAGATTTTGCTCCGGTGATTGTCCCCAGAGCAGACCCTAGAATAGAGCAGGCTACTGAATCCAGAGCAGAACTTGACATAATTGCAAGAACCATGCCGTATTCATTGCAGGCGGCTGATTCCCGAAGGTCACCTAGCAGCAGAAATAACCCTGATCTGCCAGACGCTTCGGTTCTTGAAATGTCTGAGTCTCAGCCAGTTGAACCAAATAATATACCAGATGGGGGTACACTTCCTGGTGGAAAGGTTGGCATGCGGGGTGCAACTGAGCGAAGCATTAATGATTTTAGATACAAGAGATATGGCAGGAGTAATTCAAGGTCACGGATGGGGTCACCTCCACGAAACCACGATGAAAACTGTATGTTTTTGTCCTTTTGAATATTTGCCTGTTTCAGTGCTAATATGAATGTCAGCTGGTAGTCTTACACTACCTTGGCCCCTAAAATGTGGCCTGTAGGGTTAATATTATGAAGTTGCTCCAGTGAAACATGCAAATAGTGGAAAGAATCATGTGTTTAAGATTATTGGTTGCTATGACGTACCTGTGTTGAGTTTGATAGATGATATTCTCAGTTCTAAGCTTTAGTCATTGTTTCAGATGACTTGGTAAGCCACAGATCAAATAGAGACCCAAGCCCCACTGAAAGTCAGAAAGGAGGTGATTCTTCAGCCCAGCTTTCATCTTTTCTTTTGCAAATGAAGCGAATCTCATTCATGTGTCTTATCATATCAGGAAGATTCCAGTCACTCGTCATAAATAGGGAGAGGAGAGGAAGATTTTCAAACTTCGAGGGTCCTGTTTCAAATTTTTCAAGTGGAAATATGCCTGCTCCAAACATCCGCCCTTCAAATATGGTATAATAGCCTTACTATTTTCAACTTGAGATCTTGAGGCAATAACACACTGACTGTAAATTGCCACAAAAGAGGAAAGTTAGAAAGTTACGGACAAAGAGGAAATTAATGCATTTGATTTATACAATTTCAAATGGTACTGCCTTCATAACATCTTAATAGACATAATATTTTGTGATTTAGTAATTTTCAACTACACATCTAGTCATGCTTTTGCTCATGTTCCTCTGAGATCCAGAGATAATAGATATTGTATTTCCTTTCATATAGTTCAAGCAGAGAGGGAACCATATGCCAGTTGAACAAGGGATCGATTCTCCTTCTGAAGAAAATATTGTTGAAGACATAATGGGAAAGCACAATCAATTTGTCAGCTCTATGCAGTCTCGTTTGGCTAAGTTACAGGTAACGTGAAACCAGTCACGTTGTGACAATTTTGTTGGCTTAGCCCTAATTAGACTAGTACCTTGAATACTTATTAGAGTTTTCATATGCTTATGCACGACCACTTAGCATGCGTAGAATTACTATTTCAACACTTGGCATGTTTTAGCTGGGAGTGAAACGCTGGACATGGTTCTCCTCTTCTGCTTATTGAAAATTTTGGTCCTTGTTTACTTATGTTGGTGGATTTTATAGGTGGTTGAGATGTCAGAAGCTTCGCAAAGAGTTAGGGATTGGAAAGACTCCTGATTTATTCTGTCCTAAATTGATTCACCAAATTTGCAGGTAGTTCGTAGATATTGGGAAAGGAATGATGTAAAAAATTCGATAGGCTCGATAGAGAAGATGGCTGATAATGCTGTAAGTATCTTCTTTTTGTATCAGTAGCAGGATATATGAAAAAGATTATCTGCTCACGCCAATCTTCTTATTCATTGGTTACAGGTTACTGCGGACGTACTGGGTATAATAACCGAGAGAAATGAGATTTTGACACTGGATAATTGTACCTCCCTTCTTCCCCTTCTAACAGCTCTTTTAGGGAGCGGCATGGATCAGTAAGAACTCGCTTTTCTGATTTTTAAAAAATGGCAGAGTCGTCTTTCTAAACTTATCATGCCTCATGGATGCATTAATAGGCTTGATCTTTATGGTCATAGATATAGTACATTAGACTAAGAATTCTTGATTTGTTCTCACAGTGTTTGCTACACCATATCTTATATTTAGGCATTTGAGCGTTTCCCTGGATTTGCTGCTGAAGCTTGTCAGACTGTATGGGTCACCAATTTACTCATCACTGTCAGCTCCAGCATCTGTTGGTGTAGATATCGAGGCTGAGCAAAGGTTTGCATGTTTTTAACCTTATGTGCATATCTATAAGCCATTGTGCGTGATAAATTTGATAGCATACTCTCTTGGAACTCAACAACACATGTTTACTGCAATATAGGATCGAGCGCTACAGCCGTTGCTTTGTAGAGCTAGAGAAAGTCAAAGCATGCCTTCCCTCTCTAGCAAGGTAAACGTCTGAAGAATCCATAATTCTCATTAATTGTGTAAGAATCTATGTGGCTCAAATGATTATGTGATGGAATTTGTGTAGAAGAGGAGGTTTGGTGGCCAAGTCTGTGCTCGAACTCAACCTAGCATTTCAGGAAGTTTCATCATAATAACTATGAGTCTTACAACCCTGGACAAAAACGCAGAGCAAAAGCCCGTCTTCCTCGTGGAAGAACCTGCATCATCCCAAGTCCCCAACCATCTGCTTTTTGATGTGGATTTGGTTCCAAAGGGAGTCTAACAAAAACTAAAGGCTGATACTTACTAAGTTAACCAAAAGAGTTGGAAGGCAAAAATCCTCCCAAGTTAGCTGCTTCTGGTCACTAATCTTTGTCTGCATTGTTCTAATTTTGGTGTGTAGTAGAGAGGGACAGAGAGAAAGAGAGAGAGCCATTGGGCTGTGTATTGTTCTTATGAGAGTACTGCTTGAGTTTCTACTCGTCTGAAAGAGACATGTTCAGTGTTCTCTCGAAACATGAATAGAGGTTTTTCGCGGTTTCTTGGATTTCTTCATGTCGTTGTTCAATCTTATGTTCTTCGTTATTAATTATGAGCCAAAAAGAGCAAAAATGGAAATGAATTCTTCATACTAAAATTCGTAAAACACACAGAAAAGCAAATAAAAAAGGTGTCATGAACAATGTTTATTGTAGGCATTCGGTTAACCATTCGGTTTCGCTTCGGTTGCGCATGGTTTCGGTTATTTCGGTTATAGTAATATAAGAACCATTTGGATATTTGAAGAATTTTGGTTCGGTTCGGATATCTTTCGGTTCGGTTCGGTTTGGATATTAAACTTGGTAACCATAAATAAACTAAAACCGAAATAACCGACTAAAAACCAAAACAACCAAAATTTTTGACCAATACCGATATAGAACGTACGTAAAAAAAAGAAATATTCACAACTCACAAAGATGGTCCATACTCTCCATAATATTAAAACACCTTATTCACAACTCACGAAATTCAACTTGCAAACTAATAAAGAGAAAAACATAGTTAAGTGTTAATACATACAATATATGTGATATATTATCTATCATACATATATGCTTTGGTTATCCTTTGGTTATCGGTTACGAACCTAACCGAAACCGAAACCGAAATCTAAGACATATAATATCCAGCCAGTTATTTTAAGCTATCCAAACCCAAACCGGACCATGTTTTTCGGTTCGGTTCGGTTCGGTTAATCGGTTAGCGGTTTTTTTGCCCAGGCCTAGTTTATTGGATCATTTTTCACAAAATAGTATTTCCTTGGCCTTTGTTTAAGTATTTTTATTACTTAAACCATGAAAAATGAACTCAACCACCATTAATGCAATCTGTTAACAAAAGATCCATTGAGGTAGGTGATAGAGGCCAAATCAAATGTACTGCATTACACATTTAAAGAAGAGGAAGAAGAAAGATAAACTTGTCGAAAGTAGAGACATAATAAAACAAAAAACACAAGAAGTAATAAAAGAGAATAGAGAAAATCTGCAAAAACTGCAATAAATCCAACAGACTAGAGTTTTCTTGAGAAAACGAAATTGCCAAAACCATGTAACGGAATTGTCATCAACTACCTAACAAAATAATTTTTATTTCTCTACAATAATAAAATATAAAAAAAGGGAGATGTGAAAATTGACAGTGAAGTAGCTAGCATTATCCCATGCCTCTGCTCTGCGTTTACGTTAAGAGACCACGACCAAACAAGCTTCTGCTGTACAAACTTACTCTTCTTCACCTTCTACGTACCCTCCCTTTTTTCTCGAGACCAAACTGTTCATTTTCGTTTGTCTCTTTTTGTAGTTTTAGATTCTCTCCTCCATTTTTTTTTTTTTTTTTTTTTTTTTTTTT